>ERZ1740068.949-NODE-949-length-10833-cov-10.858694_pt1 | contig 10833 bp, 5 predicted proteins | sample MGYA00581735_ERZ1740068 | MGnify/ENA primary metagenome ERZ1740068 (study PRJEB43018, sample SAMN04849740) | marine metagenome | isolation source: floating plastic debris | place: Pacific Ocean | collected 2008-08-30 | study: EMG produced TPA metagenomics assembly... | reverse complement strand
CATGCTGTAGTTTTAGATAGTTTTCAAACGCAGTGATTTCATTTTCTCTTCTTTCATAAGTGTCAGACTTAGTCTTATATCTTAGTGCTGTGGTAATGTTGACCACAGAATGCTGTCTACCAGTAGAATGCCTTGTCTGCGTGATCTCACGCCAGTAACAGATGCTTCATTAATCATGTGTTGATTGGTCATATGAATATGTTGCTTCGTCCCGTTCACCATATGGAGATGCCTATGTCATAAAAGCTTGCCGGTTAGATCTGTACACCTCTGGGCAGAGATATCTCAGCTTTCACAGTCCGTCTGTCCTTATTTATTTACGGATAACTATCCATAAATCTGTGCTTCGGCGTTCTCATTAGATACTGCGTGTATTGCTCTGGTGCGGGCCCTACATTAATGGCCATCAATGATTGGATGGTGTTACACAGGCTTGTTGTATATGGCATTATTGGTGTGTTGTTCTTAGCTTTTCTTGTACCCATCTACTATGTAGACAGAGGGACCTGCGGAGGGGAAGGGGGTAACATGAGTGAATTATTTTCCTCTTACATATATATAAGGAGTCAAATCCATGGCATGTCCTCACAACCTAAACTAAAGATTAGCGATGGTGATTATTAATGGCAAGATTATTTGATTAAACCTGTTCACACCCTGACAACAGTTGTATACTCCAGCTATGTATTGAAGAAGAAAATGAAGAATAATGATGATACTATCATTGCAAGGGTCATGTTAGGTTGAAATGGGAATAGTATCATTAATTATTGACTCCCAACTCATCCAGGTGCAAAATTGATGATGACCATCAATCTTATTTGAATGGCGAGAATTCACCATCTTTCATGTTTGGCAACTGCAGTAAATTATCTAAAAAATCAGGAGTAGAGTTTTTTTCAGCATTTTTCGGTGTTCTTCTGGTTTCATTTTTTTATCGATTAACGAATATACATTATTCATTTAGCTACAATAGATTGGCACCTGACAGTGCTACCGCGATGGTATCATTGTCATAATTGCAGGATAGGAATTCATGGAGTAGATTTATTCCATATAACCTTACTCGTTTCTGTGGTGTAACATTTTTGGCGTGGTCAATGAGATAAATTTATCTCATTGGCGATGTTTGTACAAATATTTGAAGTTGTCCGCTCTCAAACAAAAAGAGTTGTATGCATAAATGCAACAGCAGCAACTAATGGGCCTAACAATGACACCAACACTGCAGTTGCAAATACATCACAACAAAACCTTTCACATAGTTCATTTATTATGATTCCAAAATCCAACTGCAGAGGATTCGCGGATGAGATGTTGCATTTGGTCACTTCATAGATGAAATTTTACCTGTCAGTATGGTTTCACTATGTCGACCTACATAATAATTGTATCAGAAAGGCTTATATCACTCAGGGATGAGATGAAGTGAAAGGATTAGTTTGTAATAAAATTGACTTCACAATAAAAAAAAAACAGATATTGGGTGTTTAGTGCTAATTGCATAATAAGCAATTTATACCTAGGTATGATATCAGTATGACTAATTAATAACATCACAATAAACGGCAGCTTTTGCATAGGTATTGTCACAATGAGTTTGGCCTCCATCCAAACCACTCTCGAGTGTTGTTGATGTTTAGAGCCAAATATTTCAATCATCCATTTCCATGCCGATCACAAGATAACTGTGATTCTGAATCCGTATGGGATTGACAAGAATGACTGTGGCTTAGCGAGGAATCTAAAGTTAAGTATGTTCACCTGACAACAACCACTGGTCATTAACGCTAACCATTGAAAAAGAAAACCAAGTTAAGACAGATTTATGGAGGGAGATTGAGAATAATATCTCTTTGCATTAGTCTGTTGTTGTAAAACCTTTTGCCCATTAAATTTGTATGCAATAGGAAAACAAGTAAAACATTGCATCGCAAGGATAATTCCCCCTGGAAAGGTCCTTGTTGGTATGAATGGCTTCCAAACTTTTACCTGATCAAAAAATTCTGTGTTTAGATTCAGCTTTATGGTTAATTTATGAGATTGGTGTTTTGATGTGGCGTGTTAGTACTCCCTACCGTAGTCAGATGGGTCATCAAGGCCAGATCATTGTCACTGGACAGCTCAATATAATTTAGTAGTATGAAATGATCTGTGTATTCCAACATGATATTTGATATCTACTGGGCATTCCTTTGATTCGAATGTTTTCAGGAGCCTCAAGGGTGTAGTGGTGAATGTTTGAAAAGGAAAATGTCTTTGTAATTTATAGAATAGTATAGCAACAACCTTTTGTTGATATTTGGCGATTGCTGGCCAACTCCATACAAATCATTACTTGAGCACTCAATAATGTTCTTTTCAGCTCAGCCATGAACTATTGTGCTCCAAATTGCATTTTATAGATCAATGCTATAGAAAAGTTTGCTTACAATTTAGCTTTCATAAAACTGACTGCTTTGACTATGGGTATGTAGCAGCAGCAGCGGCGGCATATACAGTGCTAAAATGTACATGTTTTCATAATAGTCCCAAGTGTAGTCCGCAACACCTCGCTTGCTGCACAGCGAATCGCTTCATCGCTAATCAGAACTTGCTGCGAGGGGATTCGCAAACTGTAATCACACATTCCTACGAAGGCCTGTGTTTATAATCACTGTATGGTTGGTTGAGCTCGCTGTATTGACTTTCAACATAACATATCATTATAACAATCATCAATCACATGGATGGATACATTAGTGGATAGTTAGTGGCCACTGGCGGGTACCAGCCACATTCATCGTAGTGTTTTAGTATCCTCAGTCATCACACTACGCTACCTCAATATAACGGCATCAGAAATACACATACACCTACTTTACTCAAGTAAGTTGTTGATAATCACCCCTGACTAATTATGTTAGTGCAAGCCTGGATTTCGAAGACGAGTATGCTGCCTTGTGTTTGTTTGCAAGGTGTTTGGATTCTATAAACAGCATGTCCTAGATCGGATTAGAGCGTAAATATTCCCACTGCAAATGTTTGCTCGCTTGATAACTAATTATGTAAGTATTTTTGAAAAGTTCTGGTTGAAAGCTGTAGTGTTACAATTCGCAAGGTTACATAATCTCAATTTTGGGAGATCGCTGTTGGTTGATTGACTTTTCAGGTATACGGTGGCTATTTCTTGCAAATACAGTTACACAGTTAGGCCTTACCATAGCCTTGAATGGCTGTGCCTAGCCAAGCTGTCATTGATGCTTCAACAGCAGCTTCAACAGTTTGCTGTTGGCGACTGACTTCATGAGTTCGGTATGAACAGTTGAATGTGTGTGCATGTAGCCTTTGTTAGTTATTGCTTGTGGATGTGGGCTGGTTGGGTCCTTATTCTTCCAGAATGATGATCACTATGAAAGATTGATTCATGGTTAGCATTGGTAGTAAATGGGGCCTGCGCAGCACTCCATCTACTTGTTGGTCACTAGGTTAGGCGCCACATTAGGTCACTTTTGTCACCAAGAGTGCTGCAAATCAAACCATATCTCAATTGAATAAGTGTGAGTGAAAATCTTATGGAGGACAGGTTAATTGCTGCCTCTGAACCATCCTGTAATTTGGTCTCGGATCGTATTCATGCTGTGACTAGTCGACGCAAAGCCTGGATCAGGAGTCTTTCTCGATGTTGCCAATATGCTACCGAGATTCGGCTCCTTACATCGTGTATTCTGCTGTTTTATCTTCCGACTAATCTTGATGTTGTTTTTAAACAAACTGTAATATAAAGCTGGACTTTGGCTGCCCATGTCAAGATTGTACATACTAGCTGCAGCAGTATTATTGTAGAGCGAATGAGGAATACGTATTGTGAAGTTTGTGGTAGCTGTTATCTCTCAACTTAAGTTTGTAAAATGGTTTCATATTATCTTCAGGTTGAATGTTTTGATAGTTTTGCAGTCCATCGGAAAATAACCACTAACAACAGCTGTAAAATGTAGATGCATAAACTGATAAGTTGCTTGACATGTCGGTTCTCATTGCAATCACTGAGTTTCCAATGAATTTTCATCTTCCTCGTTATAGGTCACACATAGATACGTGTCTATTTCTTTAACGTATATTTCTTCGTGCAAAGGGCGCATTTTAACTTCAAAGCTCAAGTCATTGGAGTTATTGTTTGCAACTAATACATGAACAATGCAGTTAGTGAAAAGTCAATGATTACTTATGCCAAACCAAAATTTCATTCTTCTATCCAGTTTAAATTTGCAACAGTGTTGGTTTGATTGCAGAGCATGTGTCTGAATGCTGACGATTATTGCATCTCTGTTTCTGTTTTGTGTATGGCAAACTAATTAGGTGCTGACTGAATAGGCTACTTTCTCCTGTTTGATGATATGGTTAGCAGCTGTTGGTCAGTTACTATAATGCCATATGCTGATCTCTTGCCAAATCGAGAGCTGCCTTGGATATCCTATGTCAGCCTTTAGTCTAACTTTAGCTGTCGATCTGCTGCATTTGTTATTACATAGCACAATATGGAGGCTACAAGGAGATGTTTTCCCAAATGATGCTGGTACAATATTGTATTTGTTTCATGATTCTAGCAATTCAGTGCTGTAAACAAGATACGTTGCACATGCAGCTTGATTCTGAGTTATGTCATTTTGTCTGAGTGGATTGGAGTCACAATGATAGGTGGCCCTTATACATGTATCCAATCTCTGCAGGCTGTAATGTTCATCAACTCCAGCCTCTTGGTGATGACGGAAAAAGGAAAATGGCGTTTTGTCAAGCCAGCAAGGCTATAATTTTAACTCAGCGCCAACTTAGTATATATCACACCATGTGATTAAAAATCACAGCGTGAACTTGCATACTCCGTTACATTACACTAATCATAGATCAGGCATGAGAGTAAACTCTATATCCATAGCACGTTTATTGTTACACTCTCTTGTCGTATACAGGCTCTAAGCTACAGTGCCGTGCTGTACAATTTGCTAATTCGTTGTAATGTCAAGTAATAGCATCCCCACCATTGATCTGACTCCGCCTATATGTTACTGCAGTGCCCTAGATTATGTTTGAAAACTTGGTGTGGTAGAAGTAACTCTCTATAAAGTGTATTTCATCGAGCTGCAGCCACCAACCTGCCCCGGGTGTTTGTTATTGTGACATTTTGATGTACAATTAGAACACTGTTTATTAACATTTTGTATTCTGCGGTGGTTCCTCTGGTCATGTTTGATGGTGTTTTTAAGGTTGGTTACTCTGAAACGGACAAGGTGTTGTGAGTTTTGAGAAGTTTTCAAGAGGTAACTACATTATGGCACGGTTTGATCTGCCAAGGTTCATAGATATTTTGAATCATTTTCCGAAGTTTGTTGGTTTTGTGCTCTGCTCCAACTCCTTAAATCACTGTCCATCCACGTAGCAGTGACCATTGAAATTCCCAGCACCTGAAACTAGTTGGTTTTGGCTGACAAGTATGTTGTTTGTTTTGCTAATCATTGCATAGCTCCATGTTGCTTACTTCAACAATAATAACAAAGCAGATTTCTGTAACTGGATTCCAAACTTACAAAAAAAAACTCAATAAACAACACTAAATAGATGTGATTTATTAAACGGTGCGAATACGAAAATAGATGACTGGGTCGTATTGAGAATAATTATGAGCTTTATGTGCACCAGTATTTTTGTTGCAGGAGCCAAGAAGAGAATGACGTGGAATAAATGGCTTGTGGTTGTTGATGTGGTATGTGGTAAATAATTGATACAGGGTCAGTCTTAGTGATAACCCATAGGCTATTTCCTATATTCAGTAGCTCAACTTGTTGGCATCGAGTTGACCAGCAGTTAACGGATATCTGCCAGCATTTTCTCGCTGCTTTACTTAGACTGCCCAGTGACAGTTTCTCAGACTTGATTCATTGCAATGAATGATATGGTTATAATGATTTATAGTGGTGTAGTTGTTGATATTAATTTTCACCATGTTATGTGTTGGCACTTGAGAAGTTGAATAATTTGTGCAGATTTAGGAGTTGTGATAATTGTAACAAACAATGGTACCAGTCTTCTCAGGTTTTGAATCACCGGAAAAACTTAGATTGCCGGCACTCTGCATGATTCTGCAACATTGGAAGGCTTACTCATCAATATGGTGTGGTAGTCTGTTGAGCTGGGGGGGAGGGGACAGTCAGGAGCACGAGTGTGGGTTTTCTCAGGATTGACATGAAATCGCATATGGGAATTCGATTGATTGGTTTACAAGCTACGATATTAGCAACAATTGTAACTCATAGCTCAACCAATGTTACGTTCCATAAGTAGAGCTTATGATTATAGCCTGTTTCAAGGGAATAATAGAATGCATTGTGATTAGCTGCCAGTTGGTCAATACTGCATGTGAGTGTAGATGTTTGATGTTTATTTGATGTAGCTGTTCGATGAAGTTAGTCAGCTGATTTTGCAAGTTTGACAAAAGCTGAATTGCTAACCAAAAGCTTACTTGACTGGCTGTTGTGTCACTGGGTTGGCAAAGTGTTGAAGTTACAAAGTATCAGTGTTGGTCAATCTTAATAAATAGGGTATGCATTTTGTTTTTTAGGAATGGATATTGTCTATTTTTGTAATATGATGTGATAATCCATTTTTGTAATAAACCGATCATGTGTATTTCAATGCTTCCAGGTGGTTTTGCAGTATGCATTTGGGTATGAGACCAGTGATTGATTAAGCACTGCTACCCTCAAAGTGGTTAATCATGATGGTGATAGACATTTCCCTCCCGGTCCACCAGTTTTCCTAGCTTTCTTTGTACCTGTGTCTATGGAAAGTATGTCATCTAGGGAAACAAAAGTACTGGTATAATGTTGAAATAAAACCTTTCCAAGCTGATTTTGTTGATAAAAAGAAGCTGGTGATTCTGGAATGCAAGATAGCTTCTGAAAGCAATGGTTTTCCCCATTCACAGAGATGGTTGAGATGGAGATTTGCATGCTTGAACATCATATTCCATGGAATAGTTACAAAACTTTGCTCTACTCTCCATAGGTACAATTATGACATGCCAGTTTCTAGTTTTCACTTAGTTCGGCAAAATTGATACCTACCATATAATTAGCGACGGTGATAGGAGAGTTTTCTGGTCATTTGTTCGCTGGTATCGGTCATCATATCGGGCTAATTTTAGCTTTCTTTGATTGCGTGTACCTGTCTTTCTTTATAGTCCAGTTCCCTACTGATTGCTGTCTGTAACTTATTTGATTGACATGAGATCTGATGTTTATATGAACACGAAAGCTATGAGGTCACTCAAGCCCCCTGAGATTAAAGCTGCAATAAATGAGAGTCCAGTGCATCTCAATTTACGACCATGAGCGTCTTGTGTTCTCAGAGTCCATGACGTATAATGTATGGTGCGCCACTAAGTTTAACTGTTAACTTTGGAAATTGGCTGGTGCGGAAAAGTGTTGTTGGTAAAAACGTTTTGGATCCATAACCGCTTTGTTTTGATCTGGGTCAGTCTGTGAGTGGCCACTTTATACATTGACCTTAGAGACAACTAGCGTTTTACACGGACTGGTCATGCCACACTTGTGATTGTATGGCTGTTTGTATGTGTTTAGTGTCAAGGAAATCATGGGGCGGCTTAGTTGTATGTGTATAATATTTTTACACTGGCTATAAATATGACAAACGCTGATTGATGAGTTGGATGGACAACAGTCATGCTGTGTTAGTTTGATGAAGAAAGTTAGGGTGCTTTATCACACATCAATCAACGACTGCCAAACTAAGTGCTGAATATTGGTCTAAATAATGCAATCTCTATGGTTGAATTATGTGTTATTTCATGCATGGTTAATGCCGAGCCCATCAATCCACTCAATGGACTTGGTTTTGGCATGCAACTTGGTGGCCTGGATAGTATGCAGGCCAGCAGGCACACCTGGTCACTTTCACTTCAAACACCGATATCTGTAAAAAAGTATTGGACACTATCTTCACGGATAGTTCATTGGTCATTCGATTTGTGTAGTAGTACTCGGGTAAATGGCTAAAATCACCTAGAGGAACCGCACCACAGTAGGCTGTTTGCTGTGATGTGTGTTTTACATTTAGCGCTGATGAGCTTTTAAGTCAAGTTTATCCACTAATGAATTGTTTGTCCATGAATAATAATTTGGAGTCTTCTGGGAAACGCTTGTAATGTTGATTTTCCTGGGTAGCCCCTACTGTATTTCACAACCGCCTTCAGTTTGAGTAAATTTGCCCATGGCTTGCTTGACTTACCTCTAGGCTTGTCTACTAAGGGATGCCGCTGATCATCTACTGCCAGTCATGTCGTCATAACCTGGTATCAACCTCACCGTCATCCTTGTTATCAAGTAGGCCTACTGTAGAGTTGATGTACACCACTCTATCCCCTCGGAGGCGAACAACACCAGAATACATGTGGAGATAACTGTTGTAAATTTTGCCATTTATCCTGCCTTTGGATGTTTTCACAGTGCAGACTATTGGTGTGACTGAGCTTCTAATCCACAGAAAAAAGTTGACTAAGCCAAGTCAGTGCCAGATATGAAACGGCATACTTTTTATCTATACCGCTACCAATTGTGCCTCGGTGTATGCAAGACTACTGTTGTAGGACTACTATTTTAGTTCCCATACTAGAACATATAATATACTGGAATTCCCGATAATAGCGGGTCATAAAAACGCTCTTCAGTAAAAGAGAGTACACCATTGAATATGTTTATTTATTTTGCAGTCAGTAAAGGAGCGGAGATAACGGAACACAGCAGTAACATATTCAGATTTAAACTCAGTGAGACCCAACATGTCTTTATACAGACCAAGAGCCAGCTAATCTGTGGCCAGAATTTCACTCCTACCTCTGCAGGTGCATCAGCACCCAGCTCTGAAACCGCCACAACCTCCGAACCTTTCATACACTCTGTACATTCCATAGTCAGGTAAATAAAACCATACAATGAGTATACCATCTGGAAAGTGCGCATGTCCTTGTTGTGGTTGTGGATTCTAGATCAAGTTTGATCCATCCGTCTGCATATGGCGTTGTAACCCTTCAGATATGCCTTGCGCATGAGAAGTCAGAAGGGCTACATTACGAATTGCAAAACGCAAGAAAAGTGTCAAGCTTGATCTAACTAAGCATTTTCTCTAAAACTCCTTGATCCAACTAACCTGTACCCAAAAAAATAAGTGTTTGTCTCTTACGCTATTTGAATTTTCACTTCATTATTACCTAGGTCCTATAGTAATGATGTGAAATTAGCTACTTTTCGAATTAGCTGCCATCCGGTAGTGTAAATGGCGAAAAATTAATGCTGATAAATGATTTTTGCTTGTAGGGTAATTGGATTCTTTTCAAACATCCAGATGTTTTACCACTTCTCACAATACCCTACTTTGTTTCCAGAATCTCACTGGGCATTAGTTTTATATGCATTGTATGAGGCAAAGTGGAGCTGCCGATTCGGGCTTCTAGATATTGGGATGGGGGACTTTGTTAATCCTTAATTCCTGGCCACAAAGCAGAACAATTAATAATTACTTGCATTCAGTTCAGCCACTTCCTCCCATACCCAAAATGGCAAAATTCTTTCAAAACAAATGTTTTTATAGCCCTCATTGATTTTTCTCGCAGCTCACACTCTTATGTTATGGTTGTAATGGTGTGGGTGTGCTTAGAGCTACGAGGTTCGATGTGTCAAGCTGAGACTGTCTTTTGCTCACACCATGGAACATTATTACAACAACCCGTTGTTAGTGACGGCATTAGGTAAGGCCTTGTAAAGGAGATTTTTTTAATTTCAATGCTTATTACGTAGAAGGGATTACAAGAATGACAAAAGCTCAGGCGGGATCGACCAGAGTGGTGTAAATTCATGGCTTGGCTGGAAAAGTTTCTGACATCATTTACCATTGGAAGTTTTCTAAGCCTATCAAAAAACTAAAAATTGAGTTCCGTCATTCCCTATACTGACATTTTGAGGGGTTATTCCTTTTCATGTTAAGCGTGGAGTTTTCCAAGAAACTGTAAAACAACCTCCATCCTCTCTCCCTCCTTTCCTTTTTTTTGGAATCATTTCAAGCTGGAGCAGAAAAATCTATGGGCTCATGGCGAACAGCCACAATATTGACTCGAATTATATTGCACTTTATTTGCTTTTAAACGAAAATGATGGTCAAATTCAGGAACCTTCAAGGATAATTTTGTGAGTTTACAGCTAGAGTTGCAGTGAAGACCCAATCAGTCACATACATGGAATGTAGCGGTATGTATCATGTACACACAACAGCTATGAAGAATAATATAATAACATAATGTAGGCCTAGCTCTATCATGATGACACACATTTTTAGGCCAACATTAATGAGCCAGGGTAAAAACGTCATACTCCTAACACTTTCTCTGGAAATTCAATTCGAGGGAAGAAACTAAGATTCATACATTAAAATTCTCATTGCGCCAATGCCACCAACCACTGGAACAGATGCTAAGAAAATATATTCAGAATTATTATGATTACAATTATGTCCAAGGCGTTAATTACATATAGCTAGGTGCTTGCCTGGTACATATGTTATGCCCTTGATTCTATGTGGACAGCATAAAAAATTGTCTCTCTAGACTCATCATATATTCCATGTGCATTTGAGATGTTATAGGCCTACAAAATGTAGAGTAAGAACTTGACTTACCAAAATGAATACCTAGATGCATTTTGGTCAACTGCTTTTTAAATTCAAAACAAAACAGAATTTTTAGAGCGCTCCCTACTGTTCCTAAAGTTGCCCACAAATATGCAAAAA
>ERZ1740068.948-NODE-948-length-10845-cov-7.153661_pt1 | contig 10845 bp, 7 predicted proteins | sample MGYA00581735_ERZ1740068 | MGnify/ENA primary metagenome ERZ1740068 (study PRJEB43018, sample SAMN04849740) | marine metagenome | isolation source: floating plastic debris | place: Pacific Ocean | collected 2008-08-30 | study: EMG produced TPA metagenomics assembly... | reverse complement strand
CTAAATATCAATATTTCCTCGGTTGCAGACGTAATTAATGACTAAAATTCATGACATTATAAAGCTACAAGTTTATCTCATTTCACTGACCACAAGCCAGGCAGTAAGCATTCTACCTGAAGCTCACTGCTAGTGACTTAAAGCTAACATTAATTGGCTCATGAGATGACAACTTAATTCTTGTATTTTTGCAGACTGAATCTATCCTTTCAACGTCTGACAGGAATGAGAGAATCTCTATGATAATGGATTTGTTTAATCATGCCACCAGCTCTGTGACTCTAATGACTGAAGGAATCAAGTTGCTCATGTTTATAAGAGTTGTAGAACTTTACCAGCTCTATGTGTCGGGTGAAGATGTGCCAATGCATGCTTGGATGCTCTTTGCTCGTGAGTCTTCCAGCAACCCTCGACTTTACTACAAGAACCACATGGAGCGACCAACTGCGCATGAATTAGATCAGGTAAATCTATATAGATTATTGTAAACCCACCTTAATCATGCCTCAATCTGCACGTAACAGCCTCTACCTTGTTATACAGCAGTGTAGTTGCGCTATATTACCATCATCAGTTTTATCGATGAGTCCGGTGACATTTTTTGCATTCAAGGATAATCAAAACAGTTGATTTATACATACTGCTGTCCTTCCTGTGCAGGCACATTAAACAAATGCTTACTAGGGGAAACCCAACCTAGAGTTAATACGTTGATCTCATACAAAACAAAGAGTTTTAAATAAAACTCCTTGTAAAAAATTAATCATATCATTTTGAACTCCTTGTACAAAATTAATCATATTTTATTATCCTGTAGATGGAGATGAGCCTTCTAGCTGATGTTCTCAGCGTCAAACTTCAAGTTTTCCGTCCTGTTGAGTATGGCAGTAGTGAATTCATGACACTTTATCCTGAGATGGACAGCAATGATTTACGTGTAGTACCTATCAGCTCAGGACATACCAATGAGTATGCGGCCTTATTTTAATCATGTATATACAGAAGTCATCTCCACTTTGTGCAGGAGTAGAAAATTCTTTATCAATATCAAACAAAAAATCAGTACATTGAGGTTTAGGGTGGACTTATTTACATTTATCAAGCATACCAAGTACGTGTAGTTGTGTATATGAATGAATAGTGTCTTTGTATTGGACAAACTGGTAAATCACTGTTTTCACATATCATGAACCTACCCCTGGAACAGCATATCTTTCGGCAAAATACAACTTTTCGCTATTTTGAAGACATAAGCTGTTAAACCCAGGCGTTAGATATTCTTACTCCAATGTTGAAATATTCTACACACATTTATAATGCATGTAATAATGTATGCATATAAAACTATACCAACTTACTAATATCCAAGATATCATCAACAGAACAGCGTCATGCATTCTTCAGTTTATAGAAGAAGAAGGCTGTCCGGCGCTATTTCTGTCTGCAAAAGAGGATCATTTAGGATAGAGTGCCCAAATCATCCTCCTTTGATAAATCACTAGACCCCCAGAAGAAAGTGCATATTACATATGTAAAACATTATCATCATTAGGTAGTCGCAATCATGACACATGTTTTCATTTTCTACATTATTATGCTGTCTTCAGAGCAGTATTTTCAACTGAATTCCTACACAATTTTATTTTGATACAAATATTTACTTTTTGAATGCATCGCATATCTGCTGTTTTTGTTCCCATTTTCCTTTTTTTTGGTTGTATTTTCTTATATATTGGTGCTGTGAACCAATACTTCACAAATGACAGATTTGAATGTAAATATTTGAACGACTGATTGGGTTTTTGTCAGGTATATTTTTCTATAACATACAATGGTGTTTCTAAGAAATACATGTAGTTTATGGTATCAAGTCGAATGGGCATATGAACGTACATAAATTTAATACACGATTTCAAACTAATAGCATGAAAATACCTGAACACATCTTAAAAAGATTGGTAATCCACACCAGCCATAGGTATAAAATAACTACTAAGTCATGTCCGTTGAATGCCTAGGACTCCAGCAACCAACTTTTTGCACTCTTGACAAGTGTCCAAAAATAAAACTCTGCTCATGCAGGGTTCATTTACTCAAAAATTACATAGCACCCTCAAACATAATGAGGATCTGGCCGATTCTTTTTTAAGAGAAATTGAAGTTTCTTATCCATTTCTGCTTCGTACATTCGAGTCACTTTTTCATCAGCTAGGCGATTTCTCTCTTGGTACGGTTTCTCTCTAAACCGCTGACGCTTCACTTGCCATATTATTTTCTCTTTCGTTAGCACTCTACAATATGGTCAATGAATGAGACTCAGTCGATAATAAAATATGAATAAGTGGGATCTTCGGAATCATTTCGAAGCCTTGGTTGGATCAAATACTATATCCATGTCTTTGGGCTTTGGTCCTATCGCATGTACATCTGCATTTGTCAGCACTATTATTACACATAAATTACAGGCATTTGCAGCTTTAACACAAATTTTTCGATTGTCCAACTATGAGCTTATCAAGATGATAGGGAAACCCACAATCAATTTCAAAAACAATTTGTTTCAGGCACTTAGCCCTGAACTGGCTTCTAGCAGAGGTTACTGCATATTGTATATTACCTAGATCCAGCACATTACAACATGTTAGCCTTGTAAAAATACTATTCTGTCTACATGGTATATATCCATGAGGGTTGCCATAAAACAAACATGAAAGCCTTAGATCTGTGACAGTAAAATATCGCAACACCTAGCCTTGTCACGCAGCCGCAACAAAAATGAAACGGGCCACGTGACAAGGCTTAACAACATCATCTGTTGGGGAAGAGTGCGTATGTTGTCCTTGAAATTAGCAGTCATGTTTTAATTACACATATTTACCGATGTAGTCCTGTGTATGCCTTCATAACATCACCATTTTCTACCATCACTGTACGAGCCAGAAATTTGACATGTTTAGCCATCTCCTTATATATCTATCACACTGAAATGAAGGAAAATGCTCACATGTTGAAGGTGCTACAGGTGAAAGAAGTGGAGGTGACAATAAAATGGTGAGTACATCTTAGTGTTGTGTTTACAGAATACATGTCCAAGTAATTTAAGCAGTTGCATATATATTGTTTTTTGTAAGAATAACTAATTAGGTAGTAGCTGATGGACATGGCCACTTAACATCTTGCCGCAGAGACCTTCACCCAACCACTACCCAAATCACCATCCAAGCCCACCAAACATGCCTAAATGCCTATACCCCATACCCTACATTAGATCATGAACTTCATTGATCACATACACAGGCACTGGGGATTTGCCAATGGTCTACTGTGCAAAAGCAAGGAGTAACACTCCTTGGCAAAAGTTCTGTATCCATCACTTTCAACAAATAACAAGATGTTGCACACTTTTAGGCTAAGTTTTGGCCCATCATGGAAATTGGTGCGGATGCAACTGGAAGGAAAACCTATATGCGATTCAACTTTTAGTCATTCCTCTTTTCATGATATTGAGCTCTTCAACAGTTGTTGTTATAATAAAGAGTCATCAAGACCTGACAAGAGGAATGACTAAAAATTGAATAACTATGTTTCTGTTGATAATAAGGACCTCAACCTTGGACCACAAGTAGATTTTTCCTCCAGTTGCAACTGCACAAATTTCCATGATGGGTCAAAATTAAGGACAAATAAATTTGTGTGCTACACCACCTTGTTGTTTTTGGATGGTGTGGGATACAGATCTTCTGCAATTTACACAGACAGTAGATCATTGGCAAATCCCAATACCTGTGATTACAAACACTCTTACTGACCTCTTGCCAACCTCAGATGGGGGTTATTGAGTGAGATTATTTGAGAATAAATGGGGCCTTTTTTTGAGCTTTACTTTTTTACAGGATGATAACAAACATTATCTGAAGCTGGTTGAAATTGGGGAAATTTAATCACTTTTTCTCACTGAGAAGCCTGGTTTTGGATGGGTGCAATTGCTTGAATCCCGCTTTGAATGAGTGGCCATGAGTGACAGTTGGTGGGTTTGGTTTGCTGCTGAATACTGAGCTTAATTGTCATAAAAATGTGTTTATAAAAAAATTTTGCAGAAAAAAAACCATGAGAAATGTTCACATTGGAATCGCTACGTTTAACCTATTGTTTGTTCTTTGTCGCCAAGCGGAAGTTTGAATAATGAGTCGCCAAAGCCAATCTTGTCAATTCACTGACTGACAAGATAGTTTCTAGTCAGATGTAAGTTCCAAAGCAATTATCCCTGAAAACCCATAGCATTGGATGTCTATGAATTGTCCACAGTTCAGTTGCTTTTGAGGTGTAGTCTTATTAAGTGTAAAACACATCATCATACAGTCAATTTCGCTGTGAGAATCAGGTAAGCAAGTTGAGTTAGTTAGTCAGTTAGATAGAAGTTACTAGCAAGATAAGATAGTAGATAGATAGAATTTGAAAGAATAAATTAAATGGAAATTTTGAGCCTCATTGACTATGGTGATAGATGTGATATGATCCTTGTCATTGGCTTGAGGAAAAAATCAGTTAATCTAATAAATAGTAATGGATAGTGGTGTTGGCATTCATTCATTGTAGCTTGTCTGTTGTTGTTGATGGATTGACAAATGAATTAATGAACTACTACTAACTGTAGTGAATGAATAAATGAACTCCTACTATTGGATTGAGTTGTAATTTTTTATGAAAATTAAGCTTTTGTTTCAGTATATGTTGCAGCTCATACAGTCTATCAACTAGAAAGGAGAACATCAGCCTGCTACAGCGAACTCTTGAAAGTCGCAAACATGTCTAAAGAATGGGTAAGTAGCGTAGGCCTAATCAGATTGAGATTGTCCATGAAACATCCAACAAGTCCTTGCCTACGTGCGATTTCTTTTAACCTATTTAATGTCTCTTTGCACTATGTGTTTTCTTTGTCATTCGCAAATCTGGTTGTATCTGTTAACACCGTTATGAAAATGTTGTGTTTTTCCAGGTTATCAGAGTTCAGTCTGGACAGCATGGAATGACAAGACTCAGTCTAAAACCCTCAGCCACGGGAGTGAAGCTGTATCAAATGGTAGCTACCGTAATGTTGTTATGTAACAGCAAAAGTACAGAAAAATGTTCTGTTATTGTAACTTCCATAACATGACTTGATGTATATTGCACCATATAAAGTCAAATCTACATGATCGATCGCATACTACCGTAATGTTTTCTACATTTCTCTTGTCAAAATTGTAAGTGATAGATATACAAGCTGCTTACCCTGCAGGTTGAACGAAGGCAGAAACACAATGTGTATGACTTATATTCAAAGATCCTAGATATCTCTGAGTCTTACCCTAATTGCTGCATATAGAAGCAAACAGTTCTAATGGGTCAATTAAGTGTTTGTCTTTGTCATGTTGAAGTATTCATTTTGTTTCCTTTATTAGCTGGATTATGCTTTTACAGCTCAGAGAGCAATTTAGCTTACCAGAAAATGGATGGTCAATATGTCGAGATAGGAAGTGCCAAGAGAAGCTAACCAAATCGAAAAAGACACTACAAAATATGCAACTCAAGTGAGTAATCGTGCACAGTTATAGGATAGTTGTAATAGGTTTGTTTACAACTTTTCCACAATTAAGTTTTCGGCTGGAATTCCGCAAACTACTGCGTCCAAAATCTTACATGTTGTTATTGTCTGGGTTTTTCCAGGAATTCCAAAGTTATCTGTTATGGCCTGTGAGATACATTTGAACATGCCTATGACAGCTAAAAGGCTTATTGCGTCATGCTATGTTTTGTAATGATGACTAATCCACAGATTCTGGATATTCCTAATTCAGATCATAACCTTGTTTAATTGACTGATGTTTTGCGAATACAACACATTTCTGGAGCTTTTTGAAAAAATATCTTTCGAAATGAAACTGTTGGCAGCTTTGTAATTGTTTCCAATTTCATATTTTGTATATCAATTTATGCCAAACCTTCCCTTTCCCAATGTCAACATACACGCTGAGATTAATATACATTCAAGCTCTATTTTTGCAGTCATGGAGACTTGTTGTACCTGACTATGACAGACAGTTCTGCCATACCGAACAATAGTTTACCTTCCACTAGTCACGCCAGTATGTCATCAGCTGCAGCTTCAACTAACAGTAGGCCAGGTATAGTCATACTCCTTTGTAATAATTAAGAATTTAAATCTCACTTTTTATTCATGAACTTATTCATTTTTTTTAGATTTGCAGGTGCTAAGTATTGCTGTGACTGTGATGATATGGTTTGCGTTGTGGTCAATCAAGTACACTTGAGTAAATTTGAGAGATTTGTTTATTTCTGGTCCTGCGTTATAGGTAGTGCCAATGTAGCCGGTGCTCCTAATATGTCTGTAAGAGAAGACGATATAGATATATTACTAGACAAACTTGATGGTAAAATACAGAGACAGCGTGATGAGACAATGTAAGTACGGCCACAGGTTATAATATGTTATGTAGTATGGCTAACAACTAGGCATCCTTGGAAAATAAGTTTCTCTCCCTTTTAAAAAACTTGCCTCAAGTCTCAGAAGCATGGCCACAGCCAACCACTTCCAAATACCTTACACTCTGTTATCTCAGCCATTTTTGTGTCTCTTGGTGGATGTTAAACACAAAACCGCTGTGATAACAGGGCGGCTGATATTGGTTGTGGTTGGATGTGACCAGAAAGGATGAAAATCAGTGATCACGATTCAGAGCTCGAAAAACACAATGGGAAATCTCATCATTCTTGCATAGATACACGTAAGTGTAATTTCTGGGAAAAATCCAGGGTCATTACATCAATTTTTATAATGAGTGAGGCCTTTAAGTTGGCATGTTTGGTTGTAATGCTCAACATTGCATAATGTGTTGACTCATATTCTCAATTTTTTGTTGTAGGTGTCGGCATGGTCCCAGTGGTAAATGCCTTCATTGTGTCCCGCTAGAGGTGAGCAAATTGATGTGTACAGTTGCGAGCAATGATGTGTATTGTCGAGAGCAAACTGCTATCATTAAAGGAATTGAGAAGCAAACAATTTTGCTTTTATTAGCTCTAACTGTTGTTCTCCCCTATGCTTTTCAAATGTGCACAAACTGGTGTTCATTGTGCTTTGCACTTCGCAGACTGTTACACAGTTTGGAGTTGTCTTCTCATAGAAAATAATGTCAGTGAAATAACAACTCTGTGCTTAAATCTGTGGTACTGCGATGAGATAAACATTTATGTCATTGGCTAGAGAGATGTATTTTGTAGATAATTCATATAGAATTAATGGGACCTATGTATGCATCTCATTGGTTGTATTGTCCCACTGGATTATTTGAAATGGACAAAAATCAATGGGTTGTCAACCCTTCTCCAGTGATGCGGACGTTCATGTATCTTCTATTGGTTCAATTTCCTCCAAGATTTTAACATCGGTCGAATAAGGGTGTCTCTATCTGTTCACCTAAATTCGTATGTGTTTGCTTTATTTTGCAGCCGTTTGATGAGACATATTTGAAATCATGTGATCCGCCCATAAAGTTTCTCTCCTTTCACTCGTACATACGAAAACTGAGGAGTGGTGTGGATAAGTATGTTCTCTTATAAAACTATGCTAAACATTCTTAGGCTTGCATTGATTATGTTCCACTTTTTGTTAGCCACTTTTGGTGCTGTGTGAGCTTTGCCTTGTAGCTCATACAGTGGCATACGCTACCAAAACCTGTCGGTGATGAGACCGGAAAGTTAATGGGAAAGCTGCACCATCTCCCATGACTGTAATTGCAGTATCAAAACGTGCCCGAATAATTATGACATTTATCTTGAATTAAGTTTCATTGAGATCTTAGTTTTCTTAATTCAATATCTACCAAGGATGAGTAAAGTGTTAGCGTTTTTCGCCCGTTCAAGTAGCTATTATTAATGACTAGATTAAATTACATTGTTCTTATACTATATGTTTTCTCGTTGCTAAAATGAACTGTAGCTAACATAAACTAACTAGCAAAGTGGTGAAACTAAACCCTCTAATATTAACTCACCGAATTAGCTTTATATATTACCTGATTCAGTTGACTATCATTGCATATCATACTGATAAATATTTTTGCAGAGGAAAGTTTGTTAATCTAGAAAACCTGAGTTGTAAGATAAAAGACTGTAAAGAGCACGCGCCATGGCCAGCTGGTATCTGTACAAAGTGTCAGCCAAACGCTGTCACGCTCAATCGACAGGTAATTTAAGTGGATGGATTTTGGATTCTCAGGGCTGATTTATGAGGATGCGTGCTTCGGTATTACAAAAGATGTGCAAAATTTTAACTGTGATTTCAAATTATATAATTCAAAATTGTAAACTGAACTATTTTTTGAATCGGGTACCACTTTAAAATGAGTAAAATGGTCCTGTATTAATCTTCAAAACCGCTGCAAGTTGTGTATAATCATCAATACAAGGACAAGATGTGCATGTATTTTACAACTTGAAAAATATGTGGCCTTGATTAAATCTTGTTTATTATGAACACTTTCAGAAATACCGACATATTGACTATGTGACATTTGAGAATGGTAACATCATGGATAGATTTCTAAACTACTGGAGAAACAGCGGATCACAGAGGATGGGTTTTCTGATTGGTCGATATGAGCAGCACCCTGATATACCTCTTGGTATTCGAGCTGTTGTCTCAGCAATCTATGAACCACCACAGGTATAATATATAGTATATGCATGTACTCGTATATTCATCTTTTTTCGTGACCATTATCCTTCAGTGTAAAAATGTACACCAGCAATTTAGAGTTTTAATGAAAAGTGATTTTTAAGCTCTCATTTTAAAATTGGATTTGATAAAAACATAATGTGGATCTGCACATTCATCTTTGGCAAACCAACCCAGTTTAAATTCAATGATTTAGTTGTATTCGATAAGCATTGATAACAGCTAGTCGGCTGTTTGGAAAAATTCTATGCAAACCTGAAGCGTGTTCTTACTTTTGGAGTCTGGTCTGCCAGTGTGACATCTAGCTCTCTGTGTTAACTCTGTGCATATAATGGACATTATAAATTGCAGACTTGCACAAAGAATAGTATAGAAATGCATGAGGATCCTCACGAGCGCCTGGTAGATGAGTTAGCTGCTGAGCTAGGTCTGAGGAGGATAGGCTGGGTATTCACTGATCTGGTAGCCAAAGATCTCACTAAAGGAACAGTCAGACATAGCAGGGGTAACCTGGTATGTATAATAGGAGTCATACTTAGTTACTCAGACTGACGAAGACCCATCAGTTTGGTCCTCGCAAAATGAGTTGACTCAGTACAGTATATCCTGCCAGAGAAACACCGAGTGATTGGTCAGTTTGTGATGTAAGTACAAACATACATTCCAGTCTGCTAACATAGCATAGATGGCTATTCAAGGCATGGCTGGAGTATGCCATGCACAATTTAATCCTATCAGTCTTTCAGTTGAGAATGAATGTTGACAGCTATGTTATGGTGAAGAGTCTGTTCCAGGCTTCTATAATATTATTTGTATGTTTGTTTTGTAAATGTTTCAGGATTCGTATTTCCTCAGTGCAGAGGAGTGTATTAACGCAGCTCATCTACAGAATAAGTATCCTAACCCGTGTCGCTGGTCCTCAGACGGAGAATACGGATCTAAGTTTGTTACTGTAGTCGTAACCGGTGATAAAGAAAATCAGATACACTTTGAGGCTTACCAGGTTAGCATTTCTATAGCGCTAGTGTAAACCGATTGTCTTTAACATGCTTAGTATATGAGTGCATAAAGCTGAGGTGCCCATTAAGTTGGCCGGATTGGATTGCTGATGAGGAAAATCTAGGTTGGCTGTTTGCTATATTCCTAAATTACGGATCATCAACCCCGCAATATTGATGTTTTCCATTGCTCGACACAGTGTGTTACACATACACAGCCTCACCTAGCTTTGTTATACCAATAAATATAATGTCCTGCGTGTACAATTTTTGATATTGAGGTTGTTGGCTATCAGCACTGAGCGTAAGCACTACCCTACAGGAAGAAAGCTCTCATCGGAATTTAAATTTTGATATTTCACTAATGATTAATTTTCTAAATTCATATTCACTTATTATTTGATGTTTTGCAAATCTTTAAATGATAGCTTATAGAATTATATTTAAAATCACAATTTGCTAATAATATTTTATCCTATGAATTTGCCCACTTTGAGCAAAGCTGCTAAATTTAATTCCCTAAATATTTTCATCCTGTAGCATATTTATTACTATGTTGCAGGTGTCAGATCAGTGTATGGGTTTAGTACGCGACTCATGCCTCATCCCAACTTATGACGCTCCAGAACTTGGCTACATTAAGGAATCGTCTAACGAGCAATATGTGCCAGATGTGTTTTATAAAGTGAGTATACTTTACATCCTGTATACGGCACTATTTAGATGATCTTCTGATGGATGCCCAGAGAAGTTAATAGTTCAACCACTCATCGTTTACTCAGTTGTAAAATTATGAAAATAGACTTCCCAATCAGATTGTGAAAGATTTAGTTAAAATTTCCTATGTATATGAGATAAGGGACACGTCTGGTGTTTGTGGGGTTTTCTTGTCAATTAATGACAGGACAAGCCAATGGAAGAGGCAATCAAAGTTGTTGTATTGAAATTTCAGTCAAACAAAACTGCATGTTCATATCTCTGCTGCAAGTCTGCTTGATCTGTATGACATTGATCATTGTTTTTTCTAGGAAAAAGACAAATATGGGAACGAGATTACGCAGTTAGCTCGACCTCTGCCAGTAGAATACTTGTTAACAGACATGTCTGTAGCCT
>ERZ1740068.947-NODE-947-length-10847-cov-7.379448_pt1 | contig 10847 bp, 5 predicted proteins | sample MGYA00581735_ERZ1740068 | MGnify/ENA primary metagenome ERZ1740068 (study PRJEB43018, sample SAMN04849740) | marine metagenome | isolation source: floating plastic debris | place: Pacific Ocean | collected 2008-08-30 | study: EMG produced TPA metagenomics assembly... | reverse complement strand
GTTTCGGTAATGGTGTAAGGATCGTAAACAAACACTTGTACCGAATGCTGATCGGAAATGGGCCCGTTGGTGGCCGTCAGCGTAATGGTTTGCCAGCCCGGGTTGAAAAACAAGATGGCGGTTTCGAAATCGGTGGCGAGGTTGGGACTAAAACCGTTGGAATAGCTCCAAGTGTAATTGGTGGCTCCGGTAGACAAGTTGTTGGTGGTGACGCCAAAACCGGTGCACGCACTGTTGGAGGACTGCACATTGGTATTGACCGTAAAATCGGCTACCACTGGCGTATAAACCTGTACGTTCTGTGATCCTGAAGAAGCACAATAGTTGCCGGGTTGGTAACAGGCCTGCAAGGAAATGCTGTTGAGGCCAGTACTGTTCCACAAGATCTGCGGAGAAGCCGAAAAGGGCGTGGTGCCATTCACAAACGTGGGACCTCCTGAAATGGTCCAATTGTAATTGTATTGCGCAGGATTGCCATCGCCGGTGGTCGTGTTGTTCAAAGTCACCACCTGTCCCGTAACCGGATTGGCAGGCGAAAAACCAAACGAAGGATTGACGTTTGGAACCTGCACCGCCACACTTCCAGTAGCTTGATCGCTGCCGTTTACGCCCGTTGCGGTGAGCACCACATTGGAGTTGAACCCACCCGAGTTCCAAAATACCTCGGGCTCAGCAGAACTGGGAGACGTGCCGTTGGTGTAGATGGCTCCGGGAATGTTCCAGGAAAAACCGGTGGCCTGTGCGCTGTTGTTGTTGAACCGCACCACATTTCCCGGCAACACATTGTTGTTGGGGCCATTGAGGTTGGTAAATGAAAAGTTGGCATTGGGAATACCGCTCTGCACTACCACCGTGCGGCAGTTGGAACGTGTGACCGAGCTGCCAATCCCCAAGGAAGTTACCGAGTAAACAATCCTATAGGTCCCAGGCGCATTGAAGGTAGCCACCCGAGTATTGCATCCTCCTGGTCCACAAGGAGCAATAATGCCCGTAACACCAGAATTGGGACTCACACACCAACTCCAGGTTACGGTGGTGGGAAGTCCAACGGTGCTCACCGTGAAGGTCACCGGCTGGCCTACCACAATGTTGCCAGTAGATACCCCAATGCTGCCCCAAGTAGGAAAAGAGGGACAATTGCATTGTGCCTGCACACGGTTGGCAAAGCCCAGCACAAACATCAACATGCCGATTAGCAAAAGGCTGTTTCTAAACGTAAATGATCGTTTCATAACAAAAAATTTGAATTGATTGGTTTCTTGTTAATGCCCTAAGCAAGGAAGGTGTTACCCGCCGTTTGAAAGTTTTTTGGGACTTTTATGGCATGCGTTGGTTGATCCTTTTTTGCTGCTTCACTGGCTTATTTGGTTTCTCTTTTTCAGGAGCCGCCCAACTGCCAGAGCTTCATCCTTCTGTGGGCGAATTTCCCCAACTGCACCCCGATTCGTTGGCCAAACTTCTGGCGCTTCAAAAAGAGTTCGAAGAACTTATGGAGCTTGAAATATCCTATCAGGAATGCACACCACATCAAAAGCACCTGATGGAGAATGAAATGCTGTATTCAAGGAGTCCACTAAGCACAGCGCCTTGGGGGTGTTCTTGGTATTGTGCCTCTGATGCAATGAATGCGCAAGCAAGCTCCACTTTATCGCCTACCACATCCACTTCTTATGCCGCCAACCAGGTACATGATTTCGACTTGAAAACTGCCTGGGTAGAAGGAGAAACGGGTAACGGAGAAGGCAGTCGTATTCGCATTGAAACCAAGGCTACAGGTCTTTTGCGGCTCACCGAGATCATCGTTTACAACGGGTATTGCAAAGACCTCAACACCTGGAAAGCCAACGGCAGGATAAAAACCGCAAAACTGTTCATCAATGGTGCTCCGGTAGCACTTCTACATTTAGAAGACGACTACCGGGCACAGACCTTTGAAATTGGAAGTTTTGCCGGAAAAGACGGGTACGTTTTGGTGGAGTTGGCCATCATCGATGTGTATCCCGGAGAAATGTATGCCGACACCGCACTATCGGAAATCAACTTTGAAGGCACTGGCCATCATTAGCGCGGTTCGTTCTGTCCACAAAAAAGGGCTGGCTCCTCTTGGAAACCAGCCCCACTACCCAAATTCGTTGGAACTATCCGGTCAGCATCCCTTCCCGAACTGGGGACAAAAGGCCTTTCGCCTTCGGGTAGGATGCAGTGGCGCAGGTAAAATTATTGTTTGTTGATCTTGAGGGTTTGCACCGCATGGTCGGTGATGACTTTGACCAAATAAATGCCTCCCGGCAATTGCCCAATGCCGTCACCAGCGCCCCACTCTATGCGTTGTGGTCCACTTTGTGCCTCACGCAGCGATTGCTGGAAAACAAGCTGCCCTTGCAGGTCGTATACCTCAACGGCTTGTCCATGATCGCCTTCTTCCAGGGTAAATTCGAAAGTAATATCACTGGAAAATGGGTTGGGATAGGCGGTTAGCGCGAAGCTTTCCGCTGGTTCTTCTTCTACTTCCGCCAAGGTTTCCTTTCGGTAGCTCACCGCTCCACACGACACTACTTTGTAGCGCATTTGACCATTGGTGGCATCGTACCACGCAGCAACAAAGCGGCTAGTAGTAGAGAACTTGCCAGAAAACGCCGGACTACGGTCAAACTCACTGCCAAAAGTGCCGCTGGCAGGAGTGGTTTGCAGCAAATTCAACGTAGTGATGCCCACCGGCAGCGGGGCAAAACCATTGGTGAAAAAGGAGCGACTGCCCACCGTGTACGCTCCGCCAAGGAGTAACCCCGGAATGGTGGGCAACGAATTGCCATCCTGAAAACTCCACCCAACCGTCATGCAATTGCCTGGACCAGCCCCGGTAATGGACGGACTTTCAATGTTGAACGCCTGGCCTCGGGTAGTAGAACCACCTCCCGGAATGGCGCCAATAATCACGGATGGTGCGGGTAGCACCAACACCGGCGTGGTAAAGGTGTTGACCGTCCAACCAATCACAGTTGTCGTAAAAGTGTTGATGTCGTTGCCAGAAGCTACAATGGAAGCGATGGGGCTCAGAGGATCCATGTAAATCTTGGGCGCATAATAAATAAATGGCCCTTGCCCTGCTCCGATGGTAAGTGGAATGGTGGCCCCCGATAGCGCACCGGGCTGCACCAGTACATCGGCATAATCAACGCTAGTGAGGTAAATGGCTGCGTTTCCTACAGGGGCGAAGCCATCGCTGTAAACAAAGTTGACACGCCCCGCATTGTTGATGGCTACATCGACAGTGGAATTGAATTGAAAAAGCGAAGAAACCGTGAGTGCCGGCGTATTTAGAGAAACATCGAAGGCGGAGGGAGAAAGACTCAACAAAGCGGGAGTAAGCGAGCCGCCCTTTGCCAGTATGCGGTCCCCTTCCACCCAAGTGATGACGTATTCTCCGTTGGCATTCACGTCCATGTTGGGGGAATAGCTCCCGTCGAGGGTGCCCGGAGTAGAAATCAACGTGGGTGGCAAAATGAGGGTCACGCCACTGATCAGGCTTAGGGAATAGGCCTCGCTAAAAATGCGGGTTACCCCGGAAGGTGTGTTCACCTCGTAGGTCACCAAAGCCAACCCATCGGCATTGAAGGGAACTACAATTACTGACGGGTCGCTCACCTGCCCAATAGAGCTGCCCGATATGGGTACGGTTAAACTCGTTCCCAGGTTGGAGCCGCTCGGACCAAAAACGACTGAAAACGAAGGGTTACCCCCATCCCAAACCACACCGGCGAACTCAAAGCCAGCTACAGTGTGCAGGAAGGCATCGGTATTGGTTACTCCCATCACATTGGTATCGCCCAGCGGTGGAGTAAGGGTGAGGTTAGGCGTTATGGCAGGCGAAAATTGCGCTTGTACTGAAACGGCCATGCCCAATAAGCATAGCCCCAGGCTGCACTTCATAAAGAGTTTGAAAATTTTCATAATTGAATGGTTTTGTGCGCGATCCGGGTAATTTCCGAAACCGAACAGTTGGGTATTTGGTAGTTCATTCCCCAAAACCATTGTTTGTTACCCCCTTTACCAGGAGAAAAATCGAAATGCTATTCTGAAAGCTGCTCTAAAAGTGCCTCAGCCTGGACACGATTGGCATGATTGGGCGATTCAAGTATTTTTTTCAACTGCTGTTTCGCAGCTTCTACCTGCCCTTCTTGAAGGTACGCCAGGGCCAAATACCAAGTCGCCTGCTCAACGTAGAAATTATCTGCATCGGCGATTACCTGTTCAAAGAGTGGAACAGCAGCCGTGCTTTCTCCCAACTCAAGTGCACAAATTCCCCGATAAAAAATGGCTTGTTGCCCGGGTGCGCCTGCCACCTGCTCCAACTGTTTTTTGGCTGCGGCATAATCTCCTTTTTCATAAAGCGCTAACCCTATTTTCACCGGATCGGTTTGAGCGCTATCGGCCGAACGTTGGGTGATATAAGCCGGATAAGGCTCGTAGTAGGCAGCAAACAGCGCTTCGTTGCTTGAAGGGTTTTGGCTGAGCCATCCAATCACCACCGCTACTCCTACCAACACCGCTACCACAGCCGCCTGCCACCACCAACGGTATCTTGGTTTCGTCGATAGGTGTTCTTGGTGGTAGGCTTTACCAACTTGCGCGACCAACTCCCGCAACTCCATGCGTGGCGCATCGCCCAATAAAGCCCGGCTTTCTTTCTCAAGGGCCAGGGCTTGCCTCAGGTCGGCATTGGTACGCAGCTCCTGCTCAAACTCTTGCCGTTCCTCCGCAGATAAAGTTCCTGCGAGGTAGCGTTCGATGCGTTCGTTGGTATTTTCGTCAAAGTTGGCCATCACTCAAGTCGGTGTACTCCGGGTCGTTTACAATCAGTTCGTGCAGTTTTTGTTTGCATTGATACTTACGCTTGCGCGCGTACCCTTCGCTGCCAAATCCCATTTTTTCCATGATGATTTTCATGCTGGCCCCTTCAAAAAACAGGCGCAACAAGCGTTGGCAGTCGGCTCCCAGTGCTTTGAACCGTTTCCAAAAAAGTTCAAAACGCTCCGATTCCAGAAGGTTGGTTTCCAGTTCGGCCCTATCCATGTATTCCCAATCGGCCGAAAATGTGACTCGCAATTGCCGTTTTCTTTTCAATTGCCGCAGCCACAAGTTGCGACAAATGGCGTGCAAATACGTGTAGAACGCGCTGGTAAGCACAAAACCAGATTTCTGAGCATTGGCATATACCACCATGATCGCCTCCTGAAAAACATCTTGCGCATCGGAGGCGGTGCCGTTATTTTTCAGGATAAACTGCTCGATACGGGGATAACACTCTTCGTAAATCTGGCGAATGGTGTTCCCGTCCCGTTGGAGGATTCCTTCTATGTATGCGTTTGGCTCAGCCACCCGGTTGAAACAGCTGCAAAAAGTTGAGGTTCAAAAATGCAATTTTTTCACTGTGAGGAGCTTACGAAGCGCCATTCCCTCGTTAAAATTTCGGACAACCCCAGAAATATTTACTTTGAAGGTAACATTTCACCCGGTTGAGTAATCAACTTGTGGAATGCATTTCCATCTGAACCAAACACCATTTTTATGACCTTTTTTCCTCCCAAGATTTCTACAGGGGTCTGCTCACTGCTCTTTGTGCTTGTACTCTGGTGCCTGTCCTGTTCGCAATTGCTTGCACAACGCATTGTGCCGTTCAACCCGATTACCGGAGACACCATACCCAGCGGCCAGCCTTTGCCTTCCTTCGTACAATTTCGAATTGACGGATTGGCGCCTCCACGGCCTTTGGAAGGCAATGCCAATTTCCCGGATTGGACGTATTACTGGACTTTCGGCGATTGCAAATCGCCCAGCCTTTCCCGCCAGCCCATTCACCAATACGATCCGTTCGATCCGCAACAAACCGCCTTTCAGGTAAAGTGCGTTCTTACAGGAATTTATTCCGACGACGATGACCTGATCACGTTCTATTACCCATCCGAGACCGGTCAGTTTGCACTGTTGCCCGTTCCTGAAATCCACCCCGAGCCTGCGCAGCCCTTGCTCCGCACCGGACGGCTGGCGGGCATTGTTCCCGTGCGCGAAACTAGCCCCGAACAGCTGATTACCTACTTGTTGCCCTACGGCAATTCCAACTTCTTTGGGGAAGCTCAGGGGCAAGTTACCCTGGAATACCCTTTCGAAATTTTGATACCCGCCAATGACATTCCGGAATCTTGTGGATTTACGAACAAGAGTTTCAGCAACTTGGGCAATTATGAGGCGGTAGTATTTGACTTCGACCAGCTATTGCCCAACGAAACCCGTTTCATTCCTGTCAATTTCAGAGTCAATGAAGGCGCTCCGATCGGCCAGGAATTTGATTTGTATGTCGATTATTGGGACGATCAGGGCGGCACTTCCAGGGATACCCTTCGCATCACCCTGGTCGATTCTCAAGACCCCAACGAAAAACGGGTCGATCGGTCGGATGCCTGTCCCGGAGATCGTCTGGAGTACACCATTCATTTCGAAAATTTTGGCAATGGACCAGCGGCTCAAGTCACCATCATCGATGAGATCGATACTGTGCTGCAACTCCATCAGTTTTTGGTAGAAGGACATTCTTTGGCTGACACCACTCCCCTCGAATGCATTGATTCCATTGCCATTGATGCCAATTTCAACCCCAATCAACTGCCGCTTGCACCAGGGCCCAAGATTTTTGTGTTGAAAGACAGCGCCCGCTCTAAAGTAGCTTGGGTACTGCAAAACATAGACCTACCACCGATAGACAGCGCAGGAAATACCGGTATGGTGCGCTATTCAATTCCTTTAAAACCCTCAGCTCCCACGAATTGGCATCCCTTTGGAAAAAATGCCGCCATCTATTTTGACGATAATACGCCCATCATGACGCAGGCTCCGATTTGCGTGTCCAAGCCTTGTCTCTGCACCCCGAGCCCCCAAAACAATTCCCCCTACTACATCACCAAGGTAGAGCTGAATGGGGAAGTGCAGGTATCAGAATCTGACGATGGGTATCGGCGGTTTATCAACCAAGGCTGGTCATTGCGGCAAGCGCTCAAAAATGAAATCACAGGACAATTTCTCACTCCGCAAGGCAACACCCGCCCGATTTTTTGGCGCGTTTGGCTGGATGGCAACCGAGACGGTGATTTTTCTTTCAACGAACTGGTGCTGGAACAGGAGGGCGCCAACATCACCAACGATTTTTTGCTGCCCAACAATCCCGGAACGGGAATGGCAACATTACGAATTGCGGTTCAATTGAACAGTTACCCCAACCCCTGCAGCCTGATTCATCCTGGCGAAATCGAAGATTACGAAGTCGTGATTGAAGACCCGGGATTGCCAGACCTTCGGCCTTTGGTGGCACAACTCACCGCACCAGTGTTGATCCCTGGCCAATTGAATACTTTGGTAGGCATTTGTACGAATTTGGGTCCGGCTTCAGCCACCAATCCAACGCTTGATTATTACCTCTCTGATGATCCGGACTACGACACCACCGACTTGCTGCTGGCCAGCACTTCGGTAAACCTGCTGGCCCAAGGGGATACTTTGCCGGACACGGTTCAGGCATTCATCCCCACCGGGTATCAGGGCACCTATTACCTGCTTTCCATTGCAGACCAAAACAACGGCTTAAACGAAAACCAGGAAAACAACAACCAAAGCCATCGGCAAATCCGGGTGGGTCCACTGCTGCCTGACTTGACCATTGGTTCGGCCTTCGTGTGCGAACCGCAGATTCGAGACAACACTTCACTTTCGGTGGCTTTTCAGGTGCGCAACATTGGAGCAACTGCCGTTCCTGCCGCTTCGGGAGCCACCGCGGAGGTGCTTGTTTCTTCCAACCCCACTTTGGACAATACGGCTTTGTTGGTGCACCAAATCACTTTGCCCGACCTTGGGATGCAGGAAATCAGCTACTTCAAAACCAGTATTCCGGTAGGTTCCTATGCACCGGTGCTGCCGGGAAATTATTTCGTGCATGTGAGGTTGAACGATGACGGGACACTGAACGAGAGCAACTTTCAAAACAACCTGAAATCGCTTCCGGTAGAAATTGTGGCCAAAGGACAGGTTTCACCGCCTTATTGGAACGGCTTTGAATGCGGTGGATTGGATCCAGCCTGGGCGGTTGGCCCACTGGCCAACAACGTAGTTTGGGAAGATCAGAACCTCGCTTTTCAGGGAAGCCACTGCTTGATTTTAGGCAGTCCTTTGGGCGGTTCTGGCGTAGGCCATGCTGACCTTAAAGTGATACGACAAGGCCAGGAGAGCGACCTTTCTTTTTATTGGATCGGAGCAGGCAACACGGCAAAGCCCAGCGATGGTTTGTTTGTTTCCAATGATGATGGTACTAGCTTTCAGAAGTTGCAATCCTTGGCCAGCAGCACGCCGGGATGGCACTATTTCTCTGCCCGATTGGATACGCTGGATACCACTTTGGGAGATACGTTGATCCTGCGGTGGCAATTCAACGACCAGAGCCTTTGGACACTCGATGGCTTGGGCATCGACCAGCTACAGATTGTCGATGCTCCGGCAGGAGCAGCCACCCGAAAAGCGACTGCACCGGTGCTGCCGACTGAGGCGGAAGTGAAAGTGGTGCCCAACCCTTTTCAGGGAAAATGCCGGCTTGAAATCGTGGTTCCTGAAAGTGCAAAAAAGGTAGCATATCAATGCTACAATGCCGTGGGCAATCCGGTAGCGGCATCTTTTGCCGCTATGGATCATGCGTCAGGAAGGCACCTTTACGAAATAGAATTGACCCATCAGCCGCCGGGCCTTTATTTCTGTCGGATCCAGATCGGAGCCTGGCACCAAACCCTTAAGTTGGTGAAGGTGCAGTAAGCGGACTTTCGGATCGTTGCCGGATTTGTATCTTTTGCCTTGATGCAATTCTGGGTTCGGTGGTTGATGGCAGTGGGTATTTTTCTATCCTTTTCAGGTAGTGTTTTAGCTACTGCTGAAAACGAGCAGGCTGCCAACCATTGGGAATTGGTCCTGCAGACAGCCCGAGACAGTGCTTCCTGGTTGGCTGTTCAGCATTTAGCTATTCCTGAATTGACCAGGGCCATCGAACAAGGGCAAGCAACCACACTGCTTCAAATGGCTCGCAGCCTTTCAAAAGCCTTGCGCTCCAACCCATCCGAAGCAATCCAGTTTTTAAAAGACTTTTCGCGGCAATGCGATTCCGCTTCCCTTAGTTTCACCTTAAAGGGCAAACTGAGGGCATTGGCTGGCAACGAGCTCAAACGCCAGGGCCGCTTTTTCGAAGCTTTGTCGTTTTTCGAAGCGGGGCTCGAAGCGCTCAATGCCGATCGCTGTAACGATGGGTTTCATGCCTCGGTCTACCATTACACCGGCAACATTTACACGCGCCAAGGGAATTACCAGCAGGCTTTGGCCTACCTGAACCAATCTTATGCGCTGCGCTCACAACAGCAGGACGAGCAGGGCATGGCGCGCTCCCTGGCCGACCTTGCCTTGGTATACATCGATCTCAAGGCTTATGAGCGAGCTGGCTTGGAGCTACGAAAAGGCCTTGCCCTGACGCAAGTATCGAAGAAACAAAAGGGCAACCTGCTTTACAATTATGCTTTTTTGTGCCACCAGCAGGCCAAAAGTGACAGTGCCGCTTATTGGAACCGCCAGGCAGCAACCGTTTACCAGCAGGCGAAATACACCGCTGGTTTGGGAGCCGTGGCCAAATTGCGGGCGCAGCTGTTGGAAGATCAAAACCGCATTTTTGAAGCGATAGAAGCCTATCAGGAAGCACTATCGGCCACGGTTCAAGTGAGGGGAAAACGCCACCGGGAAGTGGCGAAGATTCACCTGGCGATGTATGCAATTTTTCGCGAAGTTCAAGACACTGCCGAAGCCCTTACTGCTTGTTTGGGCGCATTGGAAAGCCTGGGTTTGCAAGAAATTGACTCACCACTGACCCTTCCTCCCAAAGAACGACTTTACCCCGAGCCCTGGTTGATTCCCGCTTTGCTGGCACTGGCCGAACAATGGCAGTGGAAAGGCCAGCACCTGACCAACCAACACCAAAGCCTGTTGGCCTATCAACGCATTGGAGAGGTTACCGATCTGCTCCGGGCCAGCTACCGGGCCGACCCCGACCGAAGTGCGTTGCTGCAACGCCACCGGGAAGGATTTGAAAGTGGCATTGCGCTCGCCTTTTCCTTGTCGGAAGCAGTGCCGCAAAAAAGAGCCGAATACCTCGCTATTGGCTTTGAACTTTCGGAACGCAGCCGGGCATACAACTTGCACCGGGCGATTTTGCAAAACCAGACCGGCAATCAATCGCCGGCCGCCGATTCTTTGTTGGAGCTATTGCGCCTTACCGAAGCCCAGGTGCATGCCTTAAGACAAGAAAGTTTTCAGCATGAAAAGGAACAAAGCTCCTCTTGGAATTCGCAACAACTCGATGCGCAGGTGCATCGCCAACAAGCCTTGGAAAAAGCTTTAAAAAACCAGTTTCCGGAGGTCTACCGCCAAATTCGCACGCCAGAGGTTCGTTCCATGCAAGCGGTGCAACAACAACTGGAAGACACCCAGATGCTTTTGGAAGTTTTTAATGGCCAACAGCAACGTACCGTTTTTGCACTTACGAACGATTCCGTGGTGGCCTATCAAATCGATCACAACATCGGGCTTGATAACCTGGCGCAAAGGTTTCGTCTGGCGGTATCCACTCCTCCCGGAAAACAAAATCAAAGCAAGGACTGGAACGAATTTACCCAGCCCGGGTATCAATTGTACCGCCTTTTGCTAATGCCCGCCTTGAGCACAGCGCACGATTCGGTGCGCCAATTAATCCTGCTTCCCGACCCTGATTTGGCGGC
>ERZ1740068.945-NODE-945-length-10852-cov-8.063351_pt1 | contig 10852 bp, 10 predicted proteins | sample MGYA00581735_ERZ1740068 | MGnify/ENA primary metagenome ERZ1740068 (study PRJEB43018, sample SAMN04849740) | marine metagenome | isolation source: floating plastic debris | place: Pacific Ocean | collected 2008-08-30 | study: EMG produced TPA metagenomics assembly... | reverse complement strand
GCCGCAGCCATTCGGCTGAACGAACTGGCTAGGTTAAGAAGGAAGAAGTGCAATCAATCCACTATCATTACAAGCAAAACGAATAATTTAAACTTCAAGCAATTTTATCAAAAACCAAAATGTTGATGTTGGGTTAAAAGCATATATTCACGCTTCTTCGTCAATTATCAATTGATTTTTGCGCTTTTAACCCAACCTACAAGTAACTGATTTAAGAATTTGAGAGGGAGATAGGGAGATAAGAATAAATCCAATTACCAATTACCAATTACCAATTACCCATTACCAAACTTAATACTTCAACTGGTGGTTTCATTAACGATGGTAGGAAGTTGACTATCTGGGGAAATACAATTATCAATCCCAACACCAACAACTGAATCAAAATAAATGGAATTACACCACGATAAATATCTACTGTAGTTACTTCTTCTGGTGTAACGCTGCGTAGGTAAAATAAAGCGAATCCAAAGGGAGGTGTTAAAAATGAGGTTTGTAAATTTGCTCCTAATACTACTCCATACCAAACTAAATCAATGCCAAACTGTTGCGCTACGGGAACGAATAACGGTATGACTATAAAGGCTATCTCGAAGAAATCGATGAAGAAGCCTAGCAGCAATACTACTGTCATACTTACTATCATAAATCCCACTTGACCGCCGGGAATATTACTTAAAACATTTTCCATAAATATTCCACCGTTCAACCCTTTAAATACTAATGCAAAAGCAGTTGAACCAATTAATATAAACATCACCATGCTGGTAATTCGCATAGTCGCGTTACAAACTTGACTCAAGGTTGTTAAAGTTAATTTACCGTATATACCAGCAAGAATTATCGTCGCTACACAACCTACTGCTCCCGCTTCGGTGGGGGTTGCTAATCCAAAAAAGATGCTTCCCAATACTAATAATATTAAAATCAACGGCGGTAACATTACCTGAAAAATCTTTGCTATTAAAGCCGAAACACCAATATTTCTAACTTCCGGAGGTAATGGTGGAGCAATTTCTGGCTTTAAAAATGCGATTATCAACACGTATAAAGCAAAAGAACCAGCCATCATCAAACCGGGAATTATCGAACCAATAAATAAATCTCCGACCGATATTCCTAATTGGTCTGCAAGTACTATCAATACTACCGATGGAGGAATTATTTGTCCTAAAGTTCCCGATGCTGCAATCACTCCAGTCGCTAATTTTTTATCGTAACCGTAACGCAACATAATTGGTAAAGATATCAAACCCATTGCAATCACGGTAGCTGCTACAACTCCGGTAGTTGCTGCCAATAAAGCACCGACAATTACCACAGCTAAAGCCAAACCTCCCCTGATTCTTCCCAGGAGAATTCCCATCGTTTCTAAAAGACGTTCGGCGATACCGGTTTTTTCCAGCATCGAACCCATGAAGATAAAGTAGGGAATTGCCAACAGGGTATAGTTCTTCATGATGTCGAAAATCCGCAATGGCATTAACCCGAATAATTGCAGGTCAATTACTCCTAATGCACTTCCAATCAAAGCGAAAATAATCGAAACCCCACCCAGGGAAAATGCCACCGGATACCCCAGGGATAATAAAGCCAAAGCTCCAGCAAACATTAATGGCCCTAACCAATCAATCATTACTGCTTTCCTCCTGGGGTTGTAAATAACCTGTTAAAATTGCGATGTTTTTTATGATTTTAGAAATTCCCTGCAATATCAGCAGAGCAAAAGAAATGATAATTACGGTTTTGATGGGATATCTTGGTAAACCATCGGGGTCGGGAGAATTTTCTAAAATTAACCAGGAATTAACAACGGTTTCCCAGGAATAGAAGATAACTAAACCGCAAAACGGAATTAAAAAGAATACTGTACCTAAAATTTCTACAAGCGCTTTTCGACGGGAATTCCATTTACTGTAAAATACATCCACCCGCACATGTTCGTTATGTTTGAGCGCATAAGCAGCAGCAAAGAAAAATATTAAATCAAAAATATACCATTGAGCTTCAATATAAGCATTGGAACTCAAGTTAGCGCCAATCAAGCGTCCTAGATATCTGCCGATAACATTCCATCCACCCACAACTACCAAAACCAATACCAGCCAAGTAGTAATTTTACCGATAATTTCGTTCAAAGCATCGATGATGCGCGATATTTTTAATAGTTTCTCCAAAACCCCATCCTTAAACGACCTTCGTAGAAGTAGTTTACATCTCAAGGGGCAAAGAGTTATGTTTACCAGTTATCAGTTATTCGACGGTCGGGTACGGTTCATCAATCCAGATTTACAAATGTAGTGGTAGTATCTCGCTTCTTGGTTGCAATCAACCTACTCGCTACTTGCTACTCTCTCAAACCAACAAGTTCTACCTTATGACCGTCGGGGTCTAAAATTACCGCACGTCTTCCCCATTGAGAATCTTTTGGTGGAGATACTGTAACTGTTTCAATTGCTTGTAATTCTTCTATAGTCTTATCTACGGAAGCAACGCAGAAACCCAAACGTATTGCTGAAGTATCTATATTATTACTGCTTGGATAGATTTCAAATACTATTCCTTCCAGCATTGCGGAAAGATGTTGTTCACCATTACCATGTTGCTCGTAGGAGAAATTTATTCCTAATGTTTCGTAAAATCGCTTGCTTCTATTCAAATCTTTGACGCGAATTACTATTAGGTTTAAAGCTATTTGATTCAACACAATTCTCAACTATAAATAATGACACAAATTAACTTTTACGAATCAATTGCCAAAGCTGCACTCAATCAATATGGTGTAGTTGATGAAAAAATTAGATTTCTTGGTCATGGCGAAAACGTCACTTTTTATATCGAAGCACCAGCAGAAAAATTCCTCCTTCGCATTCATCAACCAGTTTTCCCATCAAACGATGACATATAGCAACAACCACATATTATCAAATCAGAACTTTTATGGCTTGCTGCTTTATCTAAAGATATTAATGTAACAGTACAAGAACCAATCCAAAATCAATAAGGTGGATGGGTAGCTCAAGTTTCAACAGATAATACCGAAGATATTTTTTGTTGTTCGTTGCTACGTTGGATTGATGGTAATATCTCTGAAAATAGAAGAACATCACCACAAGCTTATCAACTCGGCTCAATAATAGCTCAACTGCATCAACATAGCAGTCAATGGGAATTACCACATAACTTTGACCGACCATGACCGTCCAACATTTAATGAAAATCGTCTCCATCGAGCGCTCGAAGCACTTTACCCAGCATTATCTAATAACTTAATTTCAACAAAGCATTATCAGCTACTTATAACAGCAACCCAAAATATTGAAACCACGATAAAAAAATTAGGGAGAATGTAAAATTGGGGATTAATTCATGCTGATTTACATGAAGGTAATTATCTATTTCACAACGAACAAATTCGACCAATTGATTTTTATCGCTGCGGTTTTGGATATTATCTTTTGCTTTTCATGCCACTAATCCTAATGAACATGAATGGCTTTCCAATACTGTTCAATATTTAGCTCAGAATCACATTCCTAAATTTCTTCAAGGTGAGTCTTTCTTACTTGATATTGTCTAAAATTATTTTTGCAATTTGATTATCTACTTCAATTTATATCTCAGAATTCTTTAAATAAAAACAAGCAATATACACCCAGGTAGATTATACACAAAAAATATTTTCCATAAAAAGTGATTTAGATTACGTCGAGTAAACAACGGAATTGCGTTGAATAATTGAGAATATTCTCATTATTAATGACTTTGTTTTCAATAAGCTGATTTTTTATTAATTCTTATGACGAAATACTGAACTTTTTCTGCGTTCAGATGTAGATTTATAACTTTTTGTCAGTAATTAGAGTATTTCATATTACTTCAAAAATATTAAAACCGTATTTAAACTGAAAAAATATAATATAAATCAAAGCTATATTTGTTCCCTTTCCTTAATAACGAGAGGGATGTCCGCAAGGACAGGGTGAGGTTAAGAATGTAGTAGACTTTATAGAAATTAACTACAATAAGCCCTTTCGTATAATTAAATTTCAATTTTTGAAAATTCCTTATATTTATTAGTATTGTATTTTACTCTAAAAGTATAAAATCAGTAATTATATTGAGAATAACACTAGGATTATATAAATCGTATTTGTAAAAATTACTGCAAATAGTTTATTTAAAAATTTAGAAAATGACAATTGAAATTCTAGAATTAACGATATCCGATTACGACGATGCTATTACTTTGTGGAAAAGCTGTTCTGGTGTAGCTATACGAGATGCAGATTCAATAGAAAATATCAAACGGTATTTGAATCGAAATCAAGGTTTGAGTTTCAAAGCGATTAAAGATAACGAACTAGTAGGTACTATTCTTTGCGGACATGATGGTCGTCGCGGTTATATTAATCATTTGGTTGTTTCTTCAAATTACCGCATTCAAGGAATTGGTAGAAAGCTAGTAGAAACCAGTCTTATTGGGTTGAGAAAACAAGGAATTGAAAAGTGTCATTTGTTTGTGTTCGTAGAAAATATTGAAGCGAAAAAGTTTTGGGAAGGATTGGGTTGGAAGGTAAGGGAAGATATTAATATGATGTCGTTGAGTATTTCCGACTCAGCAAACCCTTGAAGCGTTTTTTTGTAATGAAAATATATGGATTGCTACGGAAATTAAGGCTATAACGTATTAGTGAATACTATAGCTGTATCCGTAAATGAAGTCTGGTTTAATATTTAAGGGACTATTATTAACTACATTAGTTGCTGTCAGTGGAATTTGCTTGAAATTATTCAACGATAATCGGGTAAAACAAGCAAATCGCGGGGAATATTGCAGTAAAACCAAACCACTGAACCAAGTTAAGGCGAAAAAATACGATAGAAACGGACTAAAAGAGCGGGAAGGAGCAGAAGTAAAAGTTGATGGAGGAACGTTTTATAGGCAAGTGTCTTTTAAATCTAAACCCGTGGTTCCCGTAGTCATATTTCCGGAAGCGTTAGACATTAATAAATGGGCAAAAATCCCGCAATCCGCAATTAAATATCTCGGTAAGGGAGGAGATGGTGATAATTTACGAGAATGGTTGAGTCCGGATTATTTTTATTTGCTCGAAGTACCCGCTGATGCTAAGGGTTTGGCTTTTGGTAGACTCTGCTATAAGAATGGCGATGCTACGGTTTACTCGATTAGAAATTGGAAACAGTTAGAAGACAATCAAATATCTATCAACGGTAAAATTACTCTTGAGCATTCTACTCTCTTACCCAAAATTAATCCCGCTCATATTTTGGTAAATACATCTAGCAATCAAAAAGATAGCTTGGGGGATGTGACGGAAGTTTATTTTACAAAGCAAAGAGTTAGGATTCCATAGAATAAGTGAGGGGAAGATGGGGAAATAGGGAAACAAAGATTTTCAAAATCACCATACTCTCTATTTACAATCAATTATTTGAGTAATATTATCTTTATTATTATGCCTGTATTTTCTCATAATCTAACAAAGCTGTTTTTTTCAGTTTTACGATATCAATCTGTCGAGGACGATAATTAGTTATTCGATAAAAAACCACTCTCACATCAACCCAAACTCTATTCAAAATCGGGCAATTGAGTTTCCACTAATCTCAAGGGACTATAGTGATACGCAACAATAGTAAATAATACAATAAAACTCCCCATCAACATAAATATTAGACCAATGCCACGACCCGAACCGGTGCCAATAACTTGTCCAACGCTTCCGGCTAAGGGGCCATTAACTGCCATTAAAGGCTCAAATATTCTTTCTGCGAGGGGACCTGCAAGTAGATAAGCTAGAGGTCGTGTTGACCAAGCAAACATTCTTCTAATGGCAAAAACCCTCCCTTGAACATCCGGTGCTACCTTAGTTTGCCAGATAGTATTAGAAGAACCTGCACAAATCGGTGCTGCAAAAAAAATTATAAATCTCCCAAAAGCAATTAATATATCTGAAGTTGTTATTCCCATAAAAAAGATACTTATTCCCACTACTAACTCGGAGCCAAGAATACCGTAAATACGAGGTTTTGGACCTTCCCAAATGCTCATAACAATGCTACCGACTAACATACCGCTACCCCCAATAGATAAAACCATACCTAGGTCATTTACAGAGCTAAAAGACAAAACTAAGGGTGTTAATAAAACTTCAGCGGTGCAGAAAGTCAAGTTCATTGTGCTGAAGAAAATTGCAAGTCCCATCAATCCAGGACGAGCTTGAATGTATCTCCAGCCATACATAGATTCTTCTAGTAAAGAACCCTTGCCTAATGTTCTCGCAACTGTGGTCTGTGGTTTTGGAAATTTGACAGTTAATAGTGTTATTAATGCAAACAAAAAAGTTACTAAATCTACCAGAATTACACCCTGTACTTGCATATAAAATAGTAGAAAGCCTGCAAAAGTTGGTGATAATAGCTGAGCCAAGGCTTCAGAGAACTGAGTCATAGCACTAGCGCGACTAAAATGTCTTTTAGGGACGAGTAGGGTAGTCGCAGCACGATAGGCTGGCCATTGGAAAGCATTAGAAATAGAGCTGATGATAGTAGCCAGATAAATATGCCAGATTTGTAACTGTCCAGCCAACAATAGCAAGGCTATTCCAAAGCTACTCAACCCAGCGACACAATCACTAAGAATCATTGCATCACGACGATTCCAACGGTCTACTAAAGCTCCAGCTATAGGAGAAACAACTAAGGCCGGTAGTATTGCAAAAAAGGAGATAAGAGCAAATTGGGTGACTGAACCTGTGTTTTTATACACCCAAATACCAAGAGCAAAACTAGTAAGTGCAGAACCAAATAAAGATATGAGTTGACCAAACCAGACAATTAAAAAAGTTCTCACAGTGTTTTTACTCGCTTTATTGAGTTGAACAACATACATTCAGTGTGGTTTGTTTATTCTCAATTTCCTTAATAAAGATGACAATCCACATTCCTACTAGGCTAAATTCAGCGTATCCTTTTCAAGCTATTCTTTACCACTCGCAGTTTGTATGAGAGTAGTTTTAAACGGAAGTAACGCAATCCCAATAAGAATCTAAAACCAAGAACGAGGAGAGAGATGAAAAGGGTAAATATTTAATATTAAATTGAATATTAACCCTAATTCTCAAGCCGAAAATATTTGGATATTATTAATTATTTCTCATCAGAAGCATCAAAGCTATCGAAAATAATAATGGTTGCTCAAAATCTATATACTCTTGTTTAATTGCAGTTTCTACTGTTAAAGCAGTATTAAATTCTTCTGGAGTAAATGAGTAGTCTTTTTGATTTTCTATTTCTAATATTAGCTCGTTGAGTTGCTTGCCTATTTTATCTGCTGTCTCAATAACTTCTTTTAAACTTGGTCTTTTTGCTGATATCTCTATTTCATAAATACTAAAATCTTTTTCTTTCCCAGAGTCATCTAATCTTATGCGATATTTTTGCGGGAAAAAGGGTGAAAATATTCCCTCATAGATATTATCCTCTACTACTATACCAAACCCATTTGCAGTGCAAACTCTATCACCTTTTTCTAATTTCATAACTAAATACCCCGTATTGTTCAATTTCAGGCTATCAATTTACTGAAAATATTTTTATCGGCATGTGTACAGTTCCCAAGTTCCAGGACTTGAAGTATCGCCGTTGTTGTATAAAATTTTTCTACTACCATCTTCCAACATCGTTACTACAACAAAATTACTATCATCACCCGAAGCATTAAGACTCGCTCCAAACAACTGGTCTTCTCCAGTACCATGAATCGAATTATTGCCATCTTCTGATTCTATGTTTAGTGAATCACTGGAAGAGACCGCAATCACATTATTATCTAAGGTACGGAAAAATAGATATTTATCAAAGCTACTATTAGTTGTCATTTTACATTAACCTTGTTAGTTTCAAACTCAAAACAGCCTCCAGAGAGCTTTGTAAAAGAACAAAATATAGGGACATTAAGCTTCGGTAAGAGTTACATTCATGGTTAAATCATACTCAGAAGCCAGACTCTGAGTCAAAAATATGATATATCCATATTCTGTTCAACTTGTCAACTTAACTTAAAAAAGTTAAGGGTGCAGTTTTAGATTGAAGCATGATTCTACTAGGAAATTCTGTAGATGCGAATTGTTAACTACTACTTTATTACACAAGCTATGAGGGGTGATGTAGAGAGTAGATAGTTTATCCTGATTTTTATCATTCATAGTTAAAACAAACTAATTCGTAAATTCAGAGTCAAGAATCGGACACACCCATATTCTGTTTAACTTGTCAACGCAACTTAAGAAAGTTAACGGCACAAACTTAACTTGTAGGAATATTCTACCAGGGAATTCTCTAGATACTAATTGTTAATTACCTGTAAAAAAGTTAAATAAACTTGCATTCGGACAATATATTAATTTTTAGCTACCGGCACGTACTACAAAGAAACCCGTGTTGTTCCAAAATCCTAATTGATCCTGATTGTCATAAGCCATTTCAGCTTCATTTGAGTAATTAGGATAACAAGGATGTTGATAAGGAAAGGTAGATATTAATATCTTGGCAGTTCCGGGAATAGCACCCCTTAAAGTCACCCAAGCACGTCCTTGTTGATTTGTTGATATTTCGCAACTAGCTCCGAAATATCCTTTCTCTGAAACTTTCCCAGGTTTAAATCCGATTATCGGCATTTCACTACTGTGAGGAAAGTTAAAAATTCTGTCTTTATTTTTAGTGTCCCATTCAAACTCCTCACGCAATTGAGGAAACGCATCTGGATTATAAAATTGATTTAGATACACTACCTCTACAGCTTGGGGACGACCTCTGACAAAAGACCTAATCTCTAAGTCTACAAACTGACCGGAATCATTTACTATCGAATTTTCTAAAAATAAACAAGCATCATCCACCTGAATATTGATTTCTTTTTCTTCAGCTAAAATTTGCCTTTGTTCATCAACTGTTCCAACAATACACAAGCCTTGATCTTCGACTTCATCCCAAAAGTCTGCCCAATCTTCACAGTATGGAATATCTATCATCCCACTGGTTAACTCATGAGCTTGCTTTTGATATGCTTGGTAGGGAATCTTAGCGATTAATCTAAAATCGTCAATAGTGCGTAATTCTAGATTCCCTATATCGATTTTAAAGAAAATCTCTTTGTCATCATCTGCTAGTTGAGATGACCTTGCTACACAAGGAACTGCTGTTACCATATTTAAACTCGCACCTTTAGGAGTAAACTTTAGTGTCAGATTTCCTAGTGGTTGAGATTCTCTTGACAATGATTTAGATGAGTTTTGGGGAGTCAATAATCTTCCGTGAGGATAAGTTGCTAATTCATCCTCGTACCACAAACCGATAGTCCCGTGCAATTCCCAAAAATCAGAAGCGTAAGCTTGAACTGGTGCAGATATACCGCTAAGACTAAATTGCACCACCAGTCCTAAAACATTATCTTGCTTCATGGCTTCGCGCAACACGGAAGCTGTCGGTGACAAGCTGACTTCCTCGTCATTCCAAAGTAAGTTTTTAGCATCCTTGGAAACAGCAAACTGATAAACAGCAGCGGAGCCAAATTTATCATTCAAACAATTTTCTGGTAACTCGCGAATATGGTAAAAATCCTGCCAGCGAGCTAATGATAAACCCCTAACAGAAGCAGATAGTATACTGTCAGACCCTCCCAAGACCAAACGGTCTACCATAATTGTATTCGTCCAATTAGAAGCTGGGTCGGATTCAAAAATAAGAGCGCTATTACAAGTATCTTTAATCTGTTGATTCTCCGAATTGAAACCGCCAAAATCAACCTTGCGTCCTACTATCGGGTCGTCTTGCTCAATTTTTCCAAACTCTTTTTGAGCGCTAACAATTTTGGTCTCAATTGAAAAATGACCCTGTTTATTGCAACTGAATCTCCCACAGTCATTCGGTAGGTAGGTACGGGCTACACCCTGGAAGTGTAGCCGAGGAAAATCTAAAATACTCATGTTGATTTACTGGTAAAAAACGACGAAATGAATCCTCTGAACTGATTTCATTACAAGTACAGTGACACTGATAATCTGTTGTAAATAGTTAGGTATTCAATGCCTAAATTAGTCATAATCAGCAATTGCGGATATATCTACATTCGCAGACATTACAGGGCAAATTGCAATAACTAGAATCTACTACAAGAAATACTTATACCACTTCTTTATAAAGATGCGCCTAATTTAGCCTACGCAGGTAGGCTTTGTTTGAGTAGCCCCACCATAGCGAGAGTGAGGGTGATTAAGTGATTAAGCGCAGCCTCATACAGAATTGGTATTAGTCAAAAACAATGGGAAAAGCCTATGATAATCATCGGGTTCTGGTATAAAGGCACAATTTCCGCCTTTGCATTCATTGCTGCAATGATTATTTTTCATCAGATAAACCTCTACAGGAATTGGCCATATATAGTATCTAGCATTGCTGTTAGCGCAGCTTGGCGCTAGCCATATGAGATATGAATTAATTATTATCATCGAATAGCAGCCGCCTAAATCCCCTAACTTTGGAGGACTTTAAAATATATTTCTCCCGCATAATTGGGGATTGCAGACTATTCATACTTTTAACGAGCAATGCCGAATATCTAGTTTGATTTTGTGCCTCAAAAGATATATTGAGACTAAAAAAACCGCAGGATAATTGCTTAGATTGTTTAATACTCGATGGTATTAATGACTTAATAGGGAGGATTTGTTAACTTGGATCAAAGGAAGCGGGTTCCCTGCGAGAAATACCTTAGCCTTCATAATTAATGTGGTTGACTACTAATGGTTAACCTCATTGATTTTGATGG
>ERZ1740068.944-NODE-944-length-10871-cov-10.726516_pt1 | contig 10871 bp, 3 predicted proteins | sample MGYA00581735_ERZ1740068 | MGnify/ENA primary metagenome ERZ1740068 (study PRJEB43018, sample SAMN04849740) | marine metagenome | isolation source: floating plastic debris | place: Pacific Ocean | collected 2008-08-30 | study: EMG produced TPA metagenomics assembly... | reverse complement strand
TATGAAATATGTTAACATGACTCAAATCTTGCGTTTTCAGTATTGGATTAATTGTAGTTCACCTGACTGTTTGTTGTAATAAAAGTGAAAATGACGAAATGAAATTGGGCTACTCAAGTACGTCTATCTGTTCTCACAGCCCTTTTAAGTAAGTTTGTTTGACTTTCCTTCTGTGTGACTAGATTGTATGGCTGTCAGTGTGTTTGCTTGTGGATGGTTTGTTTGTTGTACAGTTGTATGATGTGAGTAACTAAGACATCAATGTGTGCTCCCTGACACTTTGTTTTGAATGAGAGTTTACAATCAGGGGTTAGAGTCTCCCTCCTCTGTAAGGTTTGAAATCTGCTGTCAGCAAATAAAGTGTGACTATGCAATCGAGAGGGAGGATTGTGTTCGGTAGCGTAAACATAATGCACATATTGAGTCCTCTCCATGTAATATGTTACCTGTAATTACAGAGTTACACATTGCCACGGAGGTAGTGCAAAGTCAGGAGTGATGACAATATAGGCATATATACTTGAATTAAAATATTCTATTGCTGGTCTAATTCGTCAAGACAGTCTGATTTTGACTTTTTGGAGGATGAGGTCTGCGGATTTGTCCCTATTTTATAGATTAGTGCGGGGATTTTCAAATTTGGTGGGAGAGTACCAAATTATTGACAAATAAATTCCTGGTTATGGATGGCTGTAAGCACTATTTAATATTACTCATTAGTTCGCGCCCCGTCCCCCCTTGGTATGTTGGCTTTTATTACTATTTAAATTTTCCTATTTTGTTCCCCCCCCCCTCCCCCCTGGGTAAGATGGAGCAATTCAGAAGCAATTTTTGCAATTTTGAAGGATGTTGGAAAATTTTTATATGTACTGCAAAAATGACTGATTACAGAAGTTATACAGGCATTCAAAGGTGATGAAAGCAAATGCTTCAGAGAATACTAGTTTTTGACTTCAGCAGGATAGTACCTAGCTATCATCAGCCTTCGTCTCTATTCACAATGATGAGAGATAACATTAATGCAAAAATGCTTATCATAGAATATGCTCATGGTTTATTAGCCAGAATATTTTATAGAGCTGTTATCCCTATTTCAGTTATCTATGTTTGATTAATTAGCTGATTAATAATTATTGTTTTGGGCTCTCATCAGTGAGTTTAGATGTAGACGTTCAGTCTGGTGGAGTTGAGTAGTAAGTGGGCAAAGAGAATTTCTCACAATATATCTGAGATAGGTTCATCGGTCAGTAAGTTACCATGGTGATTGTTTGGTTTTTATCCAATGGGATGAACTCATATTTCAGTGTTTATATTACCTGGGTTCCTATTGATAACTCTACCGATCAGTGGAGTTGGTTTGGAATGCTTAATCGAGTAATGATTTGCCCGTTACTACAAATGCATTGATCGATAACAATATACGGTATGGTCATGTTAACTCTCAAGCTATTATTAATCATTAGTGTAGGAGCTTATTCTTCACATCAGGCCACATTGCGGAGCGGACAACATCAGCTGATATTGAGTGCAGACTGCTGCACTTGAGTAATATTGTTATTATTTAGCAGCGCACTACTCATAGAACAATCTGCAATAATATAATCTGCTGCTGTCAGCACATGGAATTTGTACTACTACAAAACTGGCAGATTTTCTTACTTGGATTGATTTGACAAAGTGCTTGAATATAACTGTTTCAGACTGTTTGATATTGAAACTTGATTCTTCCATTAACCATGTCGATAGTAAAAATGCACAAGTCGCTACGATCAATATACCATAAACAGGTGGGTACTGCTATTAGAATCTGCTTCTGGTATCGGCTCATTGCGCCAGGCTAAATTCTTCCTGTCGTGCGATTATTCTGTTGGGTTTTTGGTAAGACTGTTTAATTTTAGGTGGTTTTGATATCGAGTTAATTGATGGGTAAGTGTAGATCTCTTATATCTGATGGTCTGGTAAATAATTAGCGGGTGGCAAATGTGCCTTCAAGCTGTTCTATGATCATACCAGACTGTGTCTTGTTTCTATCTCTCACTGCTTATTCCACTTATCAGGACATTACTCAGTGTTTTCTCTCCTCTGTCGGATTCAGCGCTCACCCACTCTGCACAGTACGTACGTTAGTATTAGTAAAATTGTTTGTTGGCTCTCAGAAATAGATTGTTTGCTGCCCTGGTTACTTGAAACCATTGCAGTCAGTAATTTGTTTATACTGTGGTTTTTGGCCGATATTATAATATATAGTAGTTGCTAAATGGTTTTTGATGGATATGATTTTTGAGTAGGCAGTGATTAGGATATTTTTGGAGATTCTGGGCATCATTGCCAATTTATGCGTAGTCTCACTAGTAGGAGTAGGCCTAGATGTGAAAATAAGAAATTATTGTTGATATATCAATTACAATATGGGTAATGTGGGCTATGTAAGTTTCATTATTCTTTACTAACGATGAGCTTGGAGTGTTGATGTTGAGTGTTAGGTCATCAACCTTGTAGTTACATCCTAAACAAATCAGGCTACTGAAGTCTGTCAATTACCATGTCAAGGTAGGATTGTTGCAAAGCTGAGTCATTGAGTTGGATCTGGTTTGGAAAACAACATAGTCATTCTGTGATAGAGGTAGTTACCCTCTGTGAGACAAGCCTTTGTTACCACCATGAACATGCATGTACCTATATCAAGCCATATTACGAATTATGTGTATGGTTAACTCATGTCTTATAAGTCATAATTGATTTTAAGAGGATGTGCATGTAATATTATGAGGTGTAACGCCACATCCTGCTTAATTCAGAATGTTGGTGATCTGGATGTGTCTTATTATGCAGTTTGTATATACGTAGATGTGATGACTGATGGTGGCCGAGTGACAGTGACACTTTCTGTCTGATACACGAGTCTTTAAGTTATGTGTGATAATGAGGTAGCTCTACCAATCCAGACCTGCAAGAATAGCCAGACACTGGATAGAATCGAGCCCCTTGGTATACTGATTCTTTCCTGAAAGCCTCCAACGTCCAATCGAGTTTGCTGATAAGTGCGTGGTGGCTTAAACCTTGAGCTCTGTAAAACCAGCTAGTTCTGGAAAATTTTTGTGGAGCTAACGCGCGATGGGGACCCTTGAAATTTGTGTCATAATGACCTGCATTTTGGGAAGTATTATTTTTAATACCCTAGCAATGAACTCTCTTTCCGTATTCATTGCTCCAAGATAGGTTTAAAAATATAATAAACGATGTTCCTTGCTTGGGTTTCATACAAAAATCCTGTGTGTCCAATTGAACAAATTCCAAGCTAGGTCATTGCAAGGAATTTGCTAACTCGTTGATCATTCCCTGGCTAAATTGTTTCTTCTTCAGTGTTGTCACCTTAATTGTTTTGTTTATCACTCGTTGCAGAAATCCTCACAATCAGTGCCTGTGGCAATGGCTTCTGTGGACCCAACAGCTAACACAGAGAATGATGTCCTCCGAAGCTCCTCAGAAACTATAGAAAAAGTATATAAAGCTAAGGTGGCACTGGAAAATTTCTATACAAATCTTCTAGCTCAGCACTCTGACAGACAGAACAGGTACAATTTGCAGTGGATGAAATAGAAACTGCCCCATTGGAATTGGTAGTGATGAGTTTTCCATTTAATTCCATAGAAGTATGGAGATTGTTAGGAAAGATGTTTGGATATTTGGAATAGCAATGTCTCAAACATAGTTCAATATGTCAGTACACTTGCTGTGCCAATTCAGGGTCAGCGTTATTGTGATAAGAACATTTTAGGTTTGGTATGTCACAAAATTTCAAAATAGACCAAAGTGGCTTGTCTAAAGAAATCCTGTATATGCTAAATAAGCGTATCGAGATAAAAATCAACCCTGTATTCAATAAAAGTGCAGTGAGCACATTGTTGTGGGTAGTGAGAGCTTGAGCTGAAAATAGCCCCATCAATTACTATGACGTGCTGTCCATGAGGTGGTATTTGTGTTGCTGTCATGTTGACAGGCATCATATTGCTCGGATATGCACACTGAATTGAAAAACAATTCAGTGGATATGCATGGTGACTAAATATGATGTGCTTTACCTCATCTGATCTGCTCTGTTGTTTAAAATGCAGCTAACCACTATACGCCAGCTATCATGTTACTTCCCAACACCCACGCTGTAATGAAGCGCCAGTACTTTTAGATATTCCTATTCCTAGTTTGCGATTATTGTTGACTTAGGAAGACCTTGGTATTTCTTTACATCAGCATTATCGTGGGTTGATTTTTTGTGACTGATCAATCATTGATTAGTGGTATGTTTTTACTGGCAGGTATAAGATATTAGAACAGAGTATGGAGCTGGAAGGCCTCACAGAAGAACAGGTAAGCTCAGCTGCTGCAGCTACTAGTCCTATATTACACTCTGAATGATGTCCTGTAGTTTTATTATTGCTGCTGCGCGATGCTCTCTTCATATCACTGAATACCAGTATCCTGGTGATAATTTTACTAGGGAGAGTGACGGTTCTAAGAGCACTCAGGCTCCAATTATTCTCACTGACTGAAAATTCTGTGCAAAGAGATGTGTGATAATGATCAGCGTTTCTGTGTGCCTGAGCGTTAAAGATTAACTTTACAAAAAATTAAGGCTTTTGAAGTATTTTTTCCTTTATGATGATAACATTGATCTGATAGTCAAAGCATCAAGTCTTCGGTATTTCCTCAAAGACTTCGGCTATTCATATGCAGTACGGCTGATCAAGCAGAAATTATCGAGAGTTACTTCATCGACAAAGGTTGATGCTCGGCTTTATATGGATGCATGGAATGCGAGTGCCACACATAAAGGAGGTTGTCTCAAATTGCAAGCGCTGGTGGAGAATTTTGAAAATAGATTTGTGGTCTTCGACCCTCGCGGAAATTATGGCTACATCTAGAAATGCACAAAATTATAGTAACATGATTCGAGCCAATATTGACTTTTTATATCATTGTGTAATCCATCCAGATTATTGGGAAACTGCTATTGATTAAAAAAACTAGGCAAGGTAATTTGATGCAGCAAATATTTGCTAGCAAATTCATGGAACCATTGCTGTTCCTCAAGTTTCGGTTTGCAATTATATAACATGAAAGGGAATTTAACCCTCACTAAATTTGCACAATATCCTCTGAATTGCTGTTTGAGCTGTACTTTAGTAGGAAGTAAATGAGGACTGAGTTTGTTTTACGGATCCTTGTGCATTCTAAATCGCGGATCATCCTTCCCACTCAAGTACAATCGAAGTCTGGTGATGTCGTTAATAAATCAATCAATAGTGATACTGTGTCCTGCTGCGGACACTAACTGATTATTTCCCAGTAATGTTATAGAAATGTAAACCAATATGTCAACTGCTGTTCTGCTCATGAAATCTGAGGTGAAGGAGTGTCTTTAAGTGACACCCTGTGCAATTGTTTCCCCTTTGACTGTGCAATCGATATACTGAATAGCTGTTCAATATCCTAATTATATGACATTCTGTTTGCTGCCGTGTGAGAACGATACATCATTGCTGATGATGTGTTTGTTTTGTAGAAAAATGAGAGGCGACAGCAACACGCAGCTAAAGAGTCTGAGTTCCTCAGATTGAAAAGAACTCGGTTAGGGGTGGATGATTTTGAGCCCCTAAAGGTTATTGGTCGTGGTGCTTTTGGTGAGGTGAGCTCTGTTTTATCTGTACAAGAAAGAAATGTTGATTACAGACAGCAGACATATAAGCCTATCACAGATTGTGTGTGTGGAATAATAAGAGATGTGCACTCATTAGTCATGGCCTCACCCCGCATGATGTAAACACGCTGATAGCAACTTTCCCCGCCTGCGCAGTTCCTTCTTACTTTGTGTAGTTCTGAACATTTCTCACGGAAATGGAAAGCAGGCTCAGCGTGAGTAACAAATTGCACTTGTATATTGATTAGAGGCACACAAATGCTATAATATGTTCGTAATACAAATCATGATAGGGCAGCAGTTCGGGCAATTAGCTGACACTAATCATATTGATGGATTGTGTTGAGGGAAGTCAAGTTACGTTATTATCATTTTCTCATTGCTTGTAGGTAAGATTGGTGCAGAAAAAAGACACAGGACACATATATGCAATGAAAATCTTACACAAAATGGACATGCTTGAAAAAGAGCAGGTTTGTTTGATACAACAGTAACCCGAGCACAGCTCACGCATACACATAATATATGCGCAAGCTATTCCGATTCCTGCATGAAGTTCAGGGAGTGTTTATGGACTGTTCCTTTCTATTCAGTATTTTCCCTTTTGTTTTTCGAGGTCAAATCAGGCAAATATTAAAAAATAACAATCGCCTCTCTCCTGTACCATTTCGGTTCATCAAGGAAACAATTACCCCTTTTGTGTGCTGCACAGCTTGATTGCATCCGATCTCGAGTGTGTTTTGCTGCTTGCTTCCATGTTTGTGTGAAAGCATATTACTGCAGCTGTGAATTTTTCAAGTGAGGCTTGTCTACCAGTTATGTAGATGTTGTCACTTTGTTATTCACTTGGATGATGTGCCATTTTGATAGTGATTGACAATCCATGGTTACCCAGTATGGTGAACGTATTGGAATATCGTGTTCATAACAATTCAATTTTGACTCTGTTCTGCTGCCAAGTATCCATACTGCAACTGATGTATGAAATGCCATTGCTATGTACATGTAATTAGTTCATTTGGGCTTCAAACACTTCAGTGGCATTGTAATATGGACTGAAAACTTTGATTGTTGTAATCTACCAAAGCATTGCCGTAATTTACAAATGGAAATTTAGGAACTGTCTGCTACCTAATTCTTTGTTCTCTTTTGACAGCTTGCACATGTTAGAGCAGAACGAGATATATTAGTAGAAGCAGATCATCAGTGGGTTGTGAAGATGTATTATTCATTTCAAGATACTAGTAATCTCTATCTCATAATGGAATACCTCTCTGGAGGTAAGTTCCGTTCTTTTCTGATGGTAAATCAAACTCAGCCAACCAGCCGGTCTACGCAGGTTGGCTACACTGTGCTCTTAATAATACATGAAGGGACCCCCAGCTTCACCTGCTCAGTGCTTACAATCAGAATGACAGATAGCTAAACGTGTGACAAAAGATGTAAATCAAGACACCTGCAACCACCATATGAATAAAAAAGAATTAGGTAGAGAAAGTTTAAAAGCAAAAAATATGTCCTTTCATCTTGACCTTTGTAATTGAAACAAAGACTGTCATTATTTCCATCTGAATCCGAGATTTAAGCGACAGAATGATTTAATAACAGCTTGTCTGCTAGTCCCCGGAGTGTTATCCCCGGTCATCCAAAATTTGATAACCTATTATGACACGTTTCCTGTTAATCTTTGAGTGTCCCTCGGGATCTCAAACTGGTAGAAAGAGTTAATGTCAGGCTTTGTGTCGAACCTCAACACCCTCCAACACATGTACCGATATCTAAAATAATGACACAGCAAGTACAGCTTTAGCTGTTAAAGTGCCAGAGGCACAGTTGTTATAACTTATTATATCTAAACCGTGCATAGTACTCCATATATTCAACGTAACTGGCAGGCGTAGGTGCCAGTAGAGGTATAAGTTTCTCCTTCAGAGAAAACATTCACCGAGCATAACGATGAGCTTAACCTAGAGGAGTAGATTTTCCTAGCAGTTTAATTTGGCTGCTTGAATATTTTCAAAAATAAAATGCATCAAAATTAAACTTTTAAGCTTAAATTACTATAAGCTATTGTAACAAAAATTGACCAGAACATCTAATTTCTAATGTCATTATATTTTAAACAAACAAACAAACATTCTGGACTTGTGGAAAATTAAAGTATTGACAAGCCTTCACCACTCATATGGACATGTAATTGTACCATAACTTTTGCCAATGCCGCTGTCTGTTTTTTCATAAATACATGTAGTCCTTCATGTGTTGTTCAATAAACGAGGGGAGTGTTGGCTTGATAATGGGATGTGATAGATGAATTGCTCCAATCCACTTTCCTTTTGTCTTTGTCATTATTAATAATGATCTTGACATTCAGGAAAGCGATAAAATGTTCCTATTACATCATCACGTTGACATTTTCTTCACACAGAGATTAAATTTGTCTTCGTCACTTTGCTGTGACTCATTGGCTCACTCGATGTCCAAAGTCACTCCGGTATTCAGTTTGAAACTGGGTTTTGTTGTAGTAACTAAATTCTGGTCAATAGGCTATGTATGATATGGGACAGATAATATATATCGTCACACTAATGATGTTGTCACATTAAAACTATGATTCCAGCGCTGGTAGTCTGAGCACACAGACACTGACACGCTCCCTGCGGATGCTGATACTCATATGTATAACATGAATAAAATCTTTTGTCGATAGCCTGCCAAAGGGCTAGAAAGAACTGTTGCCATTCTAGAAAGCTGCCGTTCTAATTTTTTTATATTCAGAACAGAAATTGGGTTTATTATTCTGGTTTCCACTTTTAGATGTCCAGTAAAGCAATGTATTGTGCCGTCCATTTTTAAGCAAGTCATTGTTGACAAATATTCAAGTACATCAGCTAATGTCTTGTAGGGATAGGAATGTGTAAACATTGCGTAATTTTGCTGCACAAACGTCAATCGTATGATCGGCTCTTTTGGCTTGTTTTACAATAACATGGCCTTATATCACATGTGAAACAAACTCAGTAATGTGTGTCCCCGACTGAATAAAGTTTAACTGATAACAATAGCTGTGCAAAACAAGCTTTTTCCTACTTTTCCAGGGTTGAGCTATTTAAAATAGCTGCTATTGCTATCAAGGGTTTTTAAGTTGGGCAATGTTTGTTGACTTATTGATAAAGCAGGAATTTAATAGTTGGCTGTAGTATGGGATGGCAAGACACTCCTTATTCAGCATATGACAGAGTTTCCACGGCCGGCCGGGTCCTTTGTACTGTAGTGATGATGGGCTCTGTTATCTGTTAGTTTTACACCTGGGATGTGAACCACTTAAAGCTTGTGATAACACCTCATAGTAAAAGACTCGCAGATAACTCCACCCAACACAATAGTGTAGCAGACAACACGTGCAAACTTTACTTTGGTCCTAAAGTAGTACATGTACCATGGACTATTCTATCTTTGATGAACACAAAGGGATAAAAAAACAGAAGAGGTGTGAGAACGTTGAGAGCGATGAAATATAAAGGGGTATATTATTGATGAGAGGAAGCTCATTTGATCAGAGTGACATGATACACATGCTGATTAGGAAGTTTGATGAAGGAGCTTCCTAAAGTTGTGTCAGTTCACGTTCCACATGTCCAAATAATCACATCATCAATCATCATTAGACACTGGCTTAATATTACGATTGTGATGGTCCAGCAGTCTTTGCCTAGATAAGAGTGAAATTTTTAGTTGATATCAAGGTTAGAGGAATACAATCCCACTGTACAGAAGTTTCCCTTCACAACAAATACTAACCATACGCGGCATCTCATATATCCACTTAATCCAAGTGATTAGACTGTTGGTGACTAGAACCTCATGCCCACCGCGAGTATATGATGGAGGGAAGGGCTCAAATTACCACAGTATTATTTAAACTTTATCACTACAAAATAAAAACCTGGTTTTGCTTCAATAAAAATAATAATGTACTGTCATTAAAATCATATTTGTATCCTAAAAATGACTCAATCAGCGTAATCATGATAAGCAATTATCATTTTCTATCTGTGTTGCAGGTGACATGATGACATTATTGATAAAAAAAGACACATTGACAGAAGATGTTACACAGTTTTATATGGCTGAGTCAGTATGTGCTATAGATTATATACATCGGCTTGGCTTTATACATCGAGATATTAAACCAGACAACTTACTACTGGATGCCAAGGTTTGTGGGAAATGTTTTATCTATCTTCGTAGTTGTAAACTTTGAGTTGACTTGCATCTTGCAATATACCATATGTGAGAGGGGTAGAGCAACTGGTTCAAACCCAGAAGCGATGAGAGCTATTGTTAAAGGGTGAAATAATTTGCTCTTTGTTGTATGGTTCAATCCCTATTGCTCTTTGCATGCTTCCAAACCACTCTTACTCCAAGAAATAGACAAAGCAATTCGTAATGGGGATGGTGGGTATTTGGCAACATGTCAGGCTCCGCAAGAGCCAATTCTTCAGTTTAATTGGCAGGCACAGGCCGTGCCGGGATTGTGTAATTATGCACTGGTTGAGTTTCCTGTATTGAAGACAAATTTATTCCTCAAACCAATCCCAAAAAAAAACAATAAAAGCAGGGCATTAGCATGGTAGATTTAAATACACTGTTTAGCCACACTTTTGACCTGCCTTGGATCACCTGATTCATGTAGAAAACTCTGAATCAAATAACCAAGGGTGAAGTACATTAAATTAATCCTGAAATTGCAATGACCTCAAGTGACTTGTTCAAGGCATTGATTCATAAACTGTGGCTTTATACATGCTATTGTTTCGATGTTGACCTGGCTCATAGATGCTGTTTACAAAATAATCACTGACCAGAATTTATTTACTGCTTGTGTTCAACTGGATCAACGACTCTTGGAACCAAGATGATAATATCCCAGAGTATAAATATGAGCTTACATGAGAGCTCACAATAGGTGTCGAACATCGATGATACAAAATATCTGTCACTGTCAATTATCATACCCTGGCTAGTAAAAAAGGAATAAAATGAGTAAGAAAAATATGAAGCATAACCCTTAGAAAACTTTTAGTGGCTTTCTATGATTATAATTTACCCCCGGACGGGGGGGGGGAGAGAGGGGGGTGGGGGGGGGAGGGGGGAAGGGGGGAGGGAAGGG
>ERZ1740068.943-NODE-943-length-10871-cov-11.223188_pt1 | contig 10871 bp, 10 predicted proteins | sample MGYA00581735_ERZ1740068 | MGnify/ENA primary metagenome ERZ1740068 (study PRJEB43018, sample SAMN04849740) | marine metagenome | isolation source: floating plastic debris | place: Pacific Ocean | collected 2008-08-30 | study: EMG produced TPA metagenomics... | reverse complement strand
ATTCACTCCCATGCATCGCCATAAGGCTGGTTTAAGGAGGAAATAATAATACATAAAACATACATACATACATCCAAAGAACGATAACAGGGGACGTGGTGCATGCACCTCGCTGAGGTTCTTGAATCCAAATGGAGCGACAGAGTTGAGAAATTCGGACGAAAAATTTCCAGCAAGCAATTGTAATGCAATGCAATGTGAATCAGCACATCTTGATCTTGAATATATAAATACAGAAAATAGTAAAAAATTAAAAAAATATGAAATGATAAAAAAATAAACATATATTATACAATATCATATGGAAATCACAGCCAAAAATGGTGACGGAAGTGTATCAACAGCAAAGGGGGTAAATTAATAACAGTGATGTTTGTCGTGAATCGTTTCACATCAGAATTAGGCATCACAGTAGCAAATTATATTGAAACCAGTATTGTAACCGCACAAGTAGCTGTCCAGTACAAAACTGGCAGAGTGTTGACAGACATACTCATTGTAATCCAGCTCTCATTAACACGTAGGGTCGATTCCGTATAGGGCTTTAGAAGGAGTTGTTATCCCATTTCAATCCTTAAGACGTACTGACGTAAGGTTTTGGCGTGACATGTACACATATGCGTGTTTCAGTATGTACTTAATTTGATTTTTCTCTCACATTCATGCTAGATAGTGATAGAGAACTCTCATAGCCTCATTTAAATGCACAGAAAAATCCCAAAATACATCACTTCATAGTGAAATGTCATAGTAGCACCTTGATAGCGTTTCATAATAAACTCATAGTAAAGACCAAGATAGAATGATTCTGTCCAACACTCACGGAGAATGATTGTGACACACTTCGTTTTGAATGTGGAGGAGCTTGGCTCACAGCTGAGACTTCAAAGCTTGCTGCATGGGTTTCACATACTTGTGATATGAAGGATGCACCTGCAACAGTAAAACATGAAGACGAAAGCGATTAAATGCTGGAAACTGGAATGGCTTGCAAAACACAGGTGACCCAGAAACATAACTGGACAAAAAATTTCATGCCCACCTGGGCTGATATAGATGACAGACCAAACTACGTGTTAAGAAATATAAACCATAACATTATTTACACATCTATAATCTCGCTTTAGCTTTCGCTGATGCCAACTCAGCTTTGTCATTGAACACGTGGGATGGTTTATCACCTAAACGCAAATTACATTATTCATGTACTTTGATTTGGTGTATACGTTGTATATGATCACTACTCATTCACACCAGGGCTACAACTATAATAATGATAAAATGAGCTGCCTTTACGGTCATACCTAGAGCGACTGTTTGATAGAAACCACAAGACCGTTTAGTTCGTCGTTATTGTGTGCTCAACAAGATAAATGATTCGGTATATTTTTTATACAACAGAACCTTGCGATGCAACTCATTTTGCCATATCAAGAAATTTACGAGAGCTAACCTGATATTGGTTAAGAGAAGAGCTCTTAGCGTATTCATACAGCGCATCATAAACCTGGCCATCATATCTTCCTAGACAACTGTTGAGTAGTCGATCTGGATAATCAAAGGCGTCTACCAGCATCACTGCATTCGGACGCAACTCCGCCAACAAACTGACTCTTCTACTATGTAAGTTTGAGATAATGTCCGGAGTAAGGACTCCATTCTGAAAAAACGAAAGTGTAGTTTGATTAGATAATAATAGAATCACTAGAACAATCTCAAAAGTGACTTAAAGTTAAAAGTGGCGGGAAGTCACGAATCTGCAAACAGATCCTTCAACAGAAGAATTAAGAATTCTGACCATGCTCAATTATTTGTGTTCCTGCAACCACAATACATAGCATGCTGTATATAGCTAAACACTTGGCAAACCGCGCTTGAGACCTGGTGCTACTTGCTTCTTGCTTGCATACACATGTTGTAGCCACCCTCCCGCCCACAAAAACCTGCCCAAGCTATGTTTCATATGGATCATTGCTATAAGACTGGCAAGGGATTATTTGTAATAAGTGAGTCGTACCAGTAAGAACATGCCAGAGTTTTCCAGTATAGAGTGAACTGTATAGAATGTGCAGCACTGTGTCATAACATCCTTAGCTTTAGGTTCCCAGTCAGGATGTAGCAGAGCGTCCATGAAGAATGACACAGTTAGATACATGGTGTAAGCCTTTAAAACGATTAACAAGTAACGTTATTTTTTGGGTATGGCCATTGTATCATTTCATTACAACATAAGCAAATGAAAAGTTTGGTATTTTAAACAGTAGGGGATGTTTAGCATGAGGCTCTGTATTTTTCTGGGTAAACTGGATGTGATGAAAACATTTTCAATTGTATCAAAACACCAGAAATATTTCTTTCTCATTCATACTACATACTGAATCTCCAACATTACACTTTCTCTTAACAAAAGACACTGGCGAATCCTGCCCTAGTTTTACAATATTTTTAGTGCCGTGACCATTTGTCGGAGCAAGCATTACTATGTAGGCCTACTGTAATATAGGAAGAAAGTGTAATGTACATGTGAAACATAATGACTGTTGCCTCAAATCTACATCATTGGTATATAGGGCCCCCATAAATAGAAATTTGGGACCTAAAAAGTTAGAAATCTACCTTTGAAGCGTGCACCAATTGAACAGTGTGATTATTCCAGACTTTTTCCGGGTCTTCAGTTCCGGAATGACTTGCCATTTTATCAGCAACATTGGATATCATTCTAAAAGAAAAAAATATCCATGTAATAAATATTCGTGTTGCTATAAGAATCTTAAAATTTAAATTTGAGAGGAGTTCAAACAGTTTTATTTTATTTTATTTATTTATATAGAGATTTTGTATCTATTGAAAGAGCAGCCACATGTATGCACGAACCCTTCGTCAACTGTCTGAAATCAGGTTTAGATATATGAGTAAGGCTAAACACCAACCGTAATGCATTTAGAGCAAAGGCAGACTTCAGGGTAGGCAATCCTATAGGCTGACCAGCAGGTGGAGCATAAAGTGCATCTCTATTCTCACAAAGGAACTGCATAGTGGCTGGGACAGGCTCGCCCTTCAACGCCATCCGATAAAACTTCATTAGTGATCTGAAACAAAAACCTGAAAAACATACTCATGATGAAACTTGTACTGAAATTTTGATTGCTGAACACAGAAAAGACACTTTTAGCATTATGATTAGTCCACGAGCTCATACTGTAACTCAGGTGGGGTTAGTAGTGTCCACCATCAAAGTTTGATATTTGGCGCTTCTAACCCCACCTGAGTTTCAATACGAGCACTCAGACTAGATTAGTATCATCAGCTCAAAACCACTACCCAAACGTACAAATATACTGAAATATATCGAATCATGTGCACAAACTTATAGAAAATGTGCAAAAACTTACAGAAAATCTCTTTGAGTTTATGATCATATTGTGTTAGTGAATGACATTGGCAACTCAAACAAATTTACTCAAGTTTATTCAATATCAGGCTTATATTTTCAAAGCTGAAAGGTTTTGGTATCTCAAAAGACATATGTTGTTCAACTATATGTTTTTAATTTAAGTTTGAGTTTGAGTCATACAGGAAGACATTTACACCTGACGGTCCTATTTGCCTGACCCGATACTTGATTTGGACAAAATTTATAGTATGGTACAACAATACCCTGTGTCCAGTATTAAACGATTACCTTGCACATTGAAGATATAAAACAGTGTTTTCCCCTTCATATGTGACACATGGTATCATACGCTGGATTATTCTAGGTATACCACTGGCATTGCTGTAACCATGACCTCCACAAGAACGCCTGCAAACCTCAATCAGTTCTGCAGAGACATCACTGCAGTAAGCTTTCAGACCTGAACTCAAAGCATGAAGCTGAAAGTATAAAATATTAAGTTTATCCGAGGAATGAAACTCTTTGGTTTATCTGTTCAGTCTAAAATCATTGCGAACAACATAGTCAATGCAGAGATGAAGCAGTTAAATAGAGCCAACAGTTTGTTATAGATGAACCATGATTGTCAAGGGAACAAAACCGAACAGATCTAACCAACCTCAGCCAGCCTGGATGTGTCACCATTCTGCATATCGGCGTACACCTTGAAATATGTTTGTCTTGTCACCTGAGCGCAGAAGTGGAATGCATAGGCAGTGGTGATAGCTGGAAATACTTTCATCTGTTGGGTCTGATAACTCAAAACTTGTGGCTCTTCACTAGAAAACACAATACAGTAAATCATAATCATACTTCGTTCTAATAATGTTGAACAAATATTTTGTCGCAGCTACTTTCTGAGAGTAACTGCTTTTTGGTGGGTTGAGAAAAATTTCACTATGTGTGAGATTGTGGTTCTGCAAACATAGAGTTATGATGTGATGCTTTGTATAGTTCGGAGACCTCATGAAAATATCAAAGCTAACCATGCAGGGCCACCCTCTACACACATGCCACATCTCCACTCCACTTTTTTAATGTATTTCTGCCATAAATACCAGTAACTATAAACATACTGTATAACTCTCACCCTTTAGAATTAACAGTCTGATGCCTCACAGCACTGTATCTTGTAGCGATAGTTGAAGCTTTAGCTAGCTCTAATGAAGCTTGTCCCACTATCATAGATCTCACAAAAGTCATCGTTAAGTAAGTAACCTGAGGCAGAGTCTTCCTCTGATATGTGCCATCTGCTGTTACCTTTACAATTACATGTAGATTGATTATTCTCAGGTTTCGTTTCATGGCAGAAGAGTGCAACAGTGACACAAAAACAGATACATTTCACAAGATAGTTTGGCACCAAGTTGTAATCAACATGGTTATGTCTTGGGTTTGACAGAAAGTCAACACTCCTCACTGGTTACAGCGTACTCAAAACACTAAGGAGTTTGGAACTCTACAAGGAATGGCAAATCGGACAACCTACTTCGTTTTCATCACTAGCATAGTGCTACTTTACCTGAGCGTTTTTCATAAGCATATTGGTACGTGGTATCTTAATGTGTGTGAACTTTAAATATCCATTATCCACCTCTCCATAACCAAATTTACGATTTATATCTCCCAGTTCAACACCTAAAACACATTATATAATATCTGACCGATACCAACAGCCCAAGAACCATATCACTCAAAAAAGTATTGCTTTGCTTTAGAAACATTTGATTACTGAACTCCATATTTGAAATTTGCACCAATATTTCTAGTCATGTTAAGTCTCTCGCTTTTTATAGTGCATTACCTAGCCTATGGTAAATCAAACAAATTTTTTATTCCTACACACTCTTTATTACTCTAGCAAGACAAAACATTTCTCAGACATTTTCTTGGATACAAGAAACATACTATCGATCTGCCTGTTTGTTTATCCCTCCATACCACATTTTTATTTGTATTTTAAACTGATTCATTGCAGGTCTAAAAACTCTCGCATTTTACAGTCAAATAACATCTGGCATCAATCCAGCTTTGGTGGAGCCTAAGCATTGTTTATCCTGTTCTCTGGCTCAGTCAGAGCAGGTTGCGTAATATTATAATTTAATCTGAGCGGAGAAAATGATTTACATATCAATATTATGTACATATCCATACAATACGATACACATAGAAGTAATGCATATACTCATGTTTACACATAAGATTTACCTGGTAATGGTTTGTGAGTATCCAGATCTCTCAGCTGACAGAAGAAGGCATGTGGACCGTAAGCCTCCCCATCAATCACCAGCTGTGCCATCACAATCGCTGCGTTTGATGTCTTGCCAACTGGTTAGGAAAAAATTAAAGGTAATGCTTGAGACTAAACGGTCCATAAACATACGGTAGGCCTACTAAATGGACAGAGTTGTATCAATGAGCTTGGTCATATACAATGTGCTTGCTTGCAAATATGAACTGAAAGGTATCAAAAAACAGGTAAAACAATTTGCTGAACCAAATATCATTCTCAGCTAATCAACAAAACATATGACAGAGATTCTCAACTCCACACTTACGTCCACCAGGCCAGTATTTGATAGATGAAGATGTTGGACAGTGTATCACAAACTCTTCAGTTGACTTCTGATATTTCGCAGTCGTTTCCAATCCTCTCAAATACGTCCCTGATAAAACATAGACAGTTTTGTAGCAACGCCTACTGTTATATGTGAATAATAACAAATTAAAACTTGCACAGAGCCAAGTCATCTTGGAAGCAACAATAAACATTAAATTTTAAATACGGTATATTTAGAAATACAGAAATGGTACTTTACAAATTACAGTACTGCTGTGTGGCTGGCTCAATGCCATGCTCAACATTACTGTATAATAGGGGCACATTGCGCCTCATGATTATACTGCAGGTTACTCATTGCAAAATCTGACCGGCCGAACTCCACTTACTTACCGTGACCCATCTCAGTTTGAGCATAAGTCCCCACAAACTTATGCTTATTATGTTTAGGTAAAAGCTGATCCACTTGCTCGGGAGTGCCTTGTCCATAGATAGCTGATAGAAACATACTGGTGTGTAGACTGAATGGGTTAGGTCCAAGCATGGCGGCACTGCAACATCGCAATCACAAGTCAATAGATACATACATGTACATGAATCAACTCAGAGATTGGTCAGCTTATCTCTGTGTATGCTATTGCTACACTTGTGTAAGCTTATGCTAAGGTCTATCTGAACTGTTGAGCGAGGCAGTATGATAGTGTTCCAATAACTTCTCAGCATGACTTAAACTTAGTATTGCACCACATGATTGTAGCATTATAACAAAATGCAGGTAAGAAATCAGGATGCAGATTTACTCACTCAGCATAGGACATCATTGCAGTACCAAATCGTCCTTCAGGGGTCAGCTTATATAAGCCAAGGCGTTGAATCTTCTGTTGAACAATTGGAAATATTCTGACAAGCTCATTATAAACATCGTCTCTATCCATATTCGGAAATCTTTCAGCAATTCTATAGTCTGGGTCATCTTCAGCTAACTTATCTGCACAAATAGCAACAGCAGTATGAGGTAATGAGCTAACAATTCTATTTACAACGTGCAAAGACGAGCTGGATGAAGGGTGCTGGGATATCGATTCTCCTGATTACCTCACTCACAAAGCGAGTCAGTATTCCGGGTAAACTTTTTTGTCAACCAGACTCTCAGAGAGAGGTAGAGGTACCGGTAATGAAAAATGAAATGGGTACCATTATAAGATAATAATTATGAATTATAAAACTGTACTCACAGCCTTTTCTCCTTTCATGCATTTCCTCCTTCCCGTACAACTGAGACGTGACATCATCTGCATTGAATGTGGCAGATGATCTTTCTCTTAACAAGTCGCTGTTGATATTTCTCACAACAGCTGACATATTCTGTACGTGAAAACAAAAGTACAAGTAATGACAAATATTAGATGCAATAGAAATGGGGTAAGACATTAACCGCTGCCATGGACATGCGAACTATATTTCAGAACCCAAAAACGTACACGATGTGGCCACGAGATTGTATGTCAAAGACAGCAATGGGATTGCCCACAAAGTTGATTTGAAAAAAAGCAATTTCGGCCAATTTCCATCAAACTCTAAAATGCCTTATTTCAATTGTAATGCATTTAAAAATCATAAAAATCAATCATGCAGCTAGTCAGTACATAAGTTGAATTAGGGAAGAGTGTGCACACAGAGGTTTAGACAGATAACCCGTACAAATAGACATGGGCAATAATACCAATGGTGTAATATCCTGGAAAAGATCCTCAGGCTGGCATTTCAAATTGCAGCTAGTCAAATTCATTGTAAGTAATTATGATGAGCATACTCCAACTCCAACACAGTCACTTTTAAGCAAAACTAAAAGTCTTTCTGCTAGAATGATAGCAACAACCATTAGATGAGTCTTTATGGTAGGTATTTCACATGAAAATCTACTGCATAAATAATACAGACAGTGCAGCACAACAGCAAACAGAGTAAGTTCCAAGAAAACTTAAGACTTGAGCAGCAAAGATGAGTATGTGTGGACTTTATGAATATGTATGAGGAGTTTATACAACCAACCTCCGTGATACAACTGTAAGTAAGTTTTTCTAACACTAGTCTTGTCTTGCACTAAGCAATGAACATCATTGCTGTAAGTTACAGAAGAGAGTTATGAGATATAGTGGGATTTTTGGCATGGAACAAAGTGGGCGTGCCCCTTACTTGCACATTCCAATTTGTGTCTCCTGCACAAAAGTTCATTTGATATGTTAGGTAATCTTTGATGGGGTTAAGCAGATAAGAATTGAGACATATCAATGTAACCTTTGGACTTTTGTAGTTAGGTCCACAGTCTAGCACAGGAGGCTGATTTTGTAATAACTGTTTTTTCTTCTAGTAGAAGCTGACATTGGCTGAGATGGCTGTCAATCCAGACCTAGCCAAGGAGAGGAGCAAAGGCACATTTAACCCTGATAATCTAACATGTCAAATATATGGAAAAGAAGGAATGCATGGGAGAAGATTAGCACGTAAGTGTTTTGTCTCAACTCAACCACACATTCATTACATTACTACATCACATTACAAGAAGATGACAGGCTCTTATCAATTGCTTATAGCAGACTGAATTTTTATTTTTTTCTTCATTTTTATTTCTGTTATAGGCTTTTGGGAGGACAGTGATTTAGCTCATTTACTTGGGGTTGGGTAGGCCTACTCTACTTACAAAATAAATGATATAATGGGCCTGCCTACTTAGGCTACAACTACTTTCCTTGTCTTGTCCCTGCAGAGGAAATTGGTTGTGATACGAGGATTCAGCTCTGACTCTCAGGCGGCTGCTGGTGCAAGGAGTGGCATAAGGGCCTAGCATTGATTAATTTAGATGAGGCCCAGAAAGAAATTCTATATAGACACAGGGCTTGATCGTATGCAATTGTTGTACAACAAGATGACCCAACTAGAAAAGTCCACAAACACCCAGCAGTGGTAGGCGAAATTCATTGCCCTAAAGTGTAGTTGCACGAGGTCTAGTATCAAGCCTAGTAGTTCGAAACCAGACCATACCAACTACCCCTTAGGCACTACCTACTGTGGGGTACCTGTGCAGGTCTGTGCCTATTCAAACCTTAGCTAACGCTAAGAAAATGCACCAAATCAGTTACGACGCTAACTACAGGTACATAAATGTGCATGTATGTCTAAGTGTCAACAATGTTGTTCGACTGAAAGGATAACCTTGGCTTTTAAAAATGGAGATAAACTTTAGATGAGTTGTCGTAGGGGTTTCTGGTCTATTCAGGAGCTAATGAGACAGACTATGTTCGAATTCCCAATCAATTATCCAGTGTTCCACCTTAGTTTAAAGAATTATTTGTTTCACCGACTTCATGCTAGTCAAATTTTCTTTGGTAGACACTTGGTTTTAGGCCAATCAATGTCGAGTCATGCATGCCTATTTATGTTTTTTGTAGACAAAAGAGCAGCAGATGACCCTGATTTCAAAGTGGCTGAGAGATTCTCGACCATGCCAAGAGATGAGGTGTATGATCAAGCTGTTAGAATATACACATCTTTCGCTCCTAAAGCCAAAGCATACGGCTACGACCAAATCGATTCCGATGTCTACAATTTTTACCTTGAGTAAGTAAAGTTCATCATGAGAACAATGCTGAAAATGGTTATCATTGCAAAATACGAAAAACTGTTGTACTGGTAATTAAACAAGAACTTTAAGTACATGTAAGTTAACTCGATGTTGTATGGATGTCAGTATATGAAACTAAACTTGATATTGATATCTATGTTTAGTGATAGGTCAATTTATGTGACTGTTTGTAGTAGGAGATATAAAACTCTTTGCTGATAATCATTTAGTTCACACTATCAATAATCATTGAGATCACACTCTCAATAAACATTCAGGTTTACATTCAGTTGTCCTAGTTTATGGTCCTATATTTGCTTTTATGTACTTTATAATACTGATCTTCCCACACCGCAATACTAGGTTCTGTGACTTTCCAGTTTCCTGGAGGTTTTAATTGGAATGAGCAGAAACACCTTGTATTATGATTGGTGATATTTTGTGGTGCATGCAACAAGCACTTTTCCAAGTAGGAACTGTTTGGCATTTGAAGCGCTTGGAGAATACGCTTATTTCATTATACAGGCATGTGATTCATACGATTTTTATCGTACTTTACGCTTTTTTAGTAAGACAGGCTACGCCTAAGCCTAAATAAGCTTTTGTTAGTTTTACATAATAATGAATTATTATGCCATTCTTCTGCCAATATTGTGTATTATTTGGCCAGTTTGTGTGTCTGAAACTGGAAAAAATATATATAAGGTACACTGGGGTATTCATGGCTAGTTTCTGTATGTGTACATAGTGCTGAAATCAGATTTACACAACAGCAATGTGGTTGAGATTGTTACAAAAACCCCAGAAACAACAAAAAAGAGGGTCTTTTACTTCTAAAAAGGCGGAAATCTGCGCTTCTAACCAATGTAAACCATTTTTCTGGGCAATAACAGAAAAGTTAGCTTTTTTGAGTTCAGCAGTAAGCCTCAAAATTTTTTTTCAATCACATGTCTGTTATGTTGTCCTTATTTTGCAGAGCTACATTTATAGATTCTGTATATCCATTTGGTCTCCATAATTCCATGTTCATCCCCACTATAAGAAGTCAAGGCACTGATGAACAGATTGCGGAATTCTTGCCTAAAGCTGAGCGGTTGGAAATAATTGGAACATATGCACAAACTGAGATAGGCCATGGTTTGTATCTTAAAATAATATTAATGTTTATAAGCTCCATACATAATTCCAGAGATGAATTGGTCATATAATTAAAAATCAAACGAGACTTACCTGGAAGGTGAAGTTTGATGATAATT
>ERZ1740068.942-NODE-942-length-10872-cov-11.179347_pt1 | contig 10872 bp, 6 predicted proteins | sample MGYA00581735_ERZ1740068 | MGnify/ENA primary metagenome ERZ1740068 (study PRJEB43018, sample SAMN04849740) | marine metagenome | isolation source: floating plastic debris | place: Pacific Ocean | collected 2008-08-30 | study: EMG produced TPA metagenomics assembly... | reverse complement strand
TTTAATGCTTCTACCAAATATGAGAAGCCAAATAAACACCATAAAGAGACAACCTACCTCTGAAGATCGTTGATATCCTTCATGCCAACCACCTCCACTTTAACCACTCTGCCTCCTTCCCCCTGAGTGAGATACGCTTCTTCCTCATCCACTCCTGCCAGATCATCTTCGACTTTACCATATTTATCATTAATCGCTTCTATACAGGAAACAGCCGGGTGGATGAGCTTTTCTTTGATGAACGAACCTGAATTATCCCCATTACTGTGGATGAAGATAAAAGACAGAAGGACATTGAGCAATGCAATGCTGAATTTGAAAAAAAAAACTGATTGTGATTTACCATGGCGTCGCCTAAATAACAAGACCCGAGATTGCAGTTGTTGATGAATAATGATGAATTTTCATCAAAATTGTACTGTTCTATGCTTTGGAACAACAATGCATAAATAGAACAGTGGTGTAATAATTGATAAAAAAATATAAGTACATGTAAAACATACACATACATGTATATATCTCATATAAATCTCATCCAATTCACTCACCTGGTTTGAAAATATTGTTTCCCCGCATGAGTTCCGTTGTGTTTTCCCCTGCTAGCCAAGTCCCATTCGACGCCATAATATTCACCTGGTTAGAAAACGAACAGAAATTTAGCGTAGTGAAGTGAAAATGACAAAGATATTTCAAAACCTCGGCTTACTAGCATTCATAAATACCGCTAGCTAATTGATAATAAAAAAATGCTGCACTTTATAGCCTATGGAAATAATATACTCAAAGCAAAATAAATCTCCATCAGCTCAGTCTAGTTCAGTTGATCCGTAACAAAATTGGCGCAATCAAAAATGAAAATGTTCATCATAAGAATTCCTTGGAAATGCATTCAATTAAGTTTCCACAGTTTTGAGCTACCTCTGAGATGGGAAGGTATGGAACTTTGTAGCTGATATAATCTCACCTTTCGTTCCGTCAACAGGTCCTTTATACCTGACAGTGGCAGTATAGTCATTCACTGCAACCCGATCCCCAACATTGTAACTTGTCTTCGGCATAGTAATTGTAAAGCAGTCAGCTTGGGCTAGGCTACACTTGTTATATGATCATTCAGCTTTATCTTAATCCTCAATCTAAAACTAAAATGTCATACAAAACAACCTGGAATAATCACTTACAGATGGATGGATGGTTAGGTATAATTAGTACAAATAAATGTTATTGTGTCTTGCAGAAAACAGTTGAGTTACTCATAGCAGTATGTAGTGATGGTATGAAGTCCCACCCACATGTAATTGCTATTATTTGTCTCCAAACTACCTTCTTCCGCTCATCACAGAGACAACAGAACAACTTGACAACTACTAGTGACTAAACACATACAGTTAACAAGCAAGTGTATGCCTGGGCAGTGAGAGTCAATACATCCACACCATAGCAGTAGGTAGTCCTGTCTGTTTATAGTGAACCCAGTACAGAGAGAGACTGAGTGAGGGAGTTGTTAAGATGGGTTGAGAAGAAGAATAGATAGGCCGACTAACTACTTACTGACTTAGTAAGAAGATAAAAGACTTGAGTGAGTGTATGTTGTCAGTATGTATGATTTCTGCAGCTGCTCACCACTTGGAACTGGTTAACATAAATCTGTGTATAGACTGCATATGTGGGTTAGGGCTTAAAGACACAAAGAAGAGGAAATCAACAGCAACTTCAAGAGAGGAACATCAAACCTCAACTGTAAATTTAATTCTGTTTCAAAACTATTTGGATACATCACAGGTGGGCTCACTAAAATAAGCAAGTTTTAAGTTGTCCACAAAAATATTTTATTATGAGTATATTTTGAATGTTTTACCTGCAAAAAATCAAGCCAAACATTAAATCATTTTGGCGGGAAAACAAAATTGAAGAAAAGAACCAGAGATGCAGAATGGTATAAGTATAACCAATTGGTATAACAGACAATCATTATAATGAGCAAGAGCAGGAGGGCCAAGAAGTCAGAGCAAAGCACAATAATCTCAGTAAAGTAAGTATGGCAACATTCAGAACATGTTACTTTTGAAAGGCTGTATAGTATGAAGATTTATTATAATCATGATGATTGTTCAATGAATGAGAATAATAAAAAAAAGTAGAATAATAATTCAATTTATTTCAATCCGTCATTCTTCTCATTCAGTCATTCTGAGTTGAGAATAGATATTTTTTCTTGCAATTAGCTATATTTAATCTCTAGCAGGAGTAAAACATTAACCTGCTGCTTTTGGACGAGTTGCCAGAAACAACAGCAGCAAAAGTATTCATGTGAAAGTGTTCTCTAGGTCTGGACCTGCTGGAGCCTGTACTTGAATTGAATGAAACAGTAACAAATTGAATTGATGTATTCACCCCTTCGCTGGACTCTGTGGCATGTAGAAATCATGGAAAAGTATAGGAAGTTGGAAGTCACCATTTAAGATGGTGGTTAAAAATAGTACTTTGTTGACTGTGAACCCTGAGCTAAGGTGGTAGTAATGCTGATCGGATTTGTTGAGGATACTGTTCCTTCTTGAACTGCAAAAGGATGGCTCTTTCATACCTAGTAATCTTACAGTAGTTGGCTGACTCATGATCTACTCTAGTTACCGACAATGCTAGGAGTTTAAATAGCGTGGTTTCTTTGAACCCAGGATGGATGCAAGCAATCATATCTCATCACTATCTCAATCTCAACCAAACGTCGTCCAATTTCAGGTAGGTAGAAGATAAATACTGCAAGCCTTGTTGTAGCAATTGATATGGACTTACTCAAATATATGACTGTTCACTAATGCTAATTCCATTTCATTTCTTCATAACTGGGAAATGCTACTGAAGTCCAAAGTGATTTATTCCACTAAATTAGCGAATTTTGTGGTGATGAATGAATTCGACATTGATTACTTAATATCAATACTACTGAAGTGACTTACACTTCTTTTCCTTTTTTTCTTCTAAGATTGAATGTCTTGGTCATGAAGCCACTCATTTTGCACTTCATTGATAATATTCTGCCTCAGAGAACATTATCTCAGAAGGTGGTTAATTGCGGATTCACATGTATCCTTTCTATGTATGTTGACATCCGCTACTAATCATCATTTGTCATGCAGCATACTTACACAGATCTGGAACATATCACTGCTGATGGCCCAAAGGTTATACATATTTATGGAGTTGTGAAATTTGCAAAGGAACCGAAAAAGGCTTGCAGAGGGACAAGTGAGTAGATGTGATGTTTCTCATACAAATACTTAGAATTTTTGATCTGGCCTTATCTACAGTGATTTCAAATCTGGTCTGTAGCTCAGTAGTAGCTGCATGCATGAAAATTCAAAGCACTGCATATGCATAGTGATATTGACCAATGTGTGCGATAGGAGTGTAGCCGCAAGCCAACATACCAAACGTAATCAGTTCAATGTTTGCTATGACAATGCATGGCTTTGGACAGCAAAGTCATTTTTATACGTAACTATCAATCTTTGTTTTAATGATTTTTCAGCCAAATGAGCATCACAAAAGTAATAATTCAATTTTTTGTTGACAAGTTCTTCACGTATTTAGTGTCCCCGGCCACATTATTTTACCTGGTATCTTCGAACCTTGGTATTAGAAAATCAATGTTACCGTCATCTGAAACTGTTGATGTCTCCCAGGAGGGGGGACAGTAGCTCTGGCTTGTTATTGGTCAATTTTTGTTATTTAAACTTATGGTGAATGAATATAGAAAGTGAGCTTGATTTTTCATTTATCAGGTCATTACATGGTGATCAGTCTACACAATGCAAAGTTATTTGAGAAGGAAGCGAGGTTCACCGTGTCAGTGTTTGCTACATTCCTCAATGATCTCCCAAAATGTGAAGCTGGTGACATCATCAGGATGAATTTTGTCAAGGTTAAAATAAACCATGTGTGGTGTCTATGTAGCTTATTTTATTCGTAAGCATTTATGCATTCACGTATGTTGTTCATGGAAGAACATTACTGACACTTATTTCGGTTGGTAAGCTTTTCAGCTCTACAATATCTCCTTTAAATGTAGCCCAGCTTCAAAATGACTAGTACAAAGGTGCTGTCTTGCGTGGTTATTTTTCAAACAACAATTTCATCTGTTCGAGTTGCCCTCTTTCTGCACATAACAAGACAAGGTAACGCTAGCTCTCAAAATGAGATATTGTCGTAGTTTAGTTGTGTCACTTATTTCAATAGCATTCTAAGTTTTCGCAGCGTTTCATCCATATCCATCAACCAACTGAGTCTAAAGTAGTTTTTTTGTTGCAGGTGGAAACATTCAGAGACTCAGTGAACGGCAAACTTATGCTGACACACAACGGTAGATGGGTTCTATTCAAGGCAAACAACACGACATATCAGTGGGATTCCAGCTCTAAAACTCATGTAACTTGTGGTGCCGCTGAAGAAGGAATAGTATGGTTTTGTTATCTCAAAATCACAGCTACCTGCAATCTTGGTTTAGGCAATAATTGTGCACAGGGGCGTATTTATGTTGCAAAGTAGTACCCTACTTTTGCAAGAACCATGTCAGTTCGCAGTCTGAAACTTAGGATTTCACGCCAGATTGTCTTGAATGGAGGACAAATCTTTCTGTATTGTTTAAAAATAAGCAAATTTTATGGTGTAACATGCAGATTCTTCAACTATTCAGCACCTTACTTTAGGGAGCTAACAATTCAACACCATACAGGTAGAGTGGTAGTGACCCTTAAATACGCCCCTGGTTGTAAATTGCTATCACTCTTAAATAATTTGCGATTGGTTAAACTGGACCCCTAAGTTTAAATTTGAGGGTTTAATTTTTAGTCTGGTGAAATTTATCATTGCAATAAAACATACACTATTCAAAAGTCTTTGGCACAAAAATTGTTCATTTTCAAAATAGCTGCTTATGCAAAAATAGGAGAGGCCTACAAAGAGAGTATGGGCTGAGCATTAGACACCAGCGAATGTTTGAAGGTTCTGACAGTTTGGAATTTGCCGTGATTACTTTTCGATGATTGTTTCCAAAAGATGATGACTTTTGTTTCAGATAAAGGGATTGAGGGAATGGAGAGATGGTATTGACCCGGAAAACATGGATACATGTCCTGCCTTACTGGGCTCACCGAATCGTTTCACTTCCAGTGTCGCTACTCCGTCGCCTGGATGTAGTATCGCTTCTACTCAATCAGCAGGTTTGTCTCGTTAGGAGTCCTTGGTTTGTGATCACACAGATAAAGCTGGAAAAAATTATATTTTCCCATAATTGCATCTTTTCTTTTAGTCCGTTGCTTTTTAGTGTCGACTAGTGAAATACTGACTGTGTACTCTTTAAACTATTGACCTCTTTGGAGTGAAGAGATTTTTCTAAAGTAGAGGACAAAGTTATGTATCGTCCCATATCCTGTAAAAATATCCCGTAAATGTGTATGATTTGTCAAATGACCTGTAAATTGATGATCCAGACATGGAAATTGATGTGTCAAGTTATCCACACCTATACAAAGTGGAGACAACTTTTCAATTATTTGATGACGCCAGATTTGATTGATTCGAAATTGGCAGTATACTGTAGAACGTAATGTACTGTAATTAACTTTTTCTTTGTCACTACTTTCTTGCTCATCTACAGCTGTAGTGAAGACAATCATTGTCCATACGATGATAAATGTATCTTTATGTTATTGCAATAATTGAAGTGAAATGTCCCGATAGGTGGCTTCAATGATTTCGGCTTGTTGTCGCGTCCCACATAGTTCGCTCACTCTGTGCTTAGTGGCGACCAAGGAGGTTTTTGGAGAATTCATTAAACCCAATAAAAGTATTTTCTCTCTCATACTCGATAAACCTGTCTCTGCAAGTCAAATGATACTGCGCTTTTTGTCAGATGCTGATAAACATGCCGTGATATTACTCTAAGTGGGTTGTTTGGTCTTGTTATGTATTGTTGTTCATTGTAGAAGCAGGTACTGGTAACAAATCAGGCGCCATGCCCAGTGTCACTCATGTAGAAAGTACCGGCCCCAGACCTTCATCCACATCCACTCCTCTTGTAGCTGACAACACTCTGCAACACGTTGGATCAAAGGAGGCATTTTTGGACCTCAAGTGTAGGGTATGTTTAAGAAGTCCTTTTATATACATCAGTGAATTGTTATGTCTCTAAATATAGTAGGGGTTATACCAATATAGACATACCTCTTTTTGTATATCTGTGACAGTATGGTGGTCTATGTAGGGTTATTGGGAGGGTTTTTTTTCGGCCAGAGCATAAGAAGTTGTCAAATGTTGTCGCGAAGACAGTTACTACATGCATCTCAGTGCAAAGTTTGATGTTTTAGGAATCCCCTATTGCAAATTCTCACAACAGTCTATGAGGAGTATAGATTTTTCACCCATAAGTAGTACGGACCGCAATGTCATATTGTTACGCTTTATATAGGTTTAGCGTATAGCTAACCTTAGTGGTAACCATTACCTAAGGTTGAAGTACTGCGGCTCAAACTAACTGCTATCATACGAAATGTATTTATCGTAGTATGTGTCCCTACTCTGATCTATTTATTATAAATGGGTGTACTCATTATTGTAGTTGGTTGCATGTTACAAGCATTCAGATTTCACTATTGTTGAGCTTCAAGATGGAACTGTGAGAAACAAGTGAGTAGAATTTCTGTACATGATATGCATGATATGATTTGTCATCACGCTGGGCTATCTGCTTGACATAATGTTAAGATCGAGACTGTATTCTGCATTGCTTTCCTTCATCTTGCTGGTCGCATATACTGTGCGTGCGCTTTTGAAAAATCTCAGCAAAGTTGGCGTTTAAAATCGTTTGCTCAGATTGTATAGTAGCACCATCATAGGAGTTGGGAAGTGGGAACGCGACTTGTGGTGACTCCCACTTTTTTGTGAAGGTGTTAAGTGAGAGCGAAATTGACCATATTCTAATTGAAAGACCCCCAAGAGGGGTAACAAATACGATCTTGATCTAAGATTAAGGTCAGGTAGATGTATGTATGCAAACAGATCACAGTTAATCTGAATATTAATGACATGATCGTATGGTATGACACTGGAATAGGGATGAGTATTTTTTCTGTTACTAAAAGGCGTAGCATAACTCTCCACAAGTTTGCACTCAGAAGGTAGCTCAGTTGGTTAGGCTGCTCCCTACTGACCACTGGGCATGTGTGCCCAAGGTGTGATCTGACCTGCCTACAAACTGAGAACAATTGCGGCCATTCAGGCAACCATCATTTCACCGCCTGGTAGTACCAGTACCGGAGCTAGGCGATTGACCAAAGTTGCAATTTTAACCAAATAATTTTCATTTGTAGAGCAGTCAACACTCCTAAGCTAGATGACCTCAGAATGGAATCCTTAGCAGAGTTAAGGCTCCCAGATGAATACTCAGTTTATTTGACAGCTTATGGCAAACATTCAACACTAATGAACTGCTTTAAGGTGAGAGTTTTATCATAGGCACGAAAAAGCTAGGTCTGTTATTGAAAGGTGATATGACATTGACTATTGCTTTGTCATAAACAATTTCTTGAAATTGCTGCAAACATAATTATTTTTGTAGTCAAATTATGGGTAAATAAATCAAAATGGATGCTCACACACACGAGCATAATTCCATATAATAATTTGAGCTACCTGTACCAATGAAGCACAAGTGCATGTATTTATCTCATTGCTGGTGCGTTACCCAAGTACGGAGTTGTCCCATTGCAAATACAAATCATGCCGAATTGTTCCATGGTAGTAGTTCTGCTGATCTCATTGCTCTGGCTCTGGAAAATTGGTATGTTACTATCTGTTGGCACTTAATGCTGTTAACTAGTTTCAGTTCTCGGAATCCAAATCAGGTGCCCGCTATCAAACTCCTTCCCTGGGTGCAAGCTGGTTTGGAGGCTGAACACTTTGACTGGTTTATACTTTTTCAGTTTTACGTGCTGGTTTTACTTTTAAGCTTGGGGCTTGTTAAACATTTTACAAAGTACATGTTACATTTTCAGCTTGGAGCTTGTTATGCATTATACGGAGTACATGTCAAAGTGAAGGATGACGTCGCTGAGCTTTATCTACATCAGAATCATAAGAAGCTGGCTGAACCATTGAGTAAACCCGAGACGGATATCATCATTAGCCGGATAGTCAGCAAACTCAGTAGTCTTACAGCAGCTAAAAATAACAGCGGTAAGGCAAAAATTATATATTAGATCGGCGTCAGCTCCCTCGTCTGACTATCTGAGCCCATAGAAATGAAAACCCCTCATGCCTCATCTGAAATTTCGGAAATAGATTATAAATCACCTCCATGCCTCATATAAAATTCACCAAATAAACTGAAACACAAACCCCTGCCCCATCACCAAGACTGAGTATTATTTACCTTATTTTATTGTAAAATTTAAAATAAAATGCCTCACTGCCTCGAATATCAAACCAAGTGCTCCACCTTGAAACAATGCACTATTAACAGATCGGATTGTTTTTTTATATATATGAACAGCTAGGCAAGTCACAGAGCTAACAGAAATAGCAGAGGATAATGGTGCAGCAAAGTCCACATCTATACGAGCAGCAACTACAGAACCCAGAGACAGAAAGAAGGTGAAAATTGCTGAACCACCTGTACAACCACCACCCAGTAATCGTCAGATGGGAAGTGCTGCCAGAAAAAGAAAAGACAATGTGAATAGTCGTGGTGGTCCTGCAATAAAAAGAGAGACATTGTCACACAAACTCGAGAGAATGGGAGAGTGTCAGTTTGTGTTTGTGGTGAATGCAGCTGGGAATCGTCAACTCCGACGGATGATTCATGAGGCTGATCACAGCATAAGTGACAGTGAGTTGATTCGAAATTTACTTATAACCAAGCTCCATAAATCTGTGTGCTGATAATTACAGGAATGTGTATTATTTTCTTATAAGGCCACACACAGTTTGTATTATATTTGTTGGTTATCAAAATCCACATTTGTAACTTTACCCCAGTGCTTATATTATCTATTCCCTTACAGCGTTTTAGCCTGATCTATTTGTTTAACTTTGTCTTTTGGGGACAGCTAGCCCCCAACCCCTGAGGATATCCCGGAGCCAAGCCATGGCAGAGTTTTCCGTGAAAAGTTTCGCTCTGTCTATGTGGTGAAGGGTGTATGAAGCTTGCTCACAGATCTGTTCTTGAACAGACAAGTTGGACAGTTGAACTCCGCCCACAATCAGAGCAAAACAGAACGGCACGCTTTTCAGTAGTTTTGTTGAAACTGTAACAGTTATTCTTAGACTAAATGGATAACGGAAATCATTCTTGCATCACCAGTTCATGCATTTTTAGTCGAGTTTGGTCAATGGTACCGCAATGCAACCTCCAGACCACCTCAATACCTCATTCATTTTTTTACTTAGCTTTGTTGAAATCTGCATGATGCAGATAAATAGAGGATTAGAGGTTAACGATCCAATTTGTTTTTTTATTTTCAGTCACTACAATTTCCAGATTACACACCAGACTGATGGCTACTGATCTGGAGTATTTGACTATCTCTCAGATATACGATATGATTACTCACAACCCGCCAGCCACATGTAAACTCATACAGACCACGGCACATTTACAGCCTGTGTTTTCTGTTCTACGACAAACTGCTTACGGGTATGTATATGTATTGTTTATGAATACTGTGTCTTACCTCGGGTCATGATTAAGCCATTTGCATATAGAAGAGTTACGGTATTGAGTTCAATAGTGGCTGACACCAGTCCAACAGAAGAACACATTGGTTTGGTAATATAAGTCTGAATGTTTTGACTTCTTTCTCTTGCTGTGTTGTCTTGTCTTTAGTGCGGGGAAGGTAGTGGTATGAGACCATGCTCTCCAAAGTACAGGTGTTAACACCCATATTACTCAAAGATTATATACTTTATGGAGCGTTTTTTTTATGAAATTCCGATTTCCGATAATTCACGGGGATTGTTTATAACATATAATCTGAAAGCAGGGACATGTATATGAAATTTGAGTCTTTCAAAATTTAAAATGAACAAATCGACAATACAACTGCGTACCATAGATAGGTGATCAGTTACTGTTCCAAGATATCTGTACTTTCCGACCAGACAATATTGGGAGGGGCTGACAGAATAGTCGTAGTTGTTCAATCATGGAACAAGGGAATGCAACTTTCAACTCACTGTACTGATAAATGACATCAAATCCATTTCTATCACTGAACTGTACTCGAGTACGATTCAGTAGTTGCTATGCTCAAAGCAAATAAGTTAATATAGGTTTTTTGGCATACTGCACCCAGATCTTTTCTCCATTGTGTACAATGCCAAACTTTTGGCTCGCCTGGTTTAACAAGTCAAATACAGCTCTCTTCCTGCTTTTAAATAAAGCTATACCTTTATATTATCAGGTGTGATGAAAACAATACAGACCAGTTATTTAGATCCAGAATCAAAGTGAGACTAAGTGATCCAAATGATACTCAAACAATTATACATGCAGATATGTCAACAAAAACCCTACAGGTACGCCATGGATATTTTAATAGTGTGGTTCTTCTTACCGTAAGTCCCCAACGGGAAGCCACGTGGCTTATCACTGTAGGTGGCTTGTCAAGTGAGTTCACAAGCCGCAGCTTATGTAGTGAAAATATTTTCCAGATGACCGGCGAGAGCGGCTTGTGAGTGAAACACTGCATTCACCTATCTATGTTCACCTACAAGCCGCAGCTTATGAGGGAGGGTGGCTTCTCACTGAGGGTGGCTAATCAGCTGAATTATCTTATCCGAATACAAATAAGGTCGTTCACCTATTAGACTCGTGACTAC
>ERZ1740068.940-NODE-940-length-10895-cov-8.009041_pt1 | contig 10895 bp, 7 predicted proteins | sample MGYA00581735_ERZ1740068 | MGnify/ENA primary metagenome ERZ1740068 (study PRJEB43018, sample SAMN04849740) | marine metagenome | isolation source: floating plastic debris | place: Pacific Ocean | collected 2008-08-30 | study: EMG produced TPA metagenomics assembly... | reverse complement strand
TTATTGATTTTAGCATGGCACGGGCCACCCCGCGCTATGGTTAAATCAAAAAGCTTGTTCATTTCACTGATTCAATCGGTCCGCCGAAGCGGCGAGTTAGCACCGCAATAGATTTCCTAATGCATATTCCGGGTTTAATCAGCGTAAAACTAGGCCGTTTAGGGATAGTAGGAAATACAAGACATGGTGTATTTTGAGCTCACCATGTTTAGGGAGCAAGATCACCTCTATGACATGTAAAAGGGATGGTTGGGGTCCACAGCTCTGAATGAACCAACCCCGACCCAAGGGTACGGGGTATCTCTGTCGGCCAATAGTTTCTTATCGACTCAAGAGTCGGGGAATTAGGTATCCCTCAGGGATTAAATGAGCCCGCTTATAAATCCAGAAAACCCTTCTTGATGGCTGATTCAATGAGCTTTACGGTGCCATTGACCTCAAACTTGGTCAATAAGTTTTTTCGGTGAGCTTGTACGGTATGATGGCTGACGAACAGTTTTTCTGCCATCTCATTGGTATTGAGGCCTTGCTGTAGCAGTTTCAATACTTGCATCTCTCTGGGCGTCACATGAATGGTCTCATCCTTGTTCTTTTCCAGCTCCATCCAGGCTTTGGTGAAATGCTGGCTGTAGTAGGTATCACCTGCTGCCAGCTTCTGTATGGCCAGTTGAAAGTCCAGCTTTCCTGCATCTTTCTTCACATAACCGTCCACCTGTAGTTTCACCAGCTCTTTCACCAACTGGGGGCGGTTGTACATACTAAGAATAAGCACCTTGATATCTGGATAGTGTGCCTTGACGTACTGTGCCACTTCAATGCCATCCATCTTCGGCATTTCTATGTCCAGACAAACAATGTCCACCGACTGTTTCTTTAAAAAATCAATCACTGCCTGGCCATCTCCGACTTTGCCTACAATTTCCACACCGTCAATCTCTGCAATGAGTTTGACAAGGCCATCAATCAGTATCTGATGATCATCTGCCAGTAACAATTTCTTCATCTGTCACGATCGTTAGTTCAATAGTAGCACGCATTCCATGGCCGGGCATGGTATCAATTTCAGGAATCACGCCATACTTCTGAGAGCGGGCGTGGATGTTTCGCAATCCGATGCCTCCACCGACTGCTTTGGTGTCAAATCCCTTGCCATCGTCTTCATACATGAAACGAAGTACGGTATCATCCATGATCAACTGAATCCAGATGTTCTGCGCCTCACCATGTCTGATAGAGTTGCTGATGAGCTCCTGAACAATCCGGTACAGGTCTATTTCCAGGTTGTTGGGCAACTCATCTCTGAGACCGTGATGATCTAAGAAAATCTTGATCTGATTGTTGTGCTCGATACTGTCCTTCAGGTCCTTGAGTGCGGCAAGCAACCCAAACTTTGCCAGGATACCCGAGGCAAGAGAGTGAGAGAGTCCACGCGTTTCTTCCAATGCTTCATCGATGATATGGAGCAGCTGCCCATTGCCATTTTGCGAGCCCAGCTTATCTGTGACCGCATGTTTTACCTGTGTCAACAAACTGGCTACGCGACCGTGCAGCTCACTGGCCAACTTTGTCCGCTCCTTCTCCTGTCCATCCATCATGGCATTGAGCGTCTTCACCTCCTGCTCCAGCAGCAACTCCTGAAACCGCTGGTCATAGAGGTCTTTGTCCCGCTCTCTTAGCTTCCGTGTAGCTTTTTGGCGTTGATCGTAGAAGATAACCAAAATGGTAGCCAGTAAAAGGAATACGCAAAGAGTAATGAGATAGCCTTGGAGTTGGATTTCTTTCTGTCGAAGGGCGGCTTGCTGTTGATCCGCAACTGCTTTGGCCTCCATCAGTTCTTTCTCTGTCTTTAAAACACCATATTCTACGTTCAATTTATTGATTCGCTCCACGCTCCTGGCCGTAAATATCGAATCCCAATATTGGAATTTTACCGCCTGTAGCTCATAGGCACTTTCAAAATCACCTAAGGAAGCGTAGAATTCTGATACCCTCCCTGCAATCGACTGAATCTCATTTTTTTGATTGTACCTTCTCGCAAGTATGAGGGCATCTGTATAGTATGCCAATGCCTCCCTGGCCTCATCCAATTTCCAATATACATTTCCGATGTTTTTATAAAGCACTGTCAATGACTGGAATTGTTCCAATTCATAGTTAAGCATAACACTTTGATGATAATAGAATAAAGCACTATCATATACCTTCTTCTTCTCCCAGCTAAGTCCAATGTTTTGATAAGCCCCTGCTATACCTGGCTGGTAGTCATCTGCTGAATAAATCAGAAGGTTCAGGTCAAAGTAATACCTGGCCGAGTCCAGGTAGGGTAACTCATCCGGGTATTGCAGGTAGATAAGGCCCAAAGTCCGATGTAAGCTGGTCAGCCTGGCATTGTTGGTGAGTGATTTGGCCAAATCCTGCCCTTGAAGGTTAAATTCAATGGCATTTTCAAATTGGTGAAGCATAGCACAGGTAGAGCTTAGGTTGACGTAGTTTTTCAACGCTCCTTCTTGCAGTCCAAGTGAATCGTTGATGGCCAAACTTTTATACAAATTCTCCATGGCCAGGTCAAAATCACCTGTATTTCGGAACACTACTCCAATCTTGTTGTAGGTATCAGCTACTTGCGGAAGGGAGTCCATTTCAAGGTAGGCATTGAGAGCCATCTGGTAATAAAGTAACGCGCTGTCATAATCAGCAGCCCTTTTTAGCATCAATCCGTAAGCCCGAAGCGAGTCTGCTTGTTCTATCGTTGGCGACTGTGCATTACAGAGATATGGCCCTAACAAGCAAAAAATTAGTGAGATTAGTTTAGTGTGCATGTGAAATTAGTAGGTAGAATACTCTAACTACAATTTCGAGTATTCTACTTACATATGCAAATCAGTACTTAATCGGCTTCGCCGTAATGGCCGGAGCTCGTTCCCGAATGTGTTTGTTCCTCATCCTTGAGCAGAACCTGAACAAAATTTGCTTTGTCGGCCTGATACTTTCTAATTTCAGCAGCGGTTAAAGTATACCTTTTACTCCATAACTGCTCATGACCAGACACATGAACTAGCTGTATTGCAATCAATGATCTTCTCATATTTCGTCTATGGTATGCATGACCAACTTTACATCTTTTATGATTTTCATCACCGCAATCCAAAGAGGTATTAGCAATTACCTCCTCACCTTTGAACTTGTGACCTACAAGTCTAATTACAACATGAAAATGATATTCATCTTTTATTTCATCTTCTTCTAAATAAGAATAAGGTCTATTTGGAATCATATTATCATAGTTTAAATTTGAAATTCAATTCTGTTTTTACCTGTTCAATGGGTATAGACAAACTGCCATTACGGGTATGATGACATGCCTTTCGAAAGTGCAAGGCCAATGCGATGTTTGGTGATTTCTTCAATAGCACAAGGGAGCCAGAATCACCTTCATCCGTGAAGTTTTCCCCATTGGTACTTTGTATTTCCACAAAGCGATATTTGGATGTATCCTTTGTTATTACATTAACTAGCCTAACATAGCCTTCACTTTTACCTGTAGAGCTACCATATTTTACTACTAGATTATGTAGCTTAACTTTGGCAGTATCTGTGGGAGCTATATCTAATTCAAGTATTCTGGCATCAATTTTCCCCCTTACGGGTTTATCGATTAATGCCAGACCGCAATCTAAATTGTCTGAAACCTCTGATACTGAAGCAAATAAATAATCCTGATCTTGCTGCTCAGTATTTCTCTTTAATCGCTGTCCAACAGTTCCCAGACAATGTCTACAGGAAAGAATATGTGGCACACCGTACTTATAAACAATTGCTCCAATTGTGCCTTTACTAGGATAAAAGCTTTCGCCAGGCCTAAGGAATTGGATATCATTTGGAACCCCTGAAAGCCTTAGCAGATAACTGTAATCTATCTCTTTACTCGACTTACCTGCAGGAAACAGAGCACCATGAGTATACTTATTGGGTGATCTTGTAATACCAAATCTTATTTTAAATGGTACTCCTGAATCAAGAACTTTTTCTATAAAAAATCCATTAGACAACTCGAACCCAACTCCGACTCTGTTGACGTAACCTCGCGAGTCATTAAATAAATCAACCTCTTTGTGAAGCATTTCTAATTTCTCAATTGCCTCTTTAGCAGAATCAAAGTAAATCATAGACTAAACGGGTTATGCATTTCATTATTAATCAATCACTCCTCCAAAACTACCCCACCCGTCACTCTCCCACCACTCCCAAAACAGGGAGTTTTTACATCCCTAAGGTTAGGTATACAGAAGAATTAACATCTTGAAAAACAGGATTTTACAACAACGAAGACACTCACCTTCACCTGGGTATGATTCGTTCTGAAGACTGAATAGCATAGCAGTTGCAAACTGCCTGATATTAGTAGTCGCCAGTTTTAAACTGGCGCCAGAAAACAAAGATGGGCCTGGAGCAGGCTGCTACTGCCGAACATATTCGATTGAGCCTGCATCCAAAACGCTCTGATTTTGCCAGGATCGTAGTTTTAGCGATCCGTCGAGACGCAACGGCTAAAAAAGGTTGAATCAGGTAGCTACAAGCTGCATACTTGTGCCAGAGTGATGTTGCATAGTCGGCTGTGAGTATGCCAGAGCACGGCAACCCTAAGAAGATCCTGTTGGTGCCTGCACAGCCCGTTCGAGCGGGACGCTCCTAGCTTGGTTAGGTCCGGGCGGACGCCCGAACCAGTTTCGGCTGTGGGGACACAGCCTTTTGTACTGGCACCAGTCTGTGTAAAAACACATAACAGGGGCGCAATCTTTGATCTTTACTCTTTTGTCTGCGCGACCCGGTCTGAGCGTCCCCGTCTATCTCAAGTCTAATCAAATGTCTGGCGTCTAAAGTCTAGCATCTAAACCTACCTCTCCCCGCTCTCCATCAAAGAACCAAACGTGGGTACAATGGTGAGGATACCGGCGACCAGGGATATGAAGGCGTTGAAATCGCTGAAAAAATCGGGTTCGCTGATCGCTACGAATAGAATAGCAGCTGCCAGGATCACGTAAATCACTGTACTCAGTGAAGTCCAGGTGCTGCGGTGACCGATTTCAGCTTTGAGTTTCTTGCCATAATCTTTGGCCACCAGGTTGAGCACGAAATTCCTGAAAGAAAAATGCATGACACTCAGACCTTCCGTCACACGGTGATTGTTTTCCTCTTCTTTCTTCCAACGGACCAGACCTTTCTTGATGAGACTGCTGAGCACCCTGCTGTTTTTCGCATTGAAAAAGCCATCCACCGCCAGGTCATACATCGCATACTTTTCCCGGTCTGTGAGCGTATGCCATATCTGTAAATAGTGGGAATGGGCCAGCCCTTCGTTGGCAACAAGCTGCAACTCATCGGAGATCTTCAGCAGGGTATCATCAAATTTGGCCAGGTTACAGTTAATGAAGTCATTATTGCTGTTGCCTGCATTGTTGAATTGATAGCCTACAATGTGCTGGGGCATACTGCTAAAAAGTCTCACATATTGCTGCACCACCCAAACCTCTTCGGGCTCTGCAAACTCTTCCATGTAGTGATCCAACAAAATACTGGGATAATAAGCGGATTTGAACACCACCGGCTTCGGTATGGCCTGTAGCAAATCCAGCTCTGTTAGCAGCGCCTCCACCTCTGCCTTCTTCGCACCCAGGTGAATTTCCCTGACCGTATACAGATCAGTATCCAGGTCAAGTGTCAGCCCAGGGGTAACAATGAGAAAGACCATTTTTTCCCTGTCCTTGAAGCATGATTTAATATCGAAGTGCTCTTCAACTTGTACATGACGGTATTTGAAGCCAAACAAGGCGTTGACAACAAAATGAATGATGTAGACATAACCTGCCAGGAAACAGATCCCCAGAATAAAGATCGCATACCTCACGTGTTTATGGTCTACAAAACCTGTTTCCACTTTTTGGGTAATGGCGTAGCGGCGATATTGCTCATCCATGGCGTCGGGATCTGAAAGATACATCGTGTTGATGGTTTCCTTTACTTCTTTACACTTCCCTTTCACCAGATCATTTCTGACCGTATCCCTGACATCACCAAAATACAAACCTGCCTCAATGGAACCCGTGGACTGATTGAGTTGCTGATCTGTCAATAGATTGGACAGGTAATGAGATTTTTTGTTAAAGATGGATCTGAATTTCTGCCTTTCACGCAGCTTTTTGGCCTTTACAGGATCATACCGATCACCGGAGAGCAGGTCTCCTTTACTTTTCACCATTGACTTAATAGGCCATCCCTGCTTAAATGCATAGTTCCCCTTATCGATTTTCTTTCTCAGGAAAGATTTTACCTCTATAGTATTGCGCTCAAACATTTGAAATTCGCCGTGCTCGTCCCGGTGAAAGTCATAAATGGTCTTCATCTTCTCCTGAAAATCCAGTGCCGTCCGTACCAGCGCATATCGGGTCCACAGGACATTCTCCTCAAAATTGACCTTGATAAATAAAAGGGCGGTAGGCAAAAGAAAGCAACTGATAAACCACAAACTGATAAAAGCCTTGTAAGGGACTACCAACTTGCTGACAGCTTTCTCAGTAGCCACAGTAGCAGTCTCCTCTTTCATATGAGGCTTCCATCGTCGCCAGAATACTTCATATAGTGCATCATAGCCACGCCTGCATCGATAGGCCAGCAGCTCCCCAAAGACAGCCAGCGTACTCACCATCAGGTAAAAGAGGCCACTATTGGGTTGATCATACCTTCTCCTACACCACTGATACAACAGCATGAGCAAGAAAGGAAACCACAGCCAGATTCGCCAGTAGATATCCTCCCGGAGTGGTTCCAGCTGCGCAGTAAGGTAGTAGGCCGTACAGGTCATGATAAATAGCAATACCTCAGGATACCAGAGACCAAACCGGCTCAATACAAAGTAGCAGACCAGAAAAGAGGCACAGGGCGTAATCAAAATCATGGTGTAAAACTGAGGAAAGGAGTTATCCAGGTTGTACAGCTGATAAATCATCCAGCAGGCATATCCTAAAAACAGGCAACATAGCATGGCATACTGGTAGGTATTGATCTCCTTGGGTCGTATCCAGTCAAATACGTAAGACTGAATTTTCACAAAGCGCCTTTTACGTTTTACGAGCAGAAACAGCAGTACCATGGCCAATAGCAATAATATCACGGACAGCATGAAGAACAGCAGGGTATTGCCCATAATCTCACTGATGAATAACCGGCTGCTCTCCATCTCATAATAAGTAATGAGGAAGAGGGGTGTTCCTTTGACTGGCCTTATGTTGCCATGGATACGTGTCCCCCAATAGCTGGATGTAAAGACGTCCTCTTTCCTCAGCTCCATGTAAGTCAACAGCTTACCCTTCTCCCGTGGGTTAATCTCATCGAGGAAATTCTCATTATTATTCCGGGCCTGTTCGCTGTGAAACAGTACCTCACCTGTCTCGTCTATCATGGCAAACTGATAGGGAAAAGGAAGTATCGTATGAAAAACTGACCCCAGGGTGGCCGATATCGCCTTCACATAAGATATCTCCTTCCCATCTACTGTAAGCTTGTTTTTCCCAGCCATGCTGATCACCGCTTCCTGCTTCCCGGAAAAACGGGAAGTGAGCGACTGCAAGTAAATCTGATGTGAACCAAACTTCCAGAGATTTTGTTCTTTGGCCTTTTGAAAATAGGTCCTATCCTGCAAGTCTGTGCTGGTCAGCTTTTCTAGCGGCGAAAACAAAATCATTGGCCGTCCAATACGGACGGAATCCTTTGACTTGCTGGGAATCAATACCATCTCGTTGTAGATAGGGTATTTAGTTGCCGGAAAATGCTTTGACCCAACATCCATCCCCAGCTTGAGGTCATATGCTGGAGCTCCGGTAGCATCCTCCACAACTGCTTGCTCCATTTCGTTGAGCTGGGCAATCACCTGAGTCAATTCTGAGCAGAAAGCTGTGTTCATGGCCTGGCTATGCCGCTTCAGCTCCTTCACTGCTTCAGATTTAGAGTAATCGCCATATTCTGCCAATCCCAAAAAGACGATAACGAGTAACGGACCGCCAATAATGAGGGAGAAGATGGTCAGCAGTGCATCGGTTGCCCTGACCAGCTCTACCTTCCTTATGAGGATCAGTTTGAGGAGCGGCAGGCTTACCAGCAAAACAAAAGCCAGAATGACTACTGTTACCGCCACCCAGATATCCACTTTGTTCACCTGTCTGTAAACTGTCTCTTCCGATACAAATCCAATTAGCTTCCACCTGCCCTCCAGTTGTTCAATGAGCCACTTCTGTACGATAGGTTGGTCGGTAACTACTTGCTCAGCCATTCGCTTGAGAATGACATCAGAAAAATCAAAATGATGCGAAAACACTTCGTAAGTCTCAGCCCCGATGGTGATCTTTTTCCTGGTAATGCTATCGATCTTCGTGAGAAACTTGTCAGGAACGCCGTTGGCCAGGTTCTGATAAACAATCTCCTTATCATGTGCCAGCAGCAGGTGATCAAACAGCTGATCGTGGGCGATGGTCTGAATCAGCTTTTCATAAGCCAGGAATTTAACGTGTTCTTCGTCAAAACCCAACGGGATTGCCCTGTCGGTATATTCATTCAAATCGGCCGTATCGACCGCCTGTGCGATGGATATTTTGATAGGCTGTAATTTATCAAACTCCTTGTCCTGCAGTCTGCCCAGCTCTACATAACTGTCCACCAGTATCTCTGTAAGAGCGGCCAAACTCCTGAATCGGTTTTGCTCAAAACGAGCTTCCCGCTTACCCTGAACACCAAAATAGTATAATCCTCCAGCAGCACCTACGATGAAAAGGCTCAGTAATATTCCTTTGAGCAGCGGACTCATGTCCTTGACCCGGTAGGTACCCAACAGGTCTACCAACTGTTGTGTGGTCTTACCAAAATTGGTAATTCTACTTTCTGTAGCGCGGATACGTTGTTTGCTCATCAGTTTGAATTAGTTTAACCCGAAAAATTCGGGACTTATTTGTATTTAGGTTATCATTATCTGATCGGGACGCGTAGTCAAACAGCGTAATTGATTTTTTCTGTCCAGAAATGCACACCCACTTTCTGAGTGTTTTCTTTTTTTCTAATTGTTGCAGTTTGGTCTGAAAATCAATCACTTGTGCGCCGCGCCGCGTAGGCAAGGGTCTGGTTTGTCATGAATAATTGCGGTTAACCCGGATTATGCAATTGTCTGTTGATTACATTTTCAGAACGTGAACCCACTCCCCAAATTGCTGAAAAATAAAACGCTTTTCAATACCTAATATAGGGTATTTTGGTTTGTTGTAAATAAAAACGCAATCACAGCAATAAAGCAGATAATCCAGTGTACATTACAGGTGTGATCTCACCTAATTTATATTTACCATGTCTACTTTTCCGCTAACGATCATTGCAGTCGCCCTTGTAGCCTTGCTGATTTTCCTCTATTTCGTACCGGTAAATCTATGGATCACTGCCATTTTCTCTGGTGTACGCGTCAACTTGCTGGACCTGGTTTTCATGCGGTTCAGAAGGGTTCCTCCGGGGTTGATTGTACGTTCACTGATCCTGGCCACCAAAGCAGGCCTGCAGGGATTTAACACGCAACTTCTGGAAACTCATCACCTTGCCAAGGGCAACATCGCACGCGTGATTCAGGCCTTGATTGTGGCGGACAAAGCCAATCTGGGAATGGAGTTTAAACAGGCCGCAGCAATTGATCTCGCTGGTAGAGATGTACTGGAGGCGGTACAGGTTTCTGTCACGCCCTACATCATCGTAGTCCCAGCCATTACTGGGGTAGCACTGGATGGTATTCAGCTCATAGCCGAGGCCAGAGTCACTGTGCGAACGAACATCCAGCAGCTTGTTGGGGGTGCTGGGGAAGAAACCATTCAGGCAAGGATCGGTCAGGGGATCATCGCCCGGATTGGTGCCTCTAACAACTTCATGGAAGTGGTAGAACGACCGGAAGAAATCTCCAAAATGGTATTGGAAAATGGCCTTGACGCCGGAACGGCCTACGAAATCCTCTCCATTGATATCGCAGATGTCAGCATCGGTGAAAACATTGGTGCAAAGCTTCAGATAGACCAGGCCGCAGCCGATCTCGACATCGCCAACGCCAAAGCAGAAGAGCGGAGAGCCATGGCTGTAGCACTTGAGCAGGAGATGCTGGCCAAAGTACAGGAATATAAAGCAATGGTTATCCGTGCCGAAGCCGAGATACCACCCGCCCTGTCAGAAGCCTATAGGACTGGCCAAATATTCGGTAGCAGGAAGAGTCAATCGACACGAGGTTAAGTAAATACCACTACTTTTTTTCCTAACTTAAATGGTTGCTATTCTTAGTGCCAGCGTCCACCCAAAAGGCTGGATCGGGTAAACTTTTAGCCTGGTCGAATTATTTGCCAGATTGATCGAATCACGCGAACAAGGGCAAATCACCAACTGTTCTCAAATGAGAATATTCACTGAACTAATGATTAATAAACCCATAACCAACGCCCACTACGAAATAGGATACGACCTGAGCACTAATCGAATGTATCTCCGTATCAAAGGCTTTTGGAAGAGCGCCGAAGAGGTTCCTGACTTTGTGCAGGACATCGATGCCGTCAGTGGTAAACTACAACGAGGCTTCACACTAGTGGCCGACCTGCGTCAGATGAAAACTCCGCCTGTTGAAGTCAATTTGATCCATCAGGAATCGCAAAAGGCCGTCAACCGCAACGGACTTTCCTACACTGCCGAAATCTTACAGGACAAAGACATCGTCCTCAACAACGTAGTCAAGAACATTGCCAGAGAGACCGGCATGAAGAAAAAGGAATTTACCAACATGAAGGAGGCTGAGGCCTGGCTGGACAACATGTAGTCAGAGAGTGAGAGTGAGA
>ERZ1740068.939-NODE-939-length-10895-cov-10.200092_pt1 | contig 10895 bp, 7 predicted proteins | sample MGYA00581735_ERZ1740068 | MGnify/ENA primary metagenome ERZ1740068 (study PRJEB43018, sample SAMN04849740) | marine metagenome | isolation source: floating plastic debris | place: Pacific Ocean | collected 2008-08-30 | study: EMG produced TPA metagenomics assembly... | reverse complement strand
CTGAATATAAAACTTACGGTGATTTTGAAATCTTCATCATCATTTCTGCTCGGGAATGGATCTTCACCAGCAGGTGCTTTCTCTATGGTGACAGGCTGTGAAGTTATCACTTTGTTACCCTCCACCACTGCTTCTTTGTACTTATCTTTAATACTTGAGGAGGAAGTCAGCTTTCTAACCTCATCTGCCTCTGCTCGAGCCTGTAATATTAAACATGTACGCATGACAAATATCGAAATTGTTCCACGCTTCTCCCATTTCTCCTTGTCAGAATGACATACAATGTACATGTACTAATGGGGAAGCAAGTGTTCAGATGTGAAGAGCAGTTGTTCCAGATTGATGAATCGGCTATTCAAGTATTTTTGTATTCGATTGAAATGTGAAATTTGATCAGTCGCAACAACATGCACTAAGTGTTGTATTGTAAAAAGAAATACGTTGGTATACTCACCCCAGAGTCGTATTCTCTTTGATCTAATTCTCCGCGCTCATATTTATCCTTTTTATCCATAGCACCTGTTGACATTGACTCCAATTCTTTCTTAGCATCAGAATCGAATTCTGTTCGGATAAGCTCACCACTCTCATACTTTGTCTTGAATTCCGAGGCACCTGTTTTCATTGTTTCTAGTTCTTTTTTAGTGTCAGAGTCAAACTCAGTTTTGATCAGCTCACCAGACTCGAACTTACTCTTCTTATCACCGGCAGCGCTGACAGAGCGGATCTGTTCCAGCTCTCCCACTCTCTCCTCATCCTTAGTCTCCTTACTTAACAACTCTCCTGACTCAAACTTACTACGCTTCTCGCCAGCGGCACCAGAGATCGTCTCAAGCTCCTTCTTAGCCTCAGATTCATACTCACGCTGGGCGGCTCCTCCACCAGACTCATATAAACTCTTCTTAGTCGAAGTGTCCGCTTTTATAGTACCCAGTTCCTGTTTGACAGGTGATTCATACTCAGGCCTCTCTATGTCTCCCGCTTCATAACGTTTGAGTGTATTCGCTGCGATACCGCTACCATGAATAGTCTCTACCTCTTTCCTAACTTCAATCTCATTCCTCTCTACATTTGAAAAGGCACCACTCTCAAATTTTGAGAGATTTTGTTTTGCAGCAGCTGATTTCTTGAACTCTTCGAGCTCTCTGTAGCGATCGTTCTCCTGCTCAGCGACCCCGTCTCTGACGTCTGCATCATCCTCAGCTTGCTGCTGCCGGGATTTAGCTGCTGCCAGAGTACGAGCCATCTGTAGTTCCTCCAGCTCTTTCTTCTTAGTGGAGTCGTACTGTCTCTCCTCTCGCTTCTCAAACCTATCCTTGGTGGAGAGAGCCGTACCCGCTGATACTACAGTCACCTCACTACGAGCATCGGACTTAAAGTCTTTCTTACCAACCTCACCTTTCTCAAACTTAGTCTTCACATTACCGAGATCTGTGAACTTCAGCTGAAACAACACAGGTAATTATGATTAGCCGTTGATATCAGGATAATAATACTACCGATTATGATTTATGATCATTTCCAAACAGAGTTTCCTCTAGAATAGAAGGTTCAGGGTCAGGTATTAGATAAAGCCATATAAACCTGGAGTGCATATGACGTGTCAACAGCAGAAGAGTGACAGTGGTAATCCTTCATGTGTGAGCGCTAGAGTACACCATATAATATGTGCATGTGGATAACTCGAAGCTATTTTTCAATTAAAAGTGTAAGTCAGCAGCACACAATGTTTGATACTGCATAAAGGTGAGAGTTTTCTGCCCATCACCACATTAAAAATGTTATAAGCACAAGCATCGAGTCAAACATATAAACCAGTGCGTTTTATCAGCTTGATTATACTACCTCACGATTTTTCACCAATCGAACCCATTCCTGTAGATTCACATCAAAAATTGTAAAATGATAGCGGCGTATTTCATCAGCAAGAACGCAATCAGGTACAAGCAGCTGATAGTATAAATGTTAGGAGTGTAATATCAGTAATCAGTGCTAACAAGAATGAAATTTGTGGAATGTAAACCCAGTGTGGAATTTTGAACTTGGTTGAGACTAAAACTTGGGACAGACGTGAGATTGAGATGGACAGAGAAGATGATCCTTTTCATAGATATAGAAGGACTTTATAATATGAGTAACACGAGGAGCAACAAGTTGTTCATCTAACATTTGTGAAATCAAGTAGTGAAGAAAATCAGATGTGATTTGATTTGCCTCGATTATCAAACCAAATGTGCACAAGGCATCTGATCTTTAAAAGTCAAATAGCCCCACAATGTTGGCATGAAAACGAGGTCGAGGGTTGGTAGGAAAGGTTAGCAATTCTAGTATAACCAGCATCACTTCACATACAGCAGAGTTTTTCTGCTTAGCCCGAACCAGTCTGACCCATTCCTGTGATGAAAACATTCAAACCATGTTACAGTAGAAAATAACACCATTAATATCAGAATGTAGCGCAGAGCCACACCGTGCCAAACGTGAAAAGAAACCAATTATGATGCATTACACAAAACTACATCTCCAATTTACACCTACAATGTGGGGCGCTTTCTACAACACAAAAACAGGTAGTATGTGAGTAAAGAGTTGGCAGCTCAACTTTTCAGACAGATTCCTAGGATGTGATTCACCTGAGATAAATTCTTGAAGAGTTAATTAGATTGGTCCAGGTTGAATTGTAAACAGCTGTAGGTAAATTACGTTAAAGCCATAAAATGAGATGAGCAGCTAATTGACTACTACATACACACAATCTGAGACTCTCTTAATTATCAGTAACATTAGACAATGGCCGACATCATAGTTATTCTGTTATTCCTGGCTTTTTTGTGAAAGGAAGGCCAACTGACATCTTAAATACAGCCAAATATGTTTAATATTTCTGATCATTTAATTGGTGAATGGACCTGCAACATTACATGTATGTTATGTACATAAATTGAATGGTGGTTCTTTGCTAGCGCTGCAGTGTATTCTCAACTGGTACACAGCATCTAACAGGCCCTAAACTTAATGATTTATTCCAAAAAGTATAGATTTAGATAACTAACCGGCTCCGTCTCCTCCTTAATAGCAGCTCGCTCCTTCGCTTTCGCTGCCCAGTCAATATTGAGCTTCTTAGGAGCTGGTTTAGGTTTAGACGTCTCAGTATTCTCATCCTGCCTGCAATGTATGAACGGGATGCGACTATTGGTCAAGCATAGAGTTGTGTTCACATTCCTTGCAAAACCAATTTCAATGGTCTTAAGATCTCCAGACGGACTGAACCTATAGACTTAATAAATATTATTATTAAATCTATGATTGAACTCAATTCTACCTTCTACCAAGACGTGGAAGAAGATCCACATAAAGTAGCAGCTTTCTAGTATAACGACCATACCAAAAGAAGGGATTGATAGTAAAGCCTTACCGGGATGAGACAGGTTGCCAACCCTTCAGTTTACCAGGAGTATTCTGCTTTTGTTGCGGTTCCGCGTTAGCGGGTTTCTGGAAGAGCTTAGATTTCTTATACTCAAGTGATATACTTTCCTCTTCCACGCCCTCATCTGAAGAATAATCCTCGACGTCAGACATTATGTCACCAGGAGAAGACTCGATAATCATTGAGAGCAGAAAAAGCAACCCAACACCGAAACTATATACGGTAGCGCTGACACAGAATATCAATGATCAAAAATTACTGTGCAGACAGCCAGCGAGATAAAATCACAACTGCACTTTTTTTTGCTGATTGTATGTGAGATGCCTCCGCAGTCAGGCAGCACTCTTATAATACGCGGTGATGAGTTTGTTAACTAGAGGAAGTCTTCGACATTTCACTTAACATTCAGCTATTGTTCATTAAGCAGAACCGTTAATGCTAGCTCTGTATGTTGGTAATAATATTAATAACAAAAACACGCAGCAGATATTGTTAACAGCTATTGGCAGCAACATTATGTTTCATTGGAACTAGCAATCGAACATGGCAAGTTAGTTTCATAATTAAGAGGTATTTGCAATATATTTCATTTAGCTCAACCTTGACGCTTCTACCAAAATTCATCATACCAAACAAAATGCTCCACCCATACCGAAGCAGACTATTTTTAAACCTCAGCCCTGATTCAGAGTACTACTGCACCACTAGTATTTTGGGGTTGGTTTAAACATACAAAATCAAAATCTGAGAAACCCATTATCACAATATGTTTTATGCCTCTGTGACTGTACTATCCATGTTGAAGCAAAATTAGTTTGAAAATGACATATTGAGTGGGGTATAACTATAATTTGGCTAACCTCACTCATCTCTGTTCTCACGACATAAGCATGCAAAGCATACCATGAGTAGGGCCTCTATGTAAGCAACTACGCCATATATCCTCAATACCAGGTAAGCATAATTCTAATGAGCCACTCCTAGAGGCTAGGGAGAGGACAGACATTACTATGAATTATGGAGTTACATTCTTTTTAACAAAGGGTATACAACTCAAAATGCTATCAAATTGCCAAGGTGAGAAAACTTTCATCCAACGTCCTTGCAAGCAGCATAATGCAGTAGTATGCAGTGGTAAATTTCATCAGCTTTGACCTGGAAAATGATTTATTTGGCAGTAAAAGCACCTCTACATGGAATGATTGTTACTTACCATTATTTGAGGTTTTAATTTAACACCAACTAAACAGGTTGTAACAATTATCTGTTATTGGTTACCCAAAGTAGAGACTTCATCACACCCTCAATGTACCATGAAGAGGCGTTGTATCTCGTTTGACTGATCTCTTGATATTTGTCATAATAAAGGTGGCAGCATGTCAGACGGTTATGCTCATCAGGTGGGCATAGGGGGTCTCAAGCATGGTTCACATACAGAATGGTGGGGTCGATCTTTCACATGTGACAAGAGGATACACCATATTCACGATGAATCATTGACAACTGAAGGCGGTAGAAGTGAGATGCTGAGTGCGTGGAAGCATCAGCACATAGTAATTATCCCGGAGACGCAAGATTAGATGTGAGCTGCCCAGACAAGCATAAAGTGAGGCCTTGGTGCACAAACAATTAGATCATATCACTGGTAGATGTAGAAGTGACCGCAGTAACCCACCACCGTAACCAAACGATAAGCAACACTGCAGCAGCTACGCTCTGATCTCAAGCACAAGATGAAAGAATCAAATTATTGAACGATAATTCGAACACCATTATGTAGGGAAAATTAGTATCTCTACGCTAAGCAAGAAATGGTGCAACTCACTATAAGGGGCCGAAGTGTTTGCAAAAATCACTGTTTGTAAGATAGAACCCGAAATTATCAAGAGTCACCAAAGCTTTCACGTATATTATACTGTTGGGGATAGCAAGCCAGTAATGTGGGTTCGAACATAAAGACAGGTCGCTCAAACTGAAGCGAAACCGATGTGAGAGTGAAAGGAAGTGAACACAAAGCACTGTTAGATTGTAAGGGATGGCAAAAAGAAAGCACAGACCAACAACTTGGGCAATGGCAGCAGACTCATAGATACTTGCCTTGTGGCTCATGCTCCCTATGGCCTGACTCGGTGACGGGGAGGCCATTCTTGGAGGTATGGTTACCATTGGACACTGAATCAGTGTGATCCACTGAACCAGATGAACCATTCATTGCTGTGACTTTCTTCACCTCTAGAAAATATCAATTGTAGGCAAAGCATATTAGTACAGAAACCTTTGCAACTTGGTGTGCAAAAAGCTGAGCAAAATCTCTGGTGCAGCAAATGAATCAAATGAAAACATGGAGCGAGTTATTGATGCTTATCACAGCTGGGGAAAAAGTGAGCACAATGTGTAAAAGCATGGACATGACAATATCTTAGACTATATTTATTCTGAGTGTATTTAATCAGCCAGTACTAAAGGTTGTTTCAAAGATTGGTCACACAACAAAGAAAAGATAACTCCAAATTTACAAATAATATCATGTTTGCATTAAATCTGCCGATTTCAATCAATTGAATGAAAAGCAAAAAATTAATTTGTAACATATTTGTCCCATGGAATGTGAACAAAAATGTGTGAAAAAAACCATCTTGATCAATTCGTCTCCATCCAGAACGTGACATAAATCCTTCACTGTTGGCTGCAAAACCAGCCAAATTGGTCACAAGCAACTTTGCGATGTATGAATAGTTTCAAAGAATGTGAATAATTATCATGAACTTTGAAGATATTACGAAATAATATGTTAAAATCAGATGATCAGACAGTGGCAAGAGGTTATCAAACACTGCAGGTTTCAGCAAAGCATAAGGGTTGGATTGTGATGTATGGTAAGAGCTATTCAGTTGAGTGTCATTTCTGAAGATGTTTTTCAACAGCATAATGATAAGTGTTGATGTTTTGGTGCATAGCGCCAGGAAATACAAAACTCTCATCAACTTATCCATGTGCTGCTGATACTTTAAAGCTTCACCAACAGACATGTGGCCTTGTTGTTTAACATGTTGTAATTTGAACCCAATTTGGCATAAGGGATCTACCACTATGGCATCAAATCATATGAAACGAGTAAACTACTGTCTGCTTTTCCCTCTAATTTCGCTGCAATTTGGTCACTGGATAAGCACAGCAGCCTGGCTGGAACATAGTCCCTGAACGCTAGAGCCAGTGCGTATAGCAGCCTCTAGCGCGCTCACACAGGAATAGCTCAACATCCCGACCCGACCCACATACTCTGCTGGTAGGATAACCTGGTGTAACTAACTCGGCTCATTATAAATAAAACAACAGCTTTCCCTAGGACCACTAACTCTACAGTCACTTTAGTCGATATGGGCATTAAAAGTTCAACAACTACGGTAAAGGTACAATAATCGTGGTAAAACACGCAGTTTAAATTGCAAAAAATTCTAGAAAGAAGTTAAAATCTGCAGAAGGCAAACACCAGCTAATAAAAGATTGCATCTGATCAGATGACAGAGCAAGAAGACATATGATTGCTGCTGATTGAAGTCATTATAAGAGCTTCTGCTGCCATCACCACATGAGTAGCGGCTACTACTGTCACTAAACTGTAGATGTGTATAATGAGCCTGTCGCTGTTACATAGCTAGCTATCACGTGACTGCAGCTGTGACTTACAGATCACTGCTGTTTGTCGTCGCTGATATGTTAGTTCAGTTATACACATTGACTAGCAGTAATGGTGTATCAGAGGTATAATGCATATATAGAGTGAGATAGAGAGAGAGAGCTTTAATTTGAGCTATTACCTGTATCTACAGCCACTGTACTGTCATTTACTTCTGAGGACGACAGCTGCTGACCTCCGCTGACAGCTGAAGCATTCTTAGCTGTCACCGTCATTTGGCCATTGGCATTAATCTCCATGGTGCTGTTTGGTCCATTCCATTTGTTCTTATATCTCTCCTTGCCAAATCCTTCTTCATAATTTCCTAAAGAGTAAAACTCAACATTGTGTACGCTAAACTGTGGCCATGGATTATTCATGCAATTGCACCGAATGCCATAATGAATCAGTAATTATTTTGTCAGAATTTTGATGAGAAGCACTCATTGAAATGTTGACATCTAGTGAGAGGAAAGAGTTTTGCATCATGATGTTAAGAAAGAGGACAATTCCAGCCATTATTATCACCAGACGTCACAAATAAGATATGGCGATATACGGTACTGTATAATTATCTCATAGCTGGTAAGTTGACCGCTTTAAATGATTATTCTACGGTGGCTCAACGCAGCAGCCCGTCAAACAGCATGCAGTAGATGTTAGCACTAAAGCACTAACAAACCTCCTAAAATTGTGGTCATATTCATTGAAACGTTCTTAAATCTTTAACATGAAGAGGAGAGGGAGAAAAGGATAGTGACTAGTGAGAAATGAGAATAAAAACTGAATAGTTCATTGAACCAAGCGCAATCTTGTCCTATTGGATCCTATGTCTATTGAAGAGCCAATGGTGAATATCGGCGTTCCTAAACATCTCCTCAACACCCAGCAGAGCGATTAATTGGCTTAGGACTAACCCCAGTGCAGTTTTAATAAAAGGAGCGGCCAGTTGGCATTGATACAATATACATCCTTCCATGGGTTTGATTATCTCGTATTAATAGAAGACTGATATGCTGTTAAAATGTGCAGACAATTTGCAACATTGTCAGTAGGCTTTGTAATTGCCTGCAGCAACAGTGGTAATTTGTTGCCTAATATCAGGTTAGCGACTGAGTTGCAACTCTATGGTGAAACACTTCCAGCTATAATATTCAATGGTATAATATATCCTAGAGAAATATCCCAATAAAATAGGTCTAAATATCAACAACCTCAATAACACCACCTAGTAGTAGCACACTCCATATAGGTCTGTGCGGATTTATGCAATTACCAATTACCATGTGTATGATGAACATTCGCGGCTAGCCTGAATTATGGACTGGCAACTCTAACTATATTAGGAATCATTAGATTACATATTTTGAATCTAAATACACTGGACTGTGGGCATCCACAATTGCCATAATGAGAATCTACCAAGCAAATACAGTACATAGGTCTACGCTAAAGAAAAGTAAGCTTGTCAGTGTTCAAGCCATACAATCTATCATGAAACTTGGGATACATGACCAGTATGTTTTGATACTTCTCAGATGTTGACTCCATTGTCATCAGTGCAGTGCCCCCTATTTTGAAAACTAGTTTATTGAACTGGCATGAACATAGACTATGGGCATGAATAACGATTAGCAATTCTTACCTTTCTGCTTGAATAACTGTAGGAAGTGTGGTTTACAAAATATAGCACCATCTAAGGAGGCATAGGATCCAGTGCTGCAAAATTCAAGTATCAGGTCAATGTCTGGGAGAGTTTTCTAAGGTAACCATTAGTCTTGTTGATGAGTCATAATGAGTTACATGTCACTGATAAAGCAATTAAAAAACCAAAGGACTCCACCTAAAGGATAATTATTATCATTATTATGGCATGCCCCAGTGTAGGGAGCGCTGAATAAGAGGATAGAATCCACACTGTTGGCAGCCCTGCCCTATTGCATTGCCTAGGGCATTGGGCTACTGGCCATACAGTGTTGCGCTCTTTGAATTGAACATGAATAACCACTCTGATCACTGATATTACAGGCAAAGGACTAAATGAATTCAACGGTATAGTACTTTGGGCCTATCTATCTCACAACCCTGCGCATGTTATTGCAGCTGGTTAAAACTGAAATAATAAATACGGTATACCAAAACTACGGGTGAATAAGAAAACAGCATCTTAATTTAACCAGCAAAGCTGAATCATTACATTGGTGTCAGAGAAGGCCATGTTTAGCCATGAGGCAGGAGGGCATTTTATTTTAAAGTTTATTTATCGTCATTTCAACCCTGATGAGGCAAGTATTATTCAAGGTTATATTTGGAGATAGTGGAAAATATGAGTCAGGCTACAATTACAAAATACACATTCAACCTCAGCGTCAAGTCTTCATGAGGGAAGTGTGATATGACGTTTTATGTCCTTGACCTCAAAGGTATGCACAGGCCTACAAAATTTGAGTTGAAGCTGAAAAACTGTTGTGACCACTTGTTTAGTGTATTAACATAGCGTTATTAACTTTTTAAATTTTTCTTGACTGACCGCAACGATACACCTTTTTCATATATTGTAAACATGGTCTCATTGGCATCCTAGATGCATCGATCAGTAAATAAAGTGTATAATATATATAATATAAGGAGTCATGATTTTTAGAATACATAGCCTCTCTATGCCTGAGGAGGGAGCCGCAAATAAGTTTGATCAGTTTTTCAGTTAATTTTTGACCACTTTGATAGCGGCACAGAGATATCAGATATCAGCTTATGGGGTCCCGAGAGGGGAGCAAGGCGGCTGACACAGATATAACATCACAGTTTTGCTGGATTTACCTCCCAACATTTTCAAACAATGACTAACTATTTCTCAATTTTATGTCATTATGATATCATCTGTCACAGGAAGGTCTAATAAAATAGCCATTTTATAACAGCTCTATATTGCACACATCCCACCTGATTACAAGATAACTACCTGATTACATGCAATTGAGATGCTAACATTTCAGTGCATTGCTGCATTCACTCAGCTTGGGTGATACATTACCTGAGGGTTCGTTTACATTGATGACATCTAAAGCAGGATTTGTGAAAGTGGTCATTGTCAGCTAGCAACTCTTCCATAGGGTACACTGTCTTCTCACATATCTTACACTTGTTCACTACAACCTGCAATAGACATAGTTATCAGGGTTAGCAAAACTCTCGATCTTCTGAGACACACACTGGTACATTATCAGAAGCAAAGGCTGCTGTCTGGCTCTGGTAATATCATCATTGTCCGGAGAACAAACTGATATATTCGATACTGACCTTCTACTGCCACCTCATGATCTGCAGATCTATCCAAAAGAGCCAGCCTGACCTACACAGCACACATATTCGCAAAATTTCTCATACCCAATATTTCAAATTTTCCAAAACACAATTGATTTTGTTATCAAGGTTGGCCTATGGCTTAGGCTATAACATTAGTAGAGGGCTTTACCCAGACCTATCAAACCAATGACTCAAATAGAACTATACGAATGTGGTGGAGAGACCTGTGTTTGACCAGGTCACACAGCCTGTGTTTGACCTTCTTAACACTTTTGTTGATTTATTAAACACATACACGAAACCACCATATTACCACCATGTTACCGATGTATTTAGCATCTTTGATTTTACCATGCTCATGATCTTTTTGCAATTTATATAGTAAATTAGGAATGTGGTTCAAATTACCAAAAAAATTGGATGATATACAAATATTGGATGGCTGTTGCAGCATGTAAGATGTACACACTAGTAGACTGGATCAAT
>ERZ1740068.938-NODE-938-length-10902-cov-9.154052_pt1 | contig 10902 bp, 11 predicted proteins | sample MGYA00581735_ERZ1740068 | MGnify/ENA primary metagenome ERZ1740068 (study PRJEB43018, sample SAMN04849740) | marine metagenome | isolation source: floating plastic debris | place: Pacific Ocean | collected 2008-08-30 | study: EMG produced TPA metagenomics assembly... | reverse complement strand
TCATCTTTCATTAAATTTGATCATATGGCAACGGCAACAGAAATAAGAAACAGACTTATTGGTAGAATACTATTAATCGATGATCCTGATTATTTAGCAGCACTGGAGCAAATCATTGCATCTTCTAACATCCAACAACCAACGATTCAATTGACAGAAGAGCAGAAAATTTTGCTGGCTATGAGCGACGATGATATCAAAAACGGAAGACTAATAGACCAGGAAACGCTGTATCAGGAAGAGCTAAAATGGTTGACAGAAGAGTAGTTTGGACTGCTACTGTGGCTAAGCAGAGGAGGAAAATTTTAAAATACTGGCTGAAACGAAACAAGTCTAATACCTATCCTCTCAAACTTCTTCAATTGAGTGATGAAAAAACGAAAATAATTGCCCAAAATCCAGAGTTATTCCATCTATCGGATTATCCTGAAACAAGAGTTGCACCCATGGGGCATTTTAGTATCTACTATAACTATAAGACTACTGATACTGAGATCATTATCACAGCCTTCTGGGATAACAGGCAAAGTCCAAAAAAACTGATTAGAATACTCAAAGAACAAGACAGTGGCAGTAAGCATTAAATCATCCAGCAGCGACACATCCTGACAAAGTACATGCAGTAATTGACCATCAATGCATTATTACCGGGAAAGGACTCCGCTACTTGGCTATATGCATAAAGGAAAAAAAGATAATCAGACAAGCAATACACTGATCAAACATCAGTTGCAAGGTGATACATGAAGAAAGTTGATTTAAGAAATGGAGCGGTATTTGAACATTTTCTGATCTCAACGATTGTGAAGATATTGTGCTTTCCTTCCTGAATTCCATGCTGTTCCCAACGAGCGGCAACAGTATTTTAAGCTATTCATTTAACCCGTATAATTTTCATCGCTTTTTTACTGTACGCGGGGCTTCAGCGTATCCTTATGTCTTTATGCTTGATTGTAAAGATCAACACTATAAGAAACAATACATTGAGATTCACTTCCATTACATGCAGTATGGCCTCATTGATGTAAGCTTTGAGTCGCTGTATGAGTTTGGCTACAGATTAGATTCAAAACATCCTGATGTAATTGATTATGACGTCTTTGTAATCAATGTCTTTGATTTCTCCATCACTAATCTGGAGACTTACTTCGAAAGAGTAACCTATCAAAACCCAGTATCAGACAGTAATATCGAACTGATTTTTATTGACTTGCCCAAATTCCAAAAGGCGCTTTCGGATTGCAGCTCATCAGATATTTGGATCTACTTGTTAAAAAATGGAGTCACAAAATCCCTGGCAACAGAAGTCAAAGAAATAGACCATCTCATTCAGACTGTTTTTGATATGACGTTTCAGGAAAAGATATCGGAACCTTACCAAAAGTTTTATCAGGACCTGGAAGAGTTCCAGCAGCGCATGTTGAAAAAATACGGAGCGGAGAAGCTAAGTTTACTGGAAGAGTTTACAGAAACACCAGCAAAGAAAGCATTCTTGAACGTTCTTCTTTTCGAGCATAAAATAAAGGCATATCCTTATCGAAAACTGGAGGAGAAAGACGTGAATGTCTCCGCCATAGAGGACGACACCCATAAAATAGTTTTCTCAAGCTTTAGACAATGGATGCGTCTTGCAAAAGAGCATTATCCAGATAAAGACTTTACCGTAATAGATGAACAGAAAATTGTCAACTCTTTTGTAAGTGCCGCAAAAAGTGCCATCTACATCCTTTTCACAGACACCTCATTTCTCCGGCAAGGGCTTTTGAAATTAAAAGATAGACAGCAGGTATTGTTAGGATTGATCAATGCACGTGTAAGTTTGTATTGGTATTTTCAGTATATCAAACGAACAGAAAAAGACTATCAGGCATATGTAGCACTAGAAGTGATCAAGAACTACTTCGACAATGAATTATCAAGAAAAATAGCAATCAACGATGATTTTTGGAGGATGCTATCAGAAAACATCAATCTATATAGGGTTGAAGAATCCTCTACAGACAATGAAGCGATCAATGATATATTAACCGATATTTCAAACACCTATCTTAAAAAGTTTCTCCAGGTAGAGCAACTGAATATCACGATTGATATCGGTAATGATATTTCGAATGCACAACTTGAACAGCTTATCTTGGACAATCTTGAAATTTTTAGACTTGGCGAAAGAATATCTGCGGTAGAGATACATTAGAGAAAAAAGTTCAACCTCGCCGACCTCCCCATGAAACTCACAGCTCAACAATACCAGGAAGAAGCACAAGACTACTTCGACCAATGGCTTGAAAGTACCAATGAATTTTGAGAAACCTTGAATTCTACTTTGGTAAGGAATTCTGGTACAAAGCTGCATTCCTACTGAAAAGCAAATTATCCGGCAAGAATTCCGGTTATCTGACGTTCTAAACAAAAAACCGAACGCTAAATGAAAAGTAGATTTCTAAAGACTGTAAAACGAATATTAATAACAGCTTTGGTTCTTTTGCTTGTCCTGATTTCCGCAAACGAAATCGTGTATAGAAATTCGATTCCTGATCATTTTGCGAATGCCAATTGGAGCGGAAAATGGCATAGTTCAGAATATTACCTTGTAAGTGGAAAAGTGTTGACAACAATTCCTGCTGACAATTATGCAGACTTCAAGAGTGAAACATTGATTTATTATAATCTCTGGAGTCTTTATAAACCGGGGCAAAAGCAAATCTTAAAATTATCAGGGAATTTTTCGGAAGCTGACATTAATGGGAATAACTCCGATCAAAAAAGTCCACTTAATACACGTAATGAAGCTCATCTTAGTTCTTTTAAGGCAAAAATGTCAATCGGAAAAGGGCAATACCTTGAGTACGATGGAATGAAAGAGTATGATGGAGTTAAAATCTGTGGTAAATATGATTCCAGCTTTCCTCTTGACGAAGGAACATTTGAACTAAGTCTACATTAAGACAATCCCATCACAGCCCCACCCAGGCATCAGCCTACCCCCTTCTCATAACATCATATAATCCCCTACCTTACCGCCAATAAAAGACCTACTCTATCACCTCCCACACTACGTCAAGAACGGCACCTCCAGTAAACACCGCTCTGACCTTGATATTTTGTTGTTGCTCACGCAGAAAGACCTAAATACCTTCTTTTGCCTACCAAATAATAGACTTTAACATGTAAATCCCTATACGTGATAACGAATCAGGACGCATTCAATATTTGAAATAGCCGGTAAAAAGTCTCGCTGATAAAATTGCGATTTTGGATCAAGCTGGTAAAGGTGTACCAGTACATTGCCAAGATTTTTAACTGACATCTCTAGCATGAGATGGTTGAGATAAAAAACTAAACATCACCTATGGGTAACTAAAAGTCTGGTTAAAATAGTTTAAACTACATCTTCGCAATTCAAAAAGACGTTGCACGAGTTTAGACACGCCGTCGTCCTTGATGATGACAGCCCCCGAAAAGTGAATGACTTCGTTAAGTGAAAATTTAGGACACTCACAACATTTGGAATAACCAAAGAATAATTTAACAAGCATTCTAAACATTTGGAAATGATAATAGGCATCAGGAGATCAAGCTCCTAACATTTGGATGCGCCAAAAAATCAGAATTTGAAATACTCCCAACATTTGGAAACGCCATGCAGATACAAAAAAAGACATCCAAACTCATCAGGTCTTTCGAGAAATTATATTTTATCAATTCCAAACAGGACAAGTGTCATTTTCGCACCAAAAAATCAAGGTCTCAACAGTTATCAGTGAATATCTGAATGACCTGATAGTTGTTAACTTTTTGGAGTGGCTATTCTGTCTAAGAATGTAGTAACGAGAGAGTTTAGATGTTGTTTTAATTGGTTATGAGGATTGATTGCCGTATTTGGATCTCATTTCATATGAAAATAAAGCAATGATCAAGTTTGGGAGCAAATTGAACTAACAATCTAAATTGATCTAAAAACAATCAATGTTGATATTTAGAGATGCGGCGTTAGTAAAAAACTACAATAAGCTGAAAAGTGACCATAAAGGCATCCAAATGCCTTTATGGTCACGATAATCTTAAAATTCACATTCAATAGCCCATTTACCTAAAAGAGCTACCTGTTCTGGTATCCAAATTTCTGGGTCTGTTATCCCCAATACATTCACCATGCATTTCACAACATCTTCAATATTTCCTTTTTCTATTGCGTCTGCACATTGCTTTACTTCGGAACCATAGTGATTAATGATCTTATTTTGCATACAGCTTGACCAACTCATAATTTTTATTTTTAAAGTCTCCTACTCTATCCATATAGGCTTTTCGGATTCCGCCTTGTAATCCAGAAAGACAGCAGCTACTCAATCGATTATTTTCTGATTACATTTTAAAGTTGCGAAAAGAACAATCTGCGTTTTGAAAAAATGTGATAAGGTCTGGAAAATGGCGCAGGAACAAACCAATCTTATGCATGAGAGAAGTGTAACAAAACAACTATGCTTTATTTGATCGAAGTACTGGCCTCCACCACCTTTAATTATTGTGTCATTCTCTATCACTCATGTTGCAATGAGACAATAGTACAAGGCGATGAACCAATAGTCAAAGCCATCTCTATTTTTTAATAATAGGTTTATTATCAGCGATTTACTGATGCTGATGCCTATGGAAGAACCCTTCACTTTAGATGATGAATCTATCAAACCCTATCGGGTGCCCTTTTTAAATCTGCTTTGGGGTATCCGATCAATTAAGATTAAAAAACTAATGAAATAAACTTACTAATTATGAATGCAAGATCAATTCAGACCATAAGACTATTTTTAGGTGCATTACTATTGACTCTGTTGAGCATGCCCAACCAAATTTTATGGGCTCATGGCACCGTCACCAGCCCGGCAAGCCGGGTATGGACCTGTTTTCAGGAAAACCCAGAGAGCCCTGATTCGCCCGCTTGTATTGCCTCCATTGAGGCCTATGGCACTCAAGCTTTTTACGACTGGAATGAAGTAGCACGAATGGACGCTAATGGGATGCACCGACAAATTATACCAGATGGACAACTGGCCAGCGCGGGCCGACCTGACAAATACGGTGGACTGGACCAGGTAAGGGATGACTGGCTCACTACTCCAGTAACACCGGGGCCTTTTACCGTGACATGGACGATGAATGCGCCACACGAGACCTTGTACTTTGATGTATATATCACAAAAGAAGGCTGGACTCCCGATCAACCGCTCACCTGGGACAACCTTGAGCTATTGGTAAGAACCGGGCCAAGACCGTCTTCTACCAGAGATGACATCGATGTCATCTTACCTCCCAGAACTGGTAAACATGTCATTTACAGCATCTGGCAGCGCTCACTCAGCCCAGAGGCATTTTACTCCACCAGTGATGTGGATTTTGGCAACGATCCGGCACAAAACATTGCGCCAACCGCTGCTTTTACTTTTGAAAACGGAAAATGTGGCGGTTCCAATGTTACGCTGGATGCTTCAGAGTCCTATGACGCCAACAGAGACCAGCTGACTTACATGTGGGACCTGGGAGATGGCACTACCGCTACTGGTGCGATAGTTTCGCACACTTACAGTCAGTTGACTGGTGCTACCGTGACACTTACCGTGAGTGACGGTGAATTCACAGACAGTGTACAACAGACCATCGATAACCTGGTGGAGGACCCCAATTGTAACTTGAATGAATGTCCTTTTGATACGCCGCGAGCGACTCCTCTACCGGATATTGTGGATACTTACAACTACATCCACGTCCTGGGAGAAGGTGGTCCGGACTTAAGTAATATCAACGTCTTTATGATGAACTGGGACCTCGGTAACAATGGCCTGTATCATATGGCAGTGAATACCAGCGATGGTGTTCCCGGCTGGTACATTAACCTTGGCGCATTGGCCACTCAGAACTTCAATGCTCCTGAGCCTTCCCTCACGCTTACAGGAACAGGTTTTGACGGATTGGACGGTACGTACTACGTCACTGTAGACAGTGGTAACTTTGTGATGGTTCCCGTAGACAGAGGTTTCACCATTTACCTTAGTAATTCGGAAATCGCTCCGCCATGTGGAAGTACAGGACACGGTCATCATCATGGACGAATGGACCATTCCATCGCATCATCGCCACAGTCAGCATTAGCCCCTGAGGTAAGTGCATCCTACATAATTTATCCCAATCCAGCAGTAGATTTCCTGACAATTCAAAGTACATCAGACCTGGAAAACAGCGTCGTTACAATCATGGATCTTTCAGGAAAGGTGATGAAGACAGTCACCATACAAGAGCATATCTCCTCCAGTAAAATCAATATTGCTGAACTAACAGCTGGAATGTATTATGTGAAAATACAAGATGCAGCAGGACAAGGAACTACCTCTAGGATATTGGTGAAATAGACTAATCCCAATCCTTTTTGAAAGTAGGTTTTTCATTTTACAAGGCATCATTGCAACTCATAGAAACACCTTTCTCGTCATTTGATGAGAAAGGTGTTTTTGTAAATTGTCTCTTCTTATCCCATGTAGCGTTCTGTTAGTTTAATATGTCAAAAAACCAGAGTATTTGTAATCAAGAAAGACAGTAGCTACTCAATCGATTAGTATCTTAGTACTTGCAAAAAGTAGTACGATCTGCTAGATTAGATAGGTACAATTGAAAGTTCACTTGAAAAGTATTCTTTGAATAAACCATAAAGACAAACTGATCTAAACCAGAAAATGAGAAAGCTAAAACACATAGGGCTTATCGTATTAGCATTAATTGTGCTACCGGTGGTGATCATTTCTATCATCAGATTCATCAATCAGAAAAAGTTTAAAATATCAGGAGAGAATGCGGTATCAGCATCACAGTTTATTGAGATTAATGGTTGTCAAACGTTCGTTAGGATACGCGGTCAGCATGTGGAAAATCCTGTGATCATTTTCATTCACGGTGGACCTGGTTTTCCGCTCACTTATTTGTCTCCCTACCACCAGCAATACCTGGAAAGTCATTTTACGTTTGTCAATTATGACCAGCGAGGTGCAGGGAGAACATTTTATGAAAACGACGACAAGGAACTGTCTGTAGACCTGATGGTTCAGGATTTAAATGATCTGGTAGACTACACTTTAAAGAAGTTCAACAAAGATAAAGTCATCATCATGGGACAGTCCTGGGGAACAGTGCTGGGCACTCTATATGTTCAGAAATACCCGCAGCATGTAGCAGCTTATGTTGGAGTTGGACAGGTAATTGATTTTGATAAAGGTAAGGTGCTTTCCGCCCAACAAGCAATTCAGCTGGCAGAAAGTAAAAATGAAGACCATATCGCCCAGAAAATCAGGCATGGAATAAAACAATTTGAATCATCGGCGAATATTGATCAGGTGGACTTGGAAAATCTGGAAACATTGATTTTAAATACAAGTCAATATTTTAAGAGCGACAAACAACTATCTGGATTAAAGCAAATGTATCTTGGCCTGACATCGCCCTATATGAACTTTACGGATATTCGTTGGTTTCTCAATGCCTCCAGTACAGCCAAAATCGTTAGCCTGGAACACGCGTTGATCAATTACATGTATTTCGATTTTGACATCAATCAGCTTAGCCTGGAATATGAAGTCCCTGTCTATTTCATTCAGGGTGAAAAGGACTACATCACGCCAACCAGTATGGTGGAAGATTATTACGAAAGTATTATTGCACCCCGGAAGAAGCTTTACAAAATCCCCGGAACTGGTCATGTTCCATTTTTAGATTCGCCAGTGGAGTTTGCTAACATGGTTAATGCGCTGCTAGCAGAATGACAATACTACTCAATACTGTTTAAGCAGTTCCTCTTCACTTAATCAGGTTGATGCGACAGCGCTTCCTCGCTGGGTGTAAATCAACCGTTCTTCCTCTATCGCCTCCCCCATTTGCATCATAATTCACATCTCTGCTTCATAATTGCTATAGCTGCCGCAAACTTGATGGCTTTAGCTGCATAATTCATAGGCTTCACTTCTACCCCTGCCTGACCTTTGTAAAACCTGGAAAATGAGTGCGCACGGCCAGTGGCAGACTGCTAGTGACGCACGGTCAGTAATGCATGATTCGTAATGAGTAATTATGGGGAAATCAATAAATCTTTTCATCTATCATTACGCATTAATTATTCATCATTATGAATAATAGATTTTAGTCAGGGGCTCAATTTTGTCTCGTATAAAACAATTCTTAAAACATTCAATAACTTGCTATAACAAAAGGCTTATGACTAACAAAACCAAAAACCTTATCAGAATACTCCTATTCGCAGGAACCGCCATCTCTTTGTACTTCGTGCCATGGCTATTGGTCAAAGCGTGGATTCTTCCCCTGCCTGATACTGTTCAGGAACAACTGGATGAAGCCATCGGTCATGGGTTTGAGGGAATGGTGGTCTACATAGACCAGGGCGGTCAACCGCCGCAGCCACTAGCTGCCGGTTGGCACAATCGCGAAACAAAAGTTCCCGCCAAACCCGAAGCCTTGTTTAAGATTGCCAGCATCAGCAAGCTCTACGATGCAGTGGCTGTGACCAAACTAGTAAGTGCCGGACGGCTTTCACTGGATAAGCCCATTGCAGATTACTTACCGGACCTCGTAGGCAAAATCGAAAACGCTGAGCAAATCACCTTGAGGTTGATGATCCAGCACAGAAGCGGCATTCCCAATTTCACCGACACCCCTAATTTCTGGGCGACCCCTACAGCAACCTTTGAAGAAAGCCTTGCATTGGTTGAGGGCTTGCCTGCCAACTTCGAGCCAGGTGAAGGCTATGAGTATTGCAATACCAATTACCTGTTGCTCAATAAGATCATGGACGACGTGCTGGGTTATGGGAACTTTCAATTCATCCAGGAAGAAGTACTCACACCACTCAACCTGACCAATACATTTGCTTCCTTAGCGGAGGTAGACACTGCCAATATCATGAGTGGCTATCATGTAGGGTATTCGAAAGACCTGAAGACCAACGATCATGGCATGCATGCCACAGCAGCCAACGTGGCCACTTTTGTAAGGGCATTGAATGATGGTTCTGTCTTTGGGCCTGGAGAAAAGGAAATCTATGCGTCTGTTTATGAGTTTAAGCATGGCGGCTGGGTACCGGGTTACCAGAGTTTTGCAGAATATTATGAAGACATTGACGCAGTGGTAGTGGCGTTCTACAGTACCACCGATTCCGACCTCTATAACTGGAACCTGTCAGAGATCATCAATAGCAGAATAGTTAAGATACTGAAGAAGAAGCAGCGCTCGTAACCAACGCGAAGATCCATCAAGCTGGCTGATCGAACTATTTGAACTTCTGGTAAAAGACTGGAGAGACGGGCCGAAGCGTGTTCAATTGGCACGTGTAGTTTATCAAAAAAATACTAGCTTTAAAGAACGCGCAAGCGTTTTTTTAAACCATCGGTACAGATGAAAGTTCAATTGACAAACAGAATTACAGGATATCGGTCATTATTATGAAGCTGAAAAACAATATAAATATTTTACTATTTCTCCCGATGCTGGTGCTATGCTATCTGATTTTCTACAGCTTAAATAGTGAGGCATCAATAGATGCTGATACTTTAGCTAATATTGAATTAAACCGCTCCATATCGAATCAAGAACTGGAGGAAAGGCAGTATAAGAATATCATGCTGTTCCAGCAAGCAGGAATTGTACTCACTTTGTTTTTTCTACCATTCGGTTTTTCCCTATTTCACAATCATGCGGTCATCAAGCAGGTAAAAGTATTGTTCGGAAAGAATTTTGAAAAGCCTCATCAAAAGCAAAAGATCAGCTTTTCTGAACGACTGACCATGGCCCACCCTTATTTATCAACCTATGATTTAAAGTTGTGTGAAATGCTTCATGAAAACCTGACAACCAAGGAAATCGCCATTCAATTGAACATCACTCCTGCCAGCGTCAATACCGCCAGATATCGCTTAAGAAAAAAGCTGAACGTGCCATCAGGCGTTGAATTGTCTGCCTTTCTGTTGAAGATTTAACCAGGTTCATGCGATAGAACCTCAGAGTCTATCATTTGTCTATAGGGGAAATTCTGGGAATCACCGGATTTTTTATTTTTTAGCGTATACGGTTTCCGATGATCGGAACAAAGAGAAAATAGCCTAAAAATCCCCCTATGAAAAGAACAATACTGCTTTATCTTATCGCCTTATCTGTCACTCACATTGTAAAATCCCAGACTTGGATTGATGAACTAGATTCTGTCATGACGGTCATTCAAGAAGATGAATTATTTCATGGCCAGGTCCTGATCGCAGAAAAAGGAAAGCCTCTCTTCCATACAGCCTATGGGAAAAGCCCAAAAGGAGACTTAATTACATTAAACACTCCGCTTGCAGTAGCCTCGATCACCAAATCCTTTACCGCTGTTGCAGTATCGATATTGAAAGACAAAGGATTACTTTCGCTTGATGATCTTTTGACTCAATACTTTCCGAAGTTGCCCTATGAAGGTGTTACCATTCGGCACTTGCTCAACATGACCAGCGGACTTCCAAGGTTTTTGCCCCAACTTATTAGCCATGGAGATACTACAAGACAATTAACAAATCAAGATGTCATCGAATTGATTGCCAACTACCAACCAAGACCAATTAGCACTCCTGGTACAGCTTTCTTTTATAATAACGATAATTATCTACTCCTGGCTTCTGTTATTGAAATCGCTTCAGGTAATCCGTATCCAGAATTTATGAAGAAAAACATCTTTGAACCTCTTGGAATGTGGAGCAGCCACGTCAAAGAGCCAAAAAAGCTTGACTCAGACCAAGTGAATACCTCAAATTTTCTGGCAACCTATGGAGAAGGCGAAATCTTCTCAACCGCCCAGGATTTGTTCCTCTTCGATCAGGT
>ERZ1740068.937-NODE-937-length-10910-cov-8.957070_pt1 | contig 10910 bp, 2 predicted proteins | sample MGYA00581735_ERZ1740068 | MGnify/ENA primary metagenome ERZ1740068 (study PRJEB43018, sample SAMN04849740) | marine metagenome | isolation source: floating plastic debris | place: Pacific Ocean | collected 2008-08-30 | study: EMG produced TPA metagenomics assembly... | reverse complement strand
TGATCTCGTCATTATTTGAAAACCCGCTCAGAGCGCTGGGAGACAAGGTGGATTGCCCAACGTCTTTCAAATTGAAACTCACCCACTGATAACCCGCTACTACGGGCAACGTTTTCACCACCGTGTTACCAGTTGTCAACGGCACTGGATTGGCATTAGTACCATGAGAAAGGCTTGTAGAAAAATTGTAGCTTTCCACTACGCCCTGATACTCCTTGCACTCCGATGCATCCCAAACCCTGAAAGTCAAGGCGCCGGTCTCACCAGGATTACCAAAAATATTCATGGACAGGATATGCTTCTCACCAATCTGACTGATACTGCCCACCCCTCGCAGTGAATTATTGAGGTAGGCAGCAACCATGTCATTCTGGTCCTCAGAGGTTTTCCCATTGACACTAAGCGCACCTTTTAATGGCATCGCAGCAGCATATTGATTTGGATTGAAAGTATAATTGGGGCTTTCACATGTCACGTTCACCTCCAGATAGAAACTTTCAACACCCAATCTTCCGTTGTCACCTGTGATCAAGGCTTTGACATCCGCAGCATGGATACCCGGATTGAGCCATTCGGCAATTTCGAAATCAATGGTTTTAGTAAATAGACCAGTTAGATTTCCCTGTGTATTCCCATTACCGGCAACTTTGAGCCAAACAGGAAGGTCAATAAGGGTGTAGGTAACATTCTGAATATTATCACTATCCAGGTCAACAGAAAAAGCCGTTTTAACTCCTTCATTTTGCTGCAAGGACAAGTTCTTGACGGGCACGTTATTTCTGGTCCAGCGGATGGTGTTCTTGTCATAAACAAAACTCCAGCCTGCACCCAAGGCTTTGTTGCCATAACGGTCTATGATCTTGGCATCTTTGATGAAAACCATCAGCTCGGCTCCTTCCAGGTTTACCTTAGGATAATTTGATTTTGGCGAAATGGAAATGCTGCGATCACCCACCAGTACAACATCGATAGGGATATCTCTAATCACCGTTTCGGACTTCATAGGAGCCGCAGCTTCGTTTTCTACCCAGGTGATCCCTGTGGCCACAGTCCCTGAAGTATTGCCCACAAAATCCCGGATTCCTTCACCCGGCCCTGCATTGTCATCCAGGGGATAGTAAGCATTGAGCTGCTGCTCATTACCCACCATCATCTGATCACGAAATGTATTAATCCTGGCCAGAGAACGGGTGGTACTCCAAATCCTGATTTCATCAATCGCTCCTTTGAAAGCATCACCGTTATTGATACTGCCAATCGTCATTTCAGTGTCATTGGTTTGGAACAATACTGCCTGCTGGGTCACAGAAACCTCCTCGCTGTCAAAATAAGTGGTCACTACCCTGGAGGTGGTATCGCAGACCACCGCAACATGCGTCCATTTGAATAGAGGAAGTGACCTAGTGGATACTCCTCTGCCATTATCTACCTTACCATCACTCCGCAGGAAGATACCAAAGTTGTTGCCTTTGGAAATCAGCGGCACCTTGTCACCATTGTTGGCATAACTACTGGGGTTGATCCAAAACTCTATCGTGTAGTCACCGGCTAGGTCGAGTGCTTCTGTGTCCGGGATGGTCATCAAATCCGTATTCGTATCAAACTCCGCTGATTTCGGTGTATAATCCACGCCTGCCAGTTTACCACGGAGTGCCATGTTCAATGCATTGACAGAAGCAGCGTTCAGCTCTTTGTCGTACGTGACCATGACATCACTATTTTCCGACACACTGCTCTCTGCCGGCGTCACTGTGAGGATACGCGGGTCGGTTCTGGAGATATTCCCGGCGAACCAATCGGTGGAAGTTTTACTCCTCCATGACTCAGGACCGGTACCGCACTGTGGCGTCAATCTGAAATCATAGGAGCCATCACTGATTCCTGATACATCAACTTCCAGCGCGTAATAGCCATCATTGCCAACGGCACCTAAGTTTTCTTTGGTGATTTCAGAAAGCAAATTCACCTCCGAAGTACCGGAACTTCTGTACTCCACTTTCAGGCTTGAGAAAGAAGCCGCTTTGTTATGGAAGTTGAACTTAAATGGCAGTTTATTACTACTTTGTTTATTCACTACCCAATTGCTCGTTGGCAAAACCATATCGATGCGCTCCACACAAGGCCTTAAGAAATAAGCCGACACCGTTAACGTGTCATGAACGGCAATCTCTGTTGCACTCAGTCCGCTGTTGGGGTATGAACAAGCAGGGCCAAGGACGAACTTCAAACCCTGAAATGCCAATACCTCGGGGGCGGAAGGATCACGTCTTATTTTCAACAGAAAATTCTTTTCCTTTCCGTTACCTGTAGCATCTAAGTCAAAAGTCACACCACTTTCGCTGAGAAGACCAGACCCCAATCTGACCTCTGCACCTTTGGCATCCAATACTCTGAATTTGAACGACTTTCGGGTGTTCGGCGTATTTTCCTCCTGTGCATCCTGGATATTCCTCATGGTCAAATTGAAAATAGCTGCCTCGTCAAGGTCTGCTGCGGCTGATATTTTATCATAGCCAATCTGTGCTTTGATACGAGGTTGTGTACCAGGCTCTACAGGACACATCGTTCTACCGGCAACAGCTTTGAACACTGGTGTGGCAATGGTGTGACTATTGTCGGTCCTGACCAGTACATCCAGTTGATCGCCACTGTGCTGATCATCCAGATGGAAAGAATAGGCTGTGGAATTGTCATCGCTGTTACTACTATTTCTGGAGTACTCGTGATACCCTTTGATATCAGTTTCAAGATTGATTCTAAAACCGTAGATCGTGAAACTTTTGCTAAAGCTCTTACTGATACTGGTATTGGTATACTGCGAATTATTGTTACCATTGGTATTCTTAGAAGTAAGTTTGTAGGTACTGGCCGCACCGCCCCTAAACACTACAGAGTTATCAAATTCTACCGTCTTATCCGTCTCACTGTTCTTGAGCGTAAAGTTTGGCTGAGCATTCGTGTTTGCCTGCAGGGTCTCGTTGTTTGTGAGAATTTGATTCCATCCATCTATATGTGACTGATACAGTGCGACACTATCCGGCTGATTAACGAATCCATCCCTGATGATTTTCAAATTGGGGATAATTGTACTCTTGATATTTGAATGCGTAAGGCTAAAGAATGGTTTGCGTCCAGGCCTTACCACCTGCAAATTTTGCTGATAATCCGTCTGACAACCGTTCATATTCAATTGGTGTCCCGTTCCCACATGAATTACAGGGGAATATCCGATATAAACATCATTTTCAATGCCAGGAATGCCATCTGCGCGTGTCGAATATTTTCTATTGGTACTGACCTCATAACTGGTGGTACTACCGCCACCCAACTTGAAAGATTCTGTCACCGTCAATCCGCTTCCACTCTCATTGTCCACTACTTTATTCAGCAGGACGGTACCTGCCCCGACACCAAACCACGCACCCTGATAATGTTCCAAATCTGAACCTGCAGAAACATGGAAATCAAAATCTCCGCCTCCTGCATTCGTCATGGTTTCTGTAAAGGAGTAGGTAGTACTCTGCTCCAATGTCGCATAACTTTTGTCTCCTGGCGGATCGTGCACCACTGCCATGATCTGAGGAGGTGCTTCCAGCGTGAAATCAGACTCAGTCTGTTGAGTGCCTGTAACGATGGCCTTCAACGTCAAACTGGGATCGTTTATTGATGGCTCCTCTCCACTTTTCTTCACGGCGATAATCATGGATTTGGTATGAGGAGCAGAGAAATTAGGCGCGTCGGCCTGGAAGAGTAAACTATCTTTCCCAAAATTCCGCGGATTGACAATGACAGGTCCGAAGCCGTCATCCATCGTGTACTGTACGTTGTCAATGGTACATTTGTCCTGCCCATACAACTCGTATGCATGCAAACTCATGATATAGCCTTTTTGCTGTTCCAGAATGTAAAAGGGTCCATTGGGATTCTGATTTGATGTGCAGTAACCGGCATTTTTATCATATGCAGAAGTAGTCAACTTCAACAGTACATTGTTGTTACTTTGCTGAGTTTCCATATTGTCCACTACTTTCACTACATCGGCAGCCAGCTGCAATGGGTTCTGGTAATTAAACTCCTGTAACTTCCAGCCATTCTTTAGGTCTACAATACCGGATTCCAGTCTGATGGTAGGATCAGCGACATTCTCCAGGTATACTTTGTACATACCAGGAAGTAGGTCAGTGATGGTAAAAACTGTGTAATTGTCATTGAATACGGCATCAATTTCGTTGTCCGAATTCTTCACTACCACTGGCGCACTCCCATCGGTTCTTTCTACTCTTATATTCCAACGGCCTATGTTATAGCCACAGGGAATAACCAGGTTACCAACAAGCCCATAACGGGTGTCATTGTAAAAATTCAGGTTTTCTGGTTTAATCACGTTGAATCGATAAGCTGATGAATTATTCGGATCTTTCAATATACCAACAGCCCTGTATTCATATTTCGCACTGCGCTTGTAAGCGGCATGTACGGTCTGAGTGTCTATTCCGGCACCATTGCGCGTCAGCACATATTGGTGACCGTTTGGGGTCAGACTCACAGACCTCTGATCATTCTGATCATTTTCATGAAAAGCATAAGATATCTTCAAGTGGCTTGCATCTGCCGTGATCAGACCTCCCGTACGAATCTGCTCAACCTGAACATTGTCATATTGCTCATCTCTGTATTCTATCAAATGCATATTTCCCTGAAAGAACCTGGTTGGAGTCGTCACTTTCTCCGCTCCCAGCACCAGTTTGGTCGAAAGATCGGCGGCGGCAATATTGCCAGATGCGGCAAATGGAGATTGCTCCACGTAGAGGGTCATCTGCCCATTGCTCTGATCATAAGTCAGTGCGAAAAATGTCCATTCATCTGGAACGGAATTCGAGGCTACAGTCAATTCCGTATCAGCCTCCATCAAAGCAAGGTGCTGATTGTTCTTCAGTACCAATTTGATTTTACCCATCTGCAGGATGGTCTGAAGTGCCTCGCTGCTAGTCCCTCTCTTGATCCAGCCCGACCAGGTACCTTTTGCGCCAAACGTAGCAGACTTTTCCATTTCGGCATAGTCATCTACCCCGTCAAACAGCAGCGATTGATTGGCCATGGTCTCTTGCCTGAGGGGGTTCTCCACTGTAATTGTCCGCAATCCCAGATTGGAATCTGTAGAATACTGCCCTGACCCATCCGTTACCGGATCATTGCCATTGCCCGTGCGAACAACCCCATCAACTTCAATTCGCTGCCCTGCAGGCACTGGATAGTCCTGACCATTGACCTGATACAATACCTTTCCTGAAATAGAAATGGCTGAAATATCAGTGAAATCGACATCTGCCTGATAATCCGACGCTATCAGACTGCTCTTCAGCTTTGCTGTTTTACTAACGGGATTAAAAGTATGCCACGGTTTCCCCGGTTGGACGGAAAAGTTGACATCGGCTGCGTTCGTTCCAATATTGATACCCTCGATTTTGTAGGTTCCATTCCCATCAGTGTAGGCACCATAAACCAGATCTGCAGGCTGGTCAGTGGAGGCGAGCCAGGTCAGGTTGGCTGCAGCTTCCCCTGCATATCTACCTTTCGTGTGATCTGCCTGATTGTAAACAAATCGGCCATCTTTCAGATCAAATCGATAGTATAGCTTTAAATCAGTCTCTTTGCCGCTGATGATATGCTGATACCGGACATTGACCAGGGAATCACTTAAGGCGGTCCCCCAGACCCTGAACTCATCCAGCGCATAGCTGGCGGAAGGCGCTACGGCATTGAACTTGAAATGATCGACGGGGCCGAGGTCTATGCTAAAAGAGGTACTGACTGTTGGTATCAGCGCTACATTGTCCTCATAGATTTTGCCGTTGGTTGCCGAGAATACGACCACATAGTGGTGCCATGCTCCGTCATTGGCCACTGCAGCCTTGAGGTATTCATTCCCATCACCATTTTTGGCAATCAGATTTCCATTGCTAAATGTGATGCCAGCACTGCCCAATTGAAACGGTGTAGTGTTGCCATTGCCCTTGTACCAAAACTCAACAGTAAAGGGATTTACTCCCCGGAAAGCTTCCACTCTACTGACTTTGACAGGTCCCTCATTGCTGGCAAAGCTGATGGCGCTTCCTAAAATATCACCTGATGCCCTTACTTCAACATCTCTGACATTAATACCCGCCTCAGTTTGAATATCTCCGGAAATCTCTCCAACGGGAAAAATAAAGCCTCGGGCACTACCTTCCTTACTAATCGCATTATTATTTTCATCGGTTCCTTCTCCCGTGACTTTGTAAGTATGAAGCATCCCTCCAAGGATGTCTGAATCTTCATAAGTAATCACCTCAGAAACCTTGAATCCGGCAGCCGACACTTCCTTCAATGACTGATTCCCACGTCGGATAAAGTACCTGTTCATACCACTGATATGTGGCCAGGACAATAGAACTTTGTCATTGGCAGCACCTTTGGTAGCCGTCAATAGTATCTGATCCAGGTTCATGACCGGATGCGTCTGATTACTGGTGACCTCAGCGGTAGTCAGCGATTTAAAGCTGCCCACTGCCCTGGCAGTAAAGCTTCCTGATTGAATATTCTTCCATCGCACATATTGTAAGTCATTGATGGCATCTACACCAGGCGTTTGCGCCTGATCGCTTCCGTAGAAGAATTCAAGCCCGTCGTTGGTCTTTAATTCACTCAATTCTACTGAGCTTTTTATCAAAAAGGTCCGCCACTGGTTTTCTTCAATATGGAGATCGGTTCGTTTTTTACTCCAGCCACGAACTTCCGTCACCATCAAAGCAGTCGTCTTATCCTTGAAAAGGTAAAGACTTTTTACCGTGCTCATATCCAGGGTAAACTGCCCCTTTTTGGTTCCGTTGACATAGAGCTCCAGTGTTTGTCCATTATTGCTGACTGAGAGTGCGACATGGTGCCACAGATTATATCCAACAACAACTCCCAAATCTAGGGTATGACTGCTGGATCCTCGTTTTACTGTCAACTGATTGTTGCTTTGCATAGAAAGCGAAAAGCTTGCATCATCCTGGTTCATGTCTGTCAAAGTCCACAGGTTGCCATTGGCAGTTGACTTAATCCAGAATTCCAGGGTCCCTTCCCCGGCAGTACCCGCCGTGATAAGGTCTTGGTTAAAATCTATGCCCAGATTCAGATAGGCATCAAAGTTATTGTTCTGCAAATGCATCACCGCCGGGTTCAGCGACTGCGCCATCAAATGGCGACCTGGCCCCCATAACAGCAATAACAGCACTGGCAGCAACTGATATATGTTGATCTTTTTCATTGCTATAATTAATTTCCTTTAAAATGATTCGGATTTTGGGCAAGGCTACGCCAGGGCTACTGTTTTCATAAGCCATAATAATCGCTCAGCAGTAACCGGCGGACCGCCTAATCATTCCGAAAGTTGAAGTTGACTAGAGCGTGTTGTTCACTTTCTCCAGCTTAAATCGGTAGTGATTTCCCGATGGATCGGCATTGTTGGCCAACGCACTGCCAGGGGTGATCAGTGCAAACCCACCATTAGGGGTCCAGCTCAGTGCTCTATTGCCCGTGTCAGTCTCCAATGCCAGAAATGGGAAACCTGCATAGAGGGTGTTCCACTCATAGGCAATGCCTCCGGAATTCCAGGCATCCAAAACAACGGTGTTACCCGATTGCTTTAGTACCTGATCAGGGGCTGCCACCGAGGCGATCACCAGCTTACTACCGCTGGTGCGTTTAAAAAAGAAGAGCTGTGCTACGCTGTTTTTACCGGTTTGTTTAGCCTTCATGGTCAGTGTACCATGGTCATTGGTCAAACATTGATTATTGGAGGCGATCAGTAGCCGGAAGGTTTGGTTGTTGGACTGAGCCCGGAGCGATCCAAAACTCAGTAACAACCCGATCACTGCGATAAATAGGGTAAGGTTTGTATTTTTCATTTCCTTAATTTCTTTATGGTAAGTATTGTCAAAAGTTGTCTCATTAACTCTGGTCTTACTTCAAATGCAGTGTGGCTGACTCCGCTGCTGATGATCTTAAGTCACCGATCTGGTAATTGACATCAAAAAGGAGATTGCATTGATTGCAAGCGCTATTAGTTCATTTTCTGAACTTAAAGGGATTATTAATCATGATCACATTTGATTTGATATAAGCAGATTTCAGTGCTGATAACATGGTCACTCTGCTGAATGCAACTCATTTTGAATGAATATTACAAATGAGAGAGCACCACTGTAGGACACTAGTACAAATTGCTTTACACCAATCGAAAACCTGTCGTGATTGCCTGTGTCTATTTCAATTTTGCTCTGATCTCATTCAAGGCGGCTTTCAACTCAGCTATTTCCCTGGCTTGTAGCGCATGGGATGCCCTTTGTGCTTCGATCTCTTTTTCCTGCGCAATGGTATGCAAGGTCAACTCCTCCACTTTCTCTACCAGCAGGACGTTGATTTGCCCGATAGCCATTCCATTCTTAATCACTTCCTTTTCAGAAGGCATCTTTGGTAACCTTTGATTGGCATGGATATAGGCTTCGATTTCTCTCAATGAAAGCAATTCATAGTCCTTTGAAAACACATAGTCGGGGAAGGAACCGATGTTCAGGATGACACCATCTGCTTTGATTTTCCCCTTGACATCCAGCTTCTCAGTTGCAGCGCTATGCCCGATACCCACATTTCCACCTCCAATATCATTGATAAAGACATTGGCAGCATCTTTACCACCGCGAAGATATGTGTCCTCATTTTGGCCTACATTAAAGTGTGACGAATGCTGAGTACCCCGAAAGAGTGCTGTTCCATTGTTTCCTGCTCTTCTGGCCACATCAAGTGTCGCAGTTGGACTCGCGTGTCCCACCGCTACATACCTACCAACATCATTTAGAATTACATTTGAGGAACTTAACCCACCACGTATGTAGGTGTGTTCTGCGGTACTATAATTAAAATGTGACCAATGAGTTGTCCCTCTAAACATGGCTGTTCCTCCATTAGCGGTACCTCTGGCAACATCCAGGGTTGCATCAGCTTTCGCCTGCCGGATAGCCACATTACCACCGTCATCATTGATGTAAACATTGGAAGTTGTCTTTCCTCCCCTGATGTAGGTATCTTCAGAGTTACTAAAATTGAACACAGAACCCCTATTTGTACCCCAAATGGTAGCAAAACCACGGACTCCCGATTTTCCCACCGATAATGCATTGGTATTAAAATTTTTGCTAATATGTACATCTCTGTAAATATAAAGCGCACCCGTAAGACGCATCGCTTCACTACCTCCTACAAAAAACGAAATACCTCTCTCCCACGGTGAAGGGGCACCATTCATGCCTCTGTTACTCAAAGTACCAGTATTTACCAGGTATTCCCATGTGTGACTCGCTTGTCCATCCCAGCCGGTTTTGATTTCGTAAAACTCCCTTCCCAGGATAGAGTTAGATCCAAATCCATTGGCGGCATGAACCCCGGTAACCTGGGCATGCGCATTGCTGGTGGAAATCAGGAACCCTGCCAACAACAAAGCGAGTGCTGTCAGCAGTTTCATTGTTTTGTCAAATTTGTTTTCTTGCGTTGTTTTCATCTTTATTATTGTTTTAAGTGAATTTGATTGATATTGACAGGTCAAATTGAACTCCGTCAATATTTTATTTGATATTTCAAAGTTGAGGCATCTAACCGCTGTATGGAATAGGCTGAAGGGGGTAATAGGGGGACAAAGTGTCTGATCATTGGCCAAATGGCCATCAAAAAGCATTGAAACTACGCGAATAGTGATCAACAATACACCATTTGTTTGCGAAAAAGATCATAGTATGCTTATCTTTATCATTACTGTGTTTTACGCTTCTTTAAGACAAATCAGACAGAGCAGTATGTAAGATATTGTAGCTGAACCCCCGAAGCAAAGCACGTGTTGGTTAAACCACGCGCATCACCCCTCCCAGCCTCGTGTTGCGTATACATTGAAGGACAGAACGTATCATGGAAAACAGTAAAACCACATTATTGGTGGTAGACGACGATCCAGGTCATATGCGCACGACTGTAGAAGTCTTCAAAGGCTTGTATCAGGTCTTATTTGCCATAGATGGACTGGAAGGTTACGAAGTGGCATGCGAGGAAAAACCTGACATCATTATCATGGACTGGGAGATGCCCGTTATGAATGGGCTGGAAACAACTGCGAAGTTAAAAGCCAACCCCGACACCAAAGACATTCCTATATTAATCGCCACCGGCATTATGACTACCTCTGTCAACCTCAAAGAGGCACTGGAAGTAGGAGCAGTAGATTTTATCCGTAAGCCTTTTGAGCCGTTGGAATTAATTTCCAGAACACAAGCAGCCCTGAGATTGAGTCAATCGATGAGAGAGATCAAGGCACTGAGAAAACGTGAACAGGAAAGTTTCCAAAAAGAACTGGCGCGCAAAGACCGCGAATTGACGCTACAAGCCCTGCAGGTTCAGGAGAAAGGCAGGTTTTTAGGTGAAATCACTGCTGAAATAGAACGATTAGAGACCCGTTTGGATGGTCTGGAAGAACAACTGCTTGGAAATATCAAAAAAAGAATGCTAAGGCATGTAGATGCCGATGGCGCATGGGATAATTTCTTATTGCACTTCGAAAGTGTCCATCCAAGCTTTTTCAATGGTTTGAAAAAAGAGGTTTCAGACCTTACTGCAAACGAGATCAGACTATGTGCCTATCTCAAATTGGGAATGGGCAACAAGGAAATGGCACAGGTAGGAGGCGTCAACCCAGATACCGTCAAAAGAAACCTCAATAGGATGAAAAAGAAGTTTGACCTCAATGCTGCAGACAGTCTCAGGGAGTATTTGATGAGTTATACAGGCTCCTGGAGAACCAAAAGACGCGCCTACAATAAAGAAAATAAAAATGAGAAAAAAAA
>ERZ1740068.936-NODE-936-length-10916-cov-10.868428_pt1 | contig 10916 bp, 15 predicted proteins | sample MGYA00581735_ERZ1740068 | MGnify/ENA primary metagenome ERZ1740068 (study PRJEB43018, sample SAMN04849740) | marine metagenome | isolation source: floating plastic debris | place: Pacific Ocean | collected 2008-08-30 | study: EMG produced TPA metagenomics... | reverse complement strand
TTATTGTTTTGCTGTAGTGTGTTGTCTGGTTATTGTGCCTTGCTCTTTAGGTCGTATTTTTTAACATAGGTGTATTGTATTAGCTACATAATTTCTAGTATTTATTAATTTTCCTTCCATTTTATTCTTATTCTTCTTTTAATTATTTTATGATAAGTTTTATTTATGGCATCTTGTTCGTATAACCGTTTTAATATTTCAGCTATCCTTTTAGTGCAAAAGCTTAGAAATTATTGTTTTTACAATCTTATTAAGAGTTATAACTTGAATAAATTGCCGATACTTCGAGTTAAGGGTCAGCAAACCATTTTTAGCGACAGTGCCAACAATACAGTTTCTTTACTTTTTAACTGTGAACTTGGAATAACAACCGATACACATACATTTTTTTATATTTTTGAAAATTGAGCATTTTTGTAAGTGGCTAAACTTGATTCCTCGCCACTGTATTCTCTGACTATAGTGAACTGATTGATACCAACTTACAGTTTCTTTCATCATAAGACAAGAACTTTGTGCACAGGTCTAGTTCCCTTTTCCAGTCCGGAGACGGAGTGTGTAACAACACAAAACATCTCTGATGCCAGCTACTGTAAGATTTAGGGTTATACTGCAGACATTCCTCGAGAAATGACAGCTCTTCCTTATACATGGCTGTCATCTCTTCATCAGAGCTACAAAATCAGTTGGATTGTTATATTATATCCCTGCAGTGTACATGTATTCGAATTTGCTGGAGAAATGTATTGTGGTTGGAATAATATCAGCAATGAAAGCCGAGGTCATGTATTCAATCAGATAGGGTCGTACTGTCATATGTACATAATTATACATGATATATTGTTACCAATGAGGTAAATACATTTATTCATATTTTATAAACATATGTATATCTATATATCTCATCTCATTGATTTTTCCTAAGAGATAAATCATTGATTTTGGTGACTAAAAATCTCAGAGTTATGTTCCGTTGTTTGTTGAGAAAATAACTCCTTCCACCAAAAACCGGAAAGAAAATCAAAATGCTTTGTACAAATGAATTTCACAAACCAACTTCCCCGCACTAGAAGACATGAAAATTAATATAGAAATCTCATATATGGCTCTTCTTTTCAGGTCTGAGGTTATCATTAGGAGATATATATATATATATATATACTTTCCTGTTTACGCTCAATCTGCACAATGGTTAAGAGAACAGATTTTACAGTAGCATATAAAATCAGAATAATATAGTACCGAGACTGTCTCATCTTCAGAAATATATCTTTTCTGTAGTTCCACAGTGTAAGTTCATCAGGATTACTAGAGAGAACTCCTCGTGTTAGTTTTAGCGCCTCTTCATCATATTCTCCTGCACCTCTCTGTTCACAAAGTGCGCACAATCAGCAATTTCCAGAAAAGGTACATGTAATTCAATAACACACCAAAGTGTGAATGTTTTTGTAAATCAAATCTCGCATAAGTCTACCATACACTATCGGTATTAGGTAACAAGACTAACAGGAGGTATATGCCAAACCTTGTTCCAAAAAAGGAAGTTGCTTAAAATTACAACCAACCTTGGCGTATATTTTTGCTGTAGCTCCCTGATACAGTTTTTGTTTTTTCAATCTTTCCAATCTTTTTGCTTCAGCCTGTTCAGCAGTTGTCTTGACCTTTAATCTCCCGTGCTGGAGGGAGAATGAGATAATATCAATCAAGTCGCAAATATACATGTAGTAAGATTTCTCAAGGTGGTGTGAGTTTTCAGATTGTCCGCTATGCTCAGTGAAATAGATGATGAACTGACAGCCTTGATTTTCAAGTTTTAGCTGGTGTTTTGAGATCTTTCCATGCATATTGCGTTAGATTCTAAGCCACCAGATAATGTCAATTCAGTTTGATGTCAACCTACCTAAACTCAACTCCTAGAGACTCCACCTGTTATTGATCAGCACCCAACCAGACACAGGTCGAGGTTTTATTACAATTTTTGGATTTCTCCTCCAGGGGGAGTGTTTCAAAGGCTTTCAACTAGGAATCCAATCCTAAATAATAGCTTCAGTCAAAATTTTGTCTATAACTTCGTCCATTATGAAACAAGGGACTAGCTAGGTCATTGATTTCTCTAGCTACCAAAACATCACACTAAATATCTAACCTATTGTTTTATTTTATTCAAGTTTCATCCAATGATATACCCCTATTTCATTGTTTCATCCGAAAAATCTATAAACATCAATAGCTTAAATCATTTGAAGTTCATTGGTTGGCCATATATACATACATACATATTACATACCCACTATTATTATATAAATAAACCACTTACCATTGTTGGTATCTATTCGTCCCCTGTAGTATCTACTTGGAGTTATATGTTTCTAGTCTCACAGGCTCACTCACACTCAGTTTTGACAGATACACCAATATCCACAATCACAGAGTGCTCTCAAGCAAGTTCTGAAATTCTTCTGCCTTATCTTTATCTCCAAAGAAATACTCTCTTCATCCAAGGAGTTAGAATCCTTGCTTCATCAGCTTTTTCCTTTTTTTATTTTCCCAAAAAGAAAATCTGTTAGTCTGGGAAGAAAAAATGACTGTCAAATCATCATAGATCTTTTAACTTATCAATATTTGTCTGCAGTGTAATATCTGGACAATAATAAGCTTCCTTGCCTCCATATCAACAAGAACTGCAACCACACCCCTTTTTCAAGAAATTACAGATAGGAGCTGGATAGATAGTGGACTGGCTGTGTCTGCTGAGAGTGGTTGGAGACAATTGGAGAGTCCAATGGATTGGAGAGGGAAGTGAACAGCTTCAATGAAGTCCAGGTATACACAGTGTGTAGCCCCTTGTTTGACTTAAGCTGCATAAAATTACATGACAACCCAAAAAATTTAATCAGGTTGAATTATGAAAAATGGTTGCTTTGAGTTGATCTTGGTTAGTGCAGTCTAGACTGACCAATCAGCCTGGGGTGTGTAAGTACACTTTTTGCCTGAAGAAGATCAAATTTTCAGTCTAACTGCAGTCATTCAATTTATCAGCATTCCATTCTATTCAATTCTATATCTTGAATTGATAATACTAACAAAGAACTTTTTCAGTATTTGTTGGGGTTGTTCTCTGATGGAAAATGCCATATACTCTGTTGTGGAGTGGAAATGAATGCATTCAACTCCACTCATTTGACCATTCCATCTCCTATTACTCCTTGATCCTATCTAGTATGCTGGTAGGGCCATGTAGGTCCTAAATGAAAAATTATACCCATGAATAAGGGTGTTCATTCAGTTCGGACCTTTTTAGTTGGTTTGAGTACGTAATTATCTTGCTGCAAGATATGACACTAGGGCCATATACCACAACAGCCCACAGTATTGGACAAGTATTGAGAAATTATGATGGTAGCCAAAGATTGGTTGATGACAGATATAGGCTACTGTTCAGTGTTTATGGCCTTGATATTAACATTTTTAGAGTCAGGGAGTGCTGACAGAGGCAGAAGTTGAAACTCTGATTTACAGATCACCACTGAAACCAGCGGTCAATATGAAGTTTATAACAGATCGAGCGGTGAGTTGATGGCTGCTTATATCCAACATTGATACTTTTTATTGTTAAAATTGCGATGGATTGGGTTGTACCAGCTTTTTCATTCAGAGGCCTAGATAGCCCTACTATTTCATCCTATGTACTGCTAGAGGGTGCCCTCACATATCAATGCTCCCTATGCTTGTCAAAACTAAAATTTAAAACATACTTTATGTACTCAGGTTTATGATAAACTGAATATGGTATTGGTTGCTCTTCTTGTTGTGTTCCCATTCCTTTCACTTCACAATCAATCATTGAAATACAATAATTAGCCGATGCAATGATTGATTGCTACTCTATCCTCCATATTATTATGCATCCATCCACATATTCTTACCCTTGTGCTTCCAATTTTTGAGGATCACAACAATTGGGTCATGACAACGCTCAGCTTACTCAATCAACCATTCCATTTCCATCTTTGGTGAGTCCTGCTATTTCATTGCATTTCCAAAAAAATGTAGTTACCCTTTACCAGGCTACTTGCCTTCCTCTTGAAAGCGAACGATCCTCAAAAAACCGGATTATTGCGCTCTGTTATTGAATGTTCACATTTAAAAAAAAAGTAATTTTAACATGGATGGTAGATTCGATTGAAAACCTCATGGGTTGGCTTTGTTATGAAAGACAGATTTATAAAGGCAAAATCCAATCAAGCAATACGAACAAAATTGATACTGAGCAGGTTTTGCTTCAAATTTCGGAGTTTTCTGTCCTTTTTAACATGCATTTAGCTGACAGTGATATTCCCATCAATGGCCATCAATATGACTTCGACATGCTTTTTTGCATCAGATATATTTAGTCGGATAGTTTTGTGATTTTCCTTCATCAATGATCCTCAATGCTTTATACTGCCTCAATCAGTTTTTTTTCTCAAAATAGTCAACCGGAGCTGCAACTTGTCTAAAATGACCACCATACCTTCATCTGTTACCAACACACCCAGGAGTTAATTATTTTTATTTGACATACCTAGAAATTATTGTCAATTCTATTGTTTTTCGCTAAATTCAAAAGAAAGTTCAATCACTTGAATCCAACCCACTGCCTCTGCTTTTCAGTCAAATAGTACCTCCAGTCTGAACCCACAATGATTGATGCCAAAATAATGCAAGATTGAATCTGGTTTCTTTTGCGTCTGCTGCTCAATTTTTGGTAATGCATACCTACATGTAGATAGGTAGAGCCACTTCTAAATTATACTGTAGCTGATACTAAGTCTTCTTTGGTCTACAGTTTTTTTTATCTTGATGACGTTCAACATGTCAAAAGAGTTTGAGACGTGTTTTAGATCACCAAAGTGGACATGTTATTTATTTCGCTATGTTTTTTGCCCGTCATTCATCTATTTGTTATTTGTTGCACTCTGATCAGTTTGGATAAAAATATGTGGATGATGCTCAATTGCTTCATGTGAGGGCCGGATTTAGCCATAAGAATTTGGGTATTCTTCCCATCAAATTATGCTGACGTGATTGCAGTCTGTGAGATAGGAGGATACTGTACCGTGTTTGATATCTACGTCATATCATCTCACTTCTCTCTTTTCTTATCTGCTTGCGCTTTATCCAGACATCTTATTAGAGTGTGCAGTGATTGTTCACTGATGACAATTACTTTCCTGATATCTATGCGCAATTCAAGATTATGCAGCATTGTGTGTCATTTGTGTCCATAAACCCGTGGCATGACAAATTTTCACTAGTGGACAAACTCAATAAGCCTGTTATTAAAATCCTTGAAGGATGACAAATCAAACCATAATTGAATTAGATGAGGAACACAGATATAAGTGTATGTCGTGCAAGCTAAGAATTCATTCTCGTCTCTATTCTAGGCAAACATGGGTGTGCTAAGAAACGAGGTTCCCAAATGGATCGCTGTATTTATATGGGTATCTGTTCAGATAGGACTATTCGGATACTATTTCTGGCTCTACTATACAGACATTAGATATGAGTACACGAGAAGGTTACTGAGAATAGCTCTAGCTTTTGCCAGAGCACCTGCTAATTGTCTCAATTTTAACTGTATGTTAATCCTTCTTCCAGTGTGTAGGAATCTCATTTCATTCACTCGACGATATCTATGCAAATGCTGCTTACGATCCTTCAGGCGACTTCTAGATGAGAATATCAGCTTTCATAAACTGTGTGCTTATGCAATATGTTTCTGGACGACAGTACACACAATAGCTCACTGTTATAATGTGGAGCAGTACGTACAGGCTCAGACAGCAGCCCCTGATGCCGCTGTCGGCGCTGCTGATGTCACTGTCTACGAGCTGAGCTCACTTGGCAGCGGATCCTGTCCCGTATCCCCCTCCGGATCACTGTGGGTAAATCCCGTCTGTGAAAAGGACAGTCAGAGCGTGTTAGAAGTGCTGAGAATCTACCCAGCCATATCGGGAGTTATCATCACATTAGCTCTGATGATTATTGTCTTCTCAGCCACAGAGTTCATCAGGAGATCATACTTTGAGATTTTCTGGTTCACACATCACATATTTGTTATATTTTTTGCGTTCCTCGTCTCTCATGGTTTCCGTGGAGTTGTCAGAGTCCAGACTAACCTGGACGAGCATGATCCGAGGAACTGTTCGAGTGTGAACTTCAACTCCTGGGGTCTGCCGACTCCCAATCAGGATTGTCCGTTTCCTGTGTTTGAATCTAATACACCCTCTACATGGTGCTGGGTGCTCGGGCCGATGGTACTATACTTTATAGAGAGAATGATCCGTGTGTACAGAAGCTTCCAAAAAGTTGTCATTACAAAGGTAAGTAGCAAACTGCAACTTTTAAAATATTTGGAACTGAATGTCACGGGCGATGGGTGCTTGGAAAATTGCAGAGTTTTTATTGAGTGTGTTTTGATAAAGTTTAAAATTGAATTTTGTATACTATTACTTGTGCGTGCGTAGGTGTTCCAACACAACATTTTCTGTTTGATGTGCAGGTTGTGAAGCATCCATCTAAGGTAGTTGAGCTACAGATGCAGAGAAAAGGTTTCACAATGGAGGCTGGACAGTATATCTTTATTAAATGTTCAGCTATCTCACGAACGGAATGGCATCCCTTCACTCTCACCTCCTCGCCGGAAGAAGATTATTTCAGTGTACATATCAGAATTGTTGGTAAGTTACACAGCCATTCCGGAGAATCGATTTTTATTACATTTTTGATAAAGTATCATGTTGGTTGAGACAAGAACAGGATGGGAAAAATACTCAACATGAGGGAAAAAGTTTACAATTGTCGAGCTTGCTCGTATTTTGATATCTTGAGGTCTAGATTTGACACTGAAACATTATTGTTTATGTTTTCAGGTGACTGGACTGAGGCTCTGGCAAAAGCAGTTAAAGCTGATGAGCAGGAGTTTCAGGAATCTTGGACACTTCCTACTCTGGCTGTAGACGGTCCGTTTGGTACAGCCAGTGAAGATTGGGACCAGTATGAGGTTAGCTCCTTTTATGAATTGGGAACCGTCAGCTAATGTAGATGATGGTGTTATTGTGTGTCTGTGTTTATGTTTGTCTCACCATTTCAGCATTGCTATGGAAGTTGAGTTTGCATGTATGATTTTGAATAGAGATTTCTTCTTGATCCGCTTGACATGCAACAGTTTATTTGAATGCATCTGTATTATTATTTTTGGTGAACCACTGGCATGTACATGTATATATACATCAGTGTGGTGAGCACATAAGACCGTGTTGTGTGATATTATAGCAGTTGTCAAGATGATGTGCGTTAATGTAATCCTGCTATTACATTTTAGGTAGATGTGCTGGTAGGGGCTGGAATAGGAGTTACACCATTTGCCTCTATAATGAAGCATATGTGGTATACATACATCAACAGCAAGGAAAACAACATAGGAAACTGCAAACTAAAGAAAGTTTACTTCTATTGGATAGCTCCGGATACAAATGCCTTTGAGTGGTATGTGTGTAATTTAGAGTCATTTCATGTTATGCTGCCAAAAAAGATGTGTCAATGTCAAGTTACATTTGCAGACAAGAAGCAACCAAGGAGCATCTAGCTGCCAGCTTAAATTGCTTAAGATTTGGTGGGTGAAGTTGATTGATTTGGACAAACTATATTATTTGTAATTATTTTTGAATTACAGTGTTTGCTTACTGGTATTAGTACAGGTCATAATGTTGAGAATTGATTTACTCTGCAGGTTTTCAGATTTGCTGCACCATCTAGAGCAACAGATGGAGGAGAGAAACTGTCCCGACTTTCTCACACACAATATTTATCTGACTCGAGGCTGGGACGCTAACTTTGCTCGTACTGTAGCATTACATGAGGAGGAACAAGTCGATGTTGTTACCGGTAAGTTACATTATTATTATTATCATTGTTTCAATTGAAGATTTTGGATGCTGCTAACCTTAGGCCAATTAGTCGGTTACAACAAGATTCAAAAGCACAGATAAACAAATGAGATAGCGCCTTTAAAAAAGACACATTGAGCAGCATTCATAGTTAGCTGTGTTATGAACATAAATATTAAAATTGTTGTGTCATCAGGATGTTATAGACCTACATAATATCGGTGTGTGGTTATGACAAATAATGAGACAGTACCCATATCCAGAGAATGAATGCTAACCTTAGCAGCATGAATCATTTTAAAATGAGTCACATATCCTAACAAAAAACTTATCAATGATTCTTGCCAAGCATTTTAGCCTGGATAGCTTTGTGTTTTACTATGAAAAGCAATATGTTATACATTTCCTTGTACATTTTTACTGTGAAAATCAACAAGTCATATTCATCACAAGTCAACACTGCTGATGGACTATGAAACTGAGTCACCACCAAATGACATGTAAAATGTAAAATATACAATGACCTGACTGGTGAAATTTTCTTGAGTGGGATGCGATTTGTAAAAATGTGTAGTCATGATGAAGTCTTTGTGTCGTCTTTGAAAATTTGATACCTTTAATTATCATCACACATGTAATCTAGATATAAACAAAGGTCTCTATGTCGTGTCGGCTTTCTACTTCCTTGTTGATATAGAAACACTGTGCAGTAGCCACCCTCACCGTGCTGGCTAGTCACCAGCGGCTAGGGCATCTCTTCCATTTGTCACTGACCAGTGTCACAGTATTTTAGAGATTTAAAGAAAAATGTAACCATACCCCTGCATCTTATTCAAAGTATTGATTAATTGAAACCATTTTCAGAGAGACAAACAGCAATTTAGCAGCCAGCTTCGCATACACTGTAACACACATGGTAACTGGTTGTTCCCTTATTGTGTTGAACTTGTTTCTGGCTGAAGTTTTATTTGAGATTACATATAACATTATAATATTGACCAAGCATGCTCACCAAAAATTTATGTGCGTAATGTTGGCCAGTCCAGTACATATTATATTTGAACAACCTTACATGCACAATGTTTAAACCATGTCTTTCTCTATCAGTAAGGTTTAAGTGGTTACGCAAATAATGACTCAGTCTAGGCAGCATGTTAGTGTCTTATGCATGTTGTTTTTTCACATTGATGAAGAGAGCTTTTCAACAAAAAGATAACTAGCCATCAAGACGATTGTTAATAAAAGTAAAGTAAAGGCAGAAATAAAAAATAGAATAAAGCAATGTATGTCCTATTGTAAAATTGTTTGATATTTTGCACATTTTTTTATGAAATGTGATGTCTTTGCTAGCATCATTTGAAGACATTAATAGTCATGTCGAACCCTCCAAAGTGTATACCTGATTTGAGGGCCTTCTTAGTTAGACTGCGAATCAGGTGAAGTTTGTGGCACGCTGTGTTAAACTCCTCTCTTCTTGAGAAGTTGGTGGTTTGATTGTGGGCTCTGCTAACCCCACCTGATATGAGATCTGAGCATTTACAGTAGGGGCCGGTTATGATGTGTCTTTTTGTTCACCGAGGTATAATGGGACACATTTTTTACGGGAAAACCGTGTAGACAGATTAGCAAGAATGTGCAGTGTGCACCCACCGTCTTTTATCATATATGCTTTGCGTTATACAGGTTTACAGCAGAAGACACATTACGGCAGACCAAACTGGGATCTGATATTCAAACAGCTGGCGGAGGACCATCCGAACACAAGCACTGGAGTGTTTTTCTGCGGTCCTCAGGTTCTCTCTGACACTCTACACAAAATGTGCAATAAACACAGCTCAGCTGGAGCTAGATTTGTGTATAACAAGGAAAACTTCTGAGCCGTGGTGGAGACAACACGTCACAAGATGCGCTCAGTCATATGCTCATGCAATCACTGTGATGTCCTGTATATGGAGCAGTCTGAAATAAAATGTGCCTGTTCAATGGTTCATGTGTCTGGTTCGGATAGGTGGGCTAGACCCGAGTTATTAAAATTTATGTGAGATATGATGAAAATAATAACACTATGCCTGTCCGATCATAAATGGTCACAGTTTATGGCTCTTCCAGTATAAATAACATTGTTTGACCTTTTTCATATTCAATCAATCAATTTTTCACCGTAAGCTGTATTGATCAAATTGCTCATGAAACATGTCAATTGTTCGAAATTTATTTTCACATCTATTTTTACCTGCACCTAACCCATTTTGGGCTTCGATGAGATTATGGTCACAAATTTATGCATTCAGTCACTTTTAATGATTTTTTTATAGCATCATTCCTCAAAAAGTAACAATAAATATGAATCTTCACAAAATTAGGTGCATAACGATGGCGATTTTGCAGGTCCATCAAAATTGCCTAAAGCAAATACTATCCGCGCTGACCATGCTGCCTTGATTTATCGCAAACACTGGATATTTGTTTTCAAATTTAACAGGTGACCATAGATATTGAGGTTTCCTCAATATCTAGGCAGGTGACTCAGCATGATTGATGTCATTGGATTTGTTGTTTTGAGACAAGCATCGCATGCCAATTTTTCTATGCCATTGAACATTAGTGTCACTTCGCACAGAATTGTCTGCTGCTGAATGGAAAGGAGGCAACTCTCAAACAATAGATATTGTAATATGCCAGGGTGTCGGTGATGATACTCTTGCACTACTGAACCTAGGAGTGGCCGTTACAAAATGGGTAGGACATGAGTCTATCAGTTCAGCATTGATGGCTCAGTTCCTGGCGGGTCCCAATGATGTAAAGGCACCGGTACTGATAAAGGAAAAAGAGCAAATGTTGAATCAAGGGAATCGAGAGTATAAATCATTGTGATTGGGCTTGTATCATTCGATTGTTCCTAATATCAGTTGATTACACGTGCATATATGGATGCTTGGACTTGTACGCAAAGTGGAGGGGCTGTCTGTACAAGTTTTTGCC
>ERZ1740068.935-NODE-935-length-10924-cov-10.107922_pt1 | contig 10924 bp, 9 predicted proteins | sample MGYA00581735_ERZ1740068 | MGnify/ENA primary metagenome ERZ1740068 (study PRJEB43018, sample SAMN04849740) | marine metagenome | isolation source: floating plastic debris | place: Pacific Ocean | collected 2008-08-30 | study: EMG produced TPA metagenomics assembly... | reverse complement strand
TACTCCTCCACATAAACATTTTGCTGTTATTCACTCGCATTAATCCGCCACATAATCTTTTTTGGTCTGATTCACGCGAATTACTCCACCGCAGATTCTTTTTTGGTCTGATTCACGCGAATTACTCCGCCGCAGATTTTTTTTGCTCTGATTCACGCGAATTACTCCGCCACAGATTTTTCTCAGGTTATTTCGTTTGAAGGAAGTTGACAAAAGAAATACGTTCCATTGATTCGTTTGGATAAGGTTTTTAATTCACTAAAAACAACGTACTTTTATTCAGCTAATACGCTAGTCAACAAAGAGTTGTTTCCCCTGGTAAGCCACTGCGCTTGAAAGTACGGAATTTTTATCTTAGAAGGTGGGTCACAACTTGTGATACTAATTATGCGAAAATTCATCGGAAAATGCCGGGCCGTAGTCATCACTTGTTACTTCATAGCGTAGCGAACGGAGCAAGGGTAATGAAAATACAGACTCAAACCTTGAGAGTCTCTAAGCAGATCAAGGCTACTATAACTATAAATATTTCTTATCATGAAACATTTAATTTCAAACAAAAATGTACGAGTGCTGGACAAAGCTGAGCAAAAAACCATTAACGGAGGTAATATCCAATGCATCCTCGGCTGCTATGACTACTGCCTCGCCAACTCTGGCGGTTCCCGGCTAGTATACGGCGAATGCCTGGATGTTTGTCTGCCCGGTTGCTAGAGTCAATTTTTAGATCAGAATCGTGTATTTGAAGCAAAATCGTCCATTTTACGCGATGTGTTCCTTATGCCTGTTCTGATCTAATCTCTTAAGTTTCAAATAAGCATTTTCAATTAGTCAGAAATGACTTATGTTTGCGATCGCAAAAAGGTGTTTCTGGACACCCAACTTTTTACACAATCGAAAATTAATGTCGCAAAACCTTTACCTGTCTTCAACCGCAAATAGTAATACTTGCAGGTAGTAGAGTTTCAACATCAAATCACAAGAGAGTAGATATCTAAAAATCAACGAGAGCCATTCGCTCACTAGTTATATGATCAATTAATTACGAGTAAAACCACAAATAAAATTATGAAAAAAGTACTTTTATCATTGATAACACTTATCGTCATCATTTCATGTTCGGATGAAATGGAATTAAATGTAACGGATAATTCAGCCAAAGAAGAGGTAAGTGAAATAACGGACATCCTTTTCAAAATGCAGGAGGGTGTGACTGATAGTGAAGTAAATAACTTAATAGCTAATCTATCTTTGAAATTATCAGAAAGTTTTGAAGGTGACCCATCCGGATACAAACATATAAGCGTTCTGAACCTCACCAATGAAGACGTTGAAAGTTTAGAACAAGCACTGAAGAGAGAGGACCTTGCGGAGCTGATCAATATAACACCTTTAAACTATGATCCTTCACAATCTCAGCATTTAAATTCAAAAGCGTTAGGTGCCAGAGGTTTCATACTACCTATCTGGGGCCAGACCTATAGTTTGTTTTCTCCGTATTGCAACACCACATTTAACTTTCGTTACCAAATTACTAATACCTCTCAAGGTCAGTTTGGTAACAATGGCCCAGGGTTTGTTGATTATGAATTGGAACAGGCGATCAATACAGAATCCAGTATTAGCCCACTGCCCACAGTCGGTGCTTGCTGCCCTACCATTGTTAATCAACATAGTGCGAGCTATGACTTTAACTATGCAGCAGAACTTGGATCAGCCAGTTCATTTACTCCTGCGCAGGCGAATGAGTTTTTGAAGCAATTGGCATGTGAAGCCCGCAGTCTGATGGATTTGTACAAAACCCAAAACCCAGGAAAAGATCGATATAAAGCAAATGTAGATGTATATACCGATGCGCTTTTGTGTGGCGGATGTGGTCTTCATTTGTTATTTAACATCAATATCTCCAGCTACGATTTAGATTATGATAATTTTCCATTTCTTGAATTGCCAGAATAATTCTGAAGTAACGACTTAATGTCATCACAACATTGAGTGATTTTTAAGTATCATATAATTAAGACGTTGAAACTAAAAGAAGTAGTGCAGCATGCTGCACTACTTTTTTGTTTAGTGAGATGGTATTTGAGTATGCTAAACACCAGGACCGCTCCCCTAATGGTCTCCCTATCAATACTATCTTGTAGACAGGAAATGAATGGCTGGATAGGTCCTGGCTGCTATGCCATTGACCAGACTAAACAACAGATTGGTCACTATGGCAGAGGCCAATGCAGAACCTACAGCGAGCTGAGGGGGTGTGATTTGATCTGAACAGCGTTTGTAATCATCCAGAAAACCTTCAAACCACGACAGGTCCAGCTTACTTCCTTTACCATGCTGATCGATGATATTTTTGATCAGCGTTAACTCGAAGCGCCCCTCTCCCCTTGCCATATCCGAAAACTGCTCACTTTCAGGAGTGACCAGGTAAGCAGCTCCGGCCCAACCTAAGTTGAGCGGATGTATGACAGGAATTTTCATTTGCTGACAGATCTCATCAAACACAAATGCCGTTTCCGCCACATCAAAATCGATGGCGTTGATAGCGATATCGGCACCAGTGAGCAATTCGGCAATGTTGTCAGGATTCAGAAAAAGGTGATGACAAACAATGTGCGCATTTGGGTTGATGCTTAATAGATGCTCTTTTGTCGCCTGTACCTTAGATTTACCTGTATCCTGCGCGCTGTAGTTTTGCCTGTTAAGATTAGAAGTCTCCACTTCATCCCCATCTACCAGCACAAAGCTTTCAAAACCAAGTCTAAGCGCAGTTTCAACTATCATACTGCCCAGCCCGACGCCTGCCAGGAAAATAGTGGTCTCTTTTATTTTAGCCTGTTCTTCAGGTCTCACGTACAGTACGTTCTTATGATATCGTTCTTCCTTACTCATTCCCGCTACTCTTACCATCCTATTCAATTTAATATTTATCTAATTTTAATTCCGTTATAAACTCCTGTCTGTGCAACATCAAGCCAGGGCAGGTTGAGGTACAACCTCACCATGCGATTCCAGCCATTTAAAGATGTCATGAGAGGTGATGATCACCGGGTACGTAGGGCTTCCCAGGTAATCTTTTGCCTCTCCCAGGGTTTGCATATTGATGTGCATTTCATGGAATAAATCATAGATTAGCGCATCCGATTCAGCGATCATGTGATTACCAGGTTCATTGCTGATCATTTTAAAACCATGGATAAAAAGCTGTTTGAATACCTCTCTGGAATTAACACCAATGTTCATTTCCCTCAGCTCCTGAGAGTGGATGGCCAGTCTTCCATAATGCCAGAAGGAATTTGTGTAGATACCTCTTGTCAAAACCTCTTCTTCCAGGTTTAAATTGAACTCGTTTTCAATAGGAAAACTGATGGAGCCATCTTTTAAGGTAGCTTTTAAAGTACCCAGAATTTGCCCGCGATCATTTTTAAAAGCCAGGTAAAATGAATTTTTGAAATGTGCTTTATCGGATTCAATCATCTCTTCCAGATCACCTTCATCAGGCGACCACGCATGCTTTTTGGAATAATGATAGGCATACCTATCAAAAACAAATTTTGAAAATTCTTCCAAAGAATCAGCCCCGATCTGATAGAGAGAGATGGAGTTGTATGCTGTTAGCAATATGTCTTTTTGCGGATTAAGTGTATGTGTCATTATTAATTGCTTTGAGGTGGGTTTATCAACCCGATCCTGGTTGTGTAAAATGGATTCTGGAAACAGATACCGGAGTAGCATCTGAGGAATGGAGAAAAAGGGCAGAAAAAATAGCAGAATGTGTAAAAAATACCGGCGGAATAGGCCTGCGTGGCGCGGCCTGCGCGGCGCGGCCTGCGCGGCGCGGCCTCAATGCACTTAAGTTAAGGGTTTGGCGGCTCCCTGCGGGCCGGGCTATCCACTGTACTCCTCGCTTCGCTGTGGGGTGCCGCTCCTATCCCTAGCCGAGGTTAAGTGCAAGGAATTTTGTTAACTTAATAGCATTGGGCCCGACCTCCGCGGCCCGATCTACGCGGCCCGATCTGCGCGATGCGATCTGCGCGATGCTATTCTTATTTGATTAGGAATGCATTAGATTTATGGCAACAAAGGGAGTCTTACCGGACAGATTACCGATAAATCAACGAAAATGAAAACAGGCTTTGTCATGAGTATCGGGTTAACCACCTGGTTCCTGCTAAAACTCGTCAATGATGATTATTGGGTGTATCAGAGGCAAATTGCTCTCGCCGCGCTGCTAACTGCTTTCTGTTCTGGACTGTTTTGGCTATTCAAGAAAGGAAACCTACAGATATTTTTTGAAGCCCTCAAAATCCGAGGTGGAGGAGATCTTTACGATTCATATGGAACTGGAAAGTTTTCTATTTATGTTTTATTTGGATGCTTACTGACAGCTACGATTCTCCAGGGAATACAGTTTAAAGCATCCCATTCTGATACTTTCCGGCAACTGGAAACGCACATACGTGCTGATCAAAATGTTAAGGAAAAAATAGGTCCGGTGAAGTTGATTAGGTTTACAGGGTTTCTTGGCTTCTTACAAAACCCTGCCTATCCAGAGAGGCAAGGCCTGTACGCAAATGTCATCGTATTTGGTGAACTGGGGAAAATGAAATTACACACAGCTCTTGAACGTGAGAATGACTATTGGATCATTGAATATGACGTTGGAGGAGCGCTTTGAAACGGGCTTTGGAGCCTGCGTAATCGCGATTAGTATAAGCCTGTTTATCTTTCAGGAAAGTGGCGTTCTTTTTGGAGAAAGGTGCATACACCGCACCTGTGGATTGCTGCGCAGCAAATAACTGAGTAAAATATCCGTTTATTTGATATGACACCTAATTGACTCATGAGACTCATCACGTTATTGATTTTACTTGCCTGCTCAACATGCTGTTTTTGCCAGGATCTTCCCAGGAAATATGGGCACATACATACCAAATTGTTTCTTTCGCCAACTCCCAATAACTCACTGGTAGTCGCATTTGGAGGAAGTGAAGGAGGAAATACGTTTGCCGATGAGCCAACAAAAGAGGTACGTAAAGATTTCCTTCGCCGTGGATTTCATTTCCTGGCAGTAGGCTATTTTGGAGGCAGGGGACTTCCGAAAAACCTTGAGCGTATTTCGCTCAGCGCCATCAGCGACACCATCCAAAATATAGGTCAAAAACTTGGGATATCGTATAAGAAGATGCTGTTAGTTGGAGCATCAAGAGGCGGAGAACTGGTCCTGAACCTGTCATGCCGCTTTGATTTTATGGGTGTAGTGGCTATTGTCCCCTCCAATATCACCATCCCCAGTTATATGAAGAAGCAGACTACCTCTTCCTGGACATTTAATGACACAGAGGTTCCATACTATGACATTGGTGAAGAATTAGTAGAAAATGAAGGATGGGCAAACGCGATCACGCAATCCTTAGCAACCCTGGACCAAAATCACCCTGGAGTAATTCCCATTGAAAACATTAATGGATTTGTCCTGCTTACATCAGGTAAAGAGGATAAGCTATGGCCGTCTTATGAGATGTGCGGAAAAATGATCGATCGATTGAACAAAAAGAACTTTCAATTTCCATTTGAACACATAGCTTTCAACGATGGACATGACGCAACCAGTCATTGGCCGAGGATTTTTTCATTTCTTGATCAACAGTTGCATGAGAAATAACTCTTTTTAATCCCTGAGGGATACCTAATTCTCTGACTCTTGAGTCGATAAAAAACTATTGGCCGACAGAGATACCCCGTACCCTTGGGTCGGGGTTGGTTCATTAAGTTGGGCGTACTTTGGATTTATATAAATTCAAAGGAAATAGATGAACATAATGTCCATTGATAGGTGTTTGTCAATCTTTCAAGATTTAGCGATGAAAATAATCTTTGACAAGTTGAAAGAGGGACGTAGTTATCCAGTCACTCATAGAGACATCAGACAACTCTTCAAAATTCTACCTGATCACTGGATAGGCCGAATAAAACTCGTTCATTTTCTGGGACAAGAACCCCATGCATCACGATTCTCCAGACCGGTAAGAATTGAATCGATGAGTTACAAACTGAATCTTTCAATTTTAGGGTTAACAAAAGATCAAGTCATTAAGGAAATATTGATCGAGTTAATTCAGGAATCCGGTGATGAGCCTAACTTGAGATCAAAATCATTCAGAGAACTTGACAAGAACCAAATCAGGCGAATTAATGATATCATGGCCACGTATGTTAATAGATTCAATAATTCAATGAAAGAAAACGATAATAACTAAATGGCTATTGATGGACTAATCCTAAAACGGCAAAAAGAACGATATATTGAATGAGAACAAAGTTCGGATGTACCCGGTCACGCCCCCCTTTTTGTTGAAGCTTTGGGGAAATTAGCTACCTCATTGTCTCCCACCAATGTTCCTGAGGCAACTCATCCAACGTAAATGTCTGCCCAATCAAAGGAGTCGCAATGGTGACATTTTGCCTGTCAGCTTCTTTTACAGCTCTAATAATCGGATCATCCCAATAATGAGGTGCCAGGTCAAACCTTGACCACCCTATGGGCAAATACGCTTTTGATTTTAGATCAATACTAGCCTGAACACTCTGTGCCGGAAACATATGTACATTAGCCCATGCTTCGTCATATGCGCCAGTATCAATGAACGAAATATCAAAAGGGCCAAAGTACGTACCGATATCCTTAAACTCATCAAAATAACCTGAGTCACCGCTGAAATAAACACTAAGACTGTCTGATTTGAATATCCACCCTCCCCAAAGGGTAGAATGGCCGTCTGAAACTCCTCTTCCACTAAAATGTCTTGATGGAACCAGCGTGAATTCCACTCCTTTATAGGTTGTGCTTTCATACCAGTCCATCTCCACGATTTTGTTGCTATCCACCCCCCACTTCATTACATGTGCCCTTACGCCTAATGGAACAAAAAACTGATCGACTTTACCAGCAAACTCTTTGATTCCCTCATACTCCAGGTGATCATAATGGTCATGTGAGATAACGATCACATTGATTTTAGGAAGATCTTCTAGATCAAAAGGGTGTTGAAGTTCAAACGGTTTTAGTCCCACAGGAAGAGGAGAAGCTCCGTGATACACCGGATCTGTTAGAATGGTGATACCGGCAGTTTTCGTGAGCACAGATGCGTGTCCCATCCAGGTAAAAGTGCCATTTTTAATTTGGGTAGTATCCAGTTTTGCTGACGGCAATGACTTATCAGGATTCTTGTCATCAGGAGGGAAAAAGAAGTCTAAAATAGAATAGCTTTCATCTTCACCAGCAGTCATCATGGGTGTAGGCACCAGATTATGAAACTTTCCATCACGGTAATACTTAGAGCTTTCAATTTTTTTCATGCTCTCTTCATCCGGACGATCTCCAAAAGTTGGATGGATATAGAGATAGAGCACGGAGATGATGACCAAACAAATCAATCCTGCAAACGCATACATGATCACTTTCAGTATTTTCCTCATTACACTTTTAATCATCATTAGTTACTTTTTAGTTATTGACGAAAGTATTCTTTAAAAATTGCAATACAAATAGCAGGACTAATATAATATACCGACTGTTTTTTGTAGCCACTTTCAAGTAACAAACCCCGACTGGGAGGCGGTATCAGAAACAGAGAGATTGAGGAGATTGGGTCACAACACAAACATTCCTGATACCTTAAACTTTATATTTGCTTTGAACACAGGGTTGTAATAATGGGATTTAACATAGTACTGATTGAGCCAGAAATACCGATGAATACAGGAAACATTGGTCGATTAAGTTTGGCAGCCGGGTCAAACTTACATCTGGTAAAACCGTTTGGATTTGAGTTAAGTGATAAAAGACTAAAGAGAGCAGGATTGGATTACTGGCAACACATTTCCCTCTTCATTTATGAGAGCATTGATGACTTCCTCTCAAAAAATAAAAATGGAAATTTTGCCTACTTCTCAAGTCATGGAACTCAAGATTACTACGCTATTGATTACCAGGAGGATATGTTTTTAGTTTTTGGGAAGGAATCTGTTGGTCTTCCTAAAAAACTCGTGGAAGCAAATTCAGAATTAGTCTATAAGATTCCTATTTACAGTGATAAAATCAGGAGTTTAAACTTAGCCAATGCGGTGAGTATCGTAGTTTATGAAGGTCTACGGAATTTAAAAATGTAGTGATCCTGACTGATTGGATCATAGAAAGGCTTTCAACATATGGCTTGCAAACACCTTTTATTAGCAAAAAATGCTTTAGTTTAGAAATAGCAACAAGGGTGCTACTTACAGATTAGTACTATTGAGGTGAAAACATAGACTTTTCGTAGTAATTGGAATCAGTCTCTTAGCAATTGGTGGTATCACCTCATGAAAAAGTATCATTAATCAACAATCTCATCAATGAAAAAACTATTTCAAAAGATCCTTAAATGGATCAAAGCACGAATTACAGCTATCACTCCAGGTAGAAATGCAGTTAAGGGTGCTTCCATTTCACTATTTATATTTCTGGCATTATTTCTTTTAATTACAAGTATTATAATTGCTTACAACACTAAAGATCCCTGGTATGGCATTTACAATGTGCTAGCTGGAGTTTTAACAGTACTCGGTATATTTTTAGCTACTAAATTACTACGCTTGCTGCTTAAGATTCCCAGACTACTTAGAATCGCAATCATTTCAGCATTTGTAATTATCCCATCATTATTATCTGATAATCGTTTAGCTACAACCATAATCATTGTTGTTGGATTATTAGGTGCATCACTTTTTGCTTTGTTTAAAACGGGGTTTAAAAAATTAAGTCTTCCTAAAAAAATAGTGTCAGTATTAGGATTAATAATTGGTTTTGGTGGAAGTGTTACAGCAATCATATTCTATATTCCTAATGGCATTGATGTGAAACCCCTTATTAATGCCGCCTACACTTCTGAAGCAAATATTACCCATATGCCCTTAGAATCTCCTGCAAAACCGGGAGCTTATAAGGTAAACACTTTATTCTACGGTAGTGGAAAAGATAAACATCGAAAGCATTTTGGGGAAGACGTTGATGTTAAAACAGACTCCGTAAATGGTGTGGCTTTTTTAGATAATTGGGACGGTATTAGTGGATGGTGGCGCACCAATTTTTTTGGTTTTGATTCCAAAGCCTTACCACTTAATGCACAGGTTTGGTATCCGGATGGAGAAGGTCCATTTCCTTTGGTTTTAATTGTTCATGGCAATCATAGCATGCAAGATTTTTCAGATATTGGATATGCATACCTTGGTGAGCTTTTAGCTTCAAGAGGCATGATTGCAGCTTCTGTTGACGAGAATTTTATCAATAGTTCGTGGTCAGATTTATTTGGTGGTAGTTTAACCAAGGAAAATGATGCGCGGGGATGGATATTGTTAGAGCATTTACGCCTATGGCATGAATGGAATGATAATCCTGAAAGCCTTTTTTACAATAAAATAGACACCGATAAACTATCACTTATAGGGCATTCCAGAGGCGGCGAAGCGGTTGGGCATGCTGCATTAATGAATACACTACCTTATTATTCTGACGATGCAACAATAACATTAAATTATAATTTCAATATCAAGTCTATTATCGCTGTAGCCCCTGTCGACGGGCAATACGCTCCCGGAAGTACGAGAACTAAACTAAAAGATATTGATTATTTCACTATTCATGGTGCTCAAGACGCTGATGTAACTTCCTTTGCGGGTTCCAGACAATTCGACCGCATTACGTATACAGATAGCACATACCATTTTAAATCTGGATTATACATTTATGGAGCAAATCATGGACAATTTAATACGAGTTGGGGAAATAATGATGTAAGCACACCTTTTGTAAAGCTTCTTAATTTAAAGCAATTATTAAGTGGCGAAGAGCAACGTGAAATCGCTAAGGTATATATCAGTGCGTTTCTTGAAACCACACTCAATGATAATAAAGGCTATTTACCTCTATTTACTGATCATAGAACTGGAAAAAATTGGTTACCTGAAACCATTTACCTCAGCCAGTTTGAAGATTCAAATACAAGTCATTTTGCAACATTTGATGAAGATTTTAATGTCACTACTGCTTCAATAGATGCTGTTTCAATATCATCTGAACGATTAACTGTCTGGAGAGAAAAACAGATTCCTTTGAAAGGCAGTAGCAAAGTAAACCGGGGCTTATTTTTGGGTTGGCATTATAAAAAAGATGACATTGACACTTGGAAAAAACAAGACACCATCCATATAGATGCAACAGACATCTATCGACAACCTGTTCATGACACCTTAATTGCAAGCTACAGCATCAATTTCAACAAGAGTTTGATAGATGTGGATTCGTCTTCAGTTTTGGTGTTTTCAATGTCTGAATCCAAACTAGGTTCAAACCCTAAAGCTGGCGGCAAATGGATTGATAATAATGATTCCAAGCATGACACAGAAGATGATAAAGATGCCAATGAAGTTGAACAAGAGAATAATACTAATAGTGAAATTGAACAAGAGAATAATACCAGTAATGAAGTGACTAATACTGAATCTGAAAACAACAATTCCAAAGAAGAAAAAGGAGAAGATCCTATTAATTTCTCTATTAGCGTTACAGATTCTATGGGTAATCAGGTGTATTTCCCAATAAGTGATTTTTCAACTTTGCAACGACGTTTAGGAGTAAAATTGTGGAAACAAGATTATTTCAATAGCGAAAGCTCTGAAAACGTGTTTCAAACCTACAGGTTTCCTGTTGAACAAATGCTAAAACTCAATCCAGATTTTAATCCTTCAACAATTTCTGAGATTCGTTTTATATTTGATAAAATGGACAAGGGTGTTATCTTGATTGATGATATTGGTTTCACAAAAACCATAGAACATAACTAACCCATTCTGGGTGTTTCTTACAGCCACCTTCAAGTAACCA
>ERZ1740068.934-NODE-934-length-10932-cov-3.470442_pt1 | contig 10932 bp, 6 predicted proteins | sample MGYA00581735_ERZ1740068 | MGnify/ENA primary metagenome ERZ1740068 (study PRJEB43018, sample SAMN04849740) | marine metagenome | isolation source: floating plastic debris | place: Pacific Ocean | collected 2008-08-30 | study: EMG produced TPA metagenomics assembly... | reverse complement strand
GCTTACCATTGACTTGTTCCGGAACTTGGCCCTGGTACTGGAATTCTACTTCTTCAAAATCAAAGGTCTTTTGATCTATAGAAAAGTCATAGTCGCGAAGCTTGGCAAAGGCCGTATTGCTTGGGATTCCCACATTTGACCAATCGATTACGCCATAGATGCCGTTTATTCTTTCTGTTTCGAAATTGAAATAGGCATTCAGGCCTTTCAGTTTTACGGTATCGAGTCGATTGCGGAATACCAGATCGCCAGATTTAAACTCGATGATAGGCCCAAACTGCTCCAGCAATACCGGTGAATCGTCATATACATCTTCTTGTACAGGCTCATCCAATGGCGCGTCTATCGGCACTTCTTCTCCCTGGGCCGGCAATACCACCAACTCATCGCCACCTCCGGTGTCAAATCCATTGTAACGGATTTCGAAGTCTGCATTCTCCACAAAAATCCCGTAAGAGCGGTCCTTTTTCAGCGCCATGTCGTTGAGGAAGGTCCTCAAGCCCTTGAAATACTGCTGAATCATGGGCTTCTTGTAATTCTCACTCACCTTATAAGCTGCATCGATGAGCTTATCGAGCTTGTCACCATTGAAATTTCTTTTCTCAATAGCCAGATCGAAAGAGGTGAAAATGTCTTTGAAGTCGAATCGTGGCCTCAGACCATTTTTCTCCAGGTTGAGCAGGGTTTTAATCAGCGCTTTTTCCTGTTCGGCATTAAAACGCTTGGCTTGCCACTTTTCAAGAAAGCCTAAATAGTCTTTACCAAATACCGAGAGATTTGGAGTAGTGAGTACCCTGTTGAGATCGGGGGTCAGCGGAATGCTGTCATTTTCATTGGCATCTTGAGCCAAGATTTGACCTGCCATGAGTATGGCAAAAAAGAGGAATAGAACGAGTTTTTTGACCAGCTTCATTTGAAATAACAGCGATTTCAAAATTCAATTATTAATAATAACGCCTTCGCAGCGGTTTTCTTTGAAAAACTTCTGCTTTTTAACATTTGCTTATGCCTTTTGCAAAAGCAGTGCCTCCCAATTCCTTTTTTCTGTCGACTTCACTTTTGAAAACCCAAAGGGAGTAGCCGCTTTCATGAGGTCAGCTTCATCGTGAGAGTAGAAGCCACTCAAAAACAAAAAGCCACCTGACTTGGTCAGTCTGGCATAATGCTCCATTTCATTGAGCAATACGTTTTTGTTGATGTTGGCAATCACAATGTCATAAGGTTCTGAAAGGCCCAGGTCAGCAATCACACCTTGCTTTACCCATTGGGGTTTTACCTCATTGAGGGCAAAGTTTTCAGTAGCATTTTCAATGCACAAATCGTCTATGTCTGTAGCCGCTACGCTGTTGGCACCAAGTTTATCGGCCATTATGGCCAATATGCCGGTTCCGCTTCCTACGTCCAGCACGGTTTTGTCCTGATGGTCTACTTCAAGCTGTAGCGCCAGCAGCTGATGCGTGGTTTCATGATGTCCCGTACCAAAAGACATCTTAGGATTGATTACGATTTCGTAATCAAAGTCGGGCTGTGGCTCATGAAAAGTAGCCCTCACATAAATATCATCGCCCACCTGAATGGGGTCATAATTCTTCTCCCACTCTTCATTCCAGTTTACTTTGGGCACTTTTTTCAGCTCATACCAGATTTTAGTCTGCTTCCGATAATTGTTGAAAAGCTGCTGAAGCCCGGGGTGGCTGAATTGCTCTTCTACCACAAAAGCATCGAAGCCTACTTCCGTTTCCACGAAAGAGTCAAAGTCGAGCTCAGCCATATCGGCTAAGAGGATATCGCGAAATACAGCATCGCAGCTGACTTTGATCTCGATGTAATTCATTGTGGCTGCTTAAGACTTGATTACGTCTACAAAATCGCGAGACTTCAGTGAGGCTCCACCGATCAGTCCACCATCAACATCGGGCTGAGCAAACAGCTCTGGTGCATTGGCAGGCTTGGCACTACCTCCGTAAAGAATGCTGATTTCATCTGCCACCTCTGCACTGTAGGTATTGGCCAGCTCAGTGCGTATGGCCTTGTGCATGTCTTGCGCCTGATCGGAAGAAGCGGTTACGCCTGTACCATTGGCCCAGAGGGGTTCATAAGCGATCACTACCTTTTGATTAGCCTCCGCATCGAGGTGAAAGAGGCTTTCTTTGAGCTGGTTGGTCACAAACTCTACATGTGTTTCGGCCTGACGAATGTCGAGCGATTCGCCACAGCAAAAGATAGGTGTCAAACCGGCCGCCAGGGCTACATCAACACGGCTGGCCAGTTGCGCATTGGTTTCATTGTGATACTCTCTGCGTTCGCTATGGCCCAGAATTACATAGCTGGCACCTACAGACTGCAGCATGCTGGCCGAAGTATCTCCGGTATATGCACCTGAAGCATGTTCACTCATGTTTTGTGCTCCTAAAAATACTTTTTCACTACCAGCAGTCAGTTTACCTACTGCCGCCAGGTGAATAAAAGGAGTACAAAGTACGGCAGTCACCTCCTCGGTCACTTCGTCTTTTACCATGTTTACTACCTCTGAAGCGAGGGCGAGGCCTTCATCAAGGCCCTTATTCATTTTCCAGTTGCCTGCAACTATCTTCTTTCTCATGTTGGATTGGTTAACGCGTTTCGCGCCAAAGATAAAGGCTTATTAAGCAATTGAAAACTCTGCTGCTCAATTTGAGCTAATTCGTTTTATCTTCGCCTGATGGGTTTCTACCGGGACGAACCAAAGAAGAAAAAAAGGCTGGAGCCAAAGGAGGCCAAACTCAAAGCGGCCGATTTTTGTGCTTACCAGGAACGCTCTCAGCAAGAGGTTCGCGACAAGCTCTACAGCTATGGACTGCACCTCGATGAGGTAGAAGACGTACTGGCCGACCTGATTGTAGATGGCTTTATCAATGAAGAGCGATTTGCCCGTGCCTATGTAGGGGGCAAGTTTCGCATGAAAGGCTGGGGCAGGCGCAAAATTCTGCAGGGGCTCAAACAGCACCGCATCTCTGACTATTGCATTAGAAAAGGGCTGGAAGAAATCGATCCTGATGCCTACTATGAAAGGCTGAAAAAGCATGCAGAGAAAAAACTACCCTCACTGCGCGGCCAAAGCGTATACATTCAAAAAGGCAAGCTCACCCAGCACCTGTTGATGAAAGGTTTTGAAGGTGATTTGATAAGAGAGGCGATTGAGGAGTTGGTTTAGTTACTATCTTGGCAGTGACACTACACCATCTTCATAATTCAACTCCCCTTTCTCGACTAGTAATAATAATGCCGGCATCAAGTATTCCATACTTTCTTTTGGTACTCTTGAGTAACCCAGCAATTTCATTACTTGCTTGAAAAGCTGGTCCCGTCCTGCGTGAAAATTTGAGTTCATCACCTTTAGTAACCCAAATGCCAATTCTTCAGGTGCTATTGTAGAAGGGTGCCTCAATTCATTTTCTAAGGGGAGTCTTAACTCATCAATTGTGGGCAATTGATCTTGTGAATTCCAGTAAAAAACCTTTCCATAAGCCTCAGTTGACTCAAATACTGGAACGCAGGAGTCCAAATAAGACTCAATTCGATTTCCCATCCTGGCAAAGTTCCATGCTTTCCTGATTATGGAAAAGCATTCATCCCTTGAAATTGGAGCCAAGGCTTTTACTATCTCGCTGATTTGTCTTTTTACAAGCCATGAACTCTCAAAAAAATCTCCACGTGCCTTAAGATTGACCACATTTAAGTCATAGTATTGATGGGAAACCAATTGCGGTTTTTCTTCAATTTCACCATCAACCTTCTCCTTTTCTTCAACAGGCTCGGAAAAAGAATCCACTTTTGGTTTGGACTGGCTATAAGAGGTGATTAATTGATTCAAGTTTTCTTCTAATTTAGCCAGACATCCTTCGCTATCATTCCACCAGTCAGTAGACCAAATACGCAAAATGTTCCACCCTAATCCTTCTAGCACTGACTGTCTCAAAATATCTCTATCTCGAGCGGTTTTGGCAGAATGATATCTGGCACCATCACATTCTACTCCTGCGAGAAAGCTGCCAGGGTATTTTGGGTGTACTACACCGAGATCAATTCTATAGCCTCCAACTCCTACCTGGGTACGTACCTTCCAACCACGTTCTCTTAATTGTTCAGCAACCTGCTCTTCAAATATGGAATCAAAAGAATCATAAGCATCAATAGACTGATTCATCAAAAGGGCCTCCTTTCCATTTTTTGCATAGAGTAAATACTCTTTCAGCAATCTCAATCCAATTGCCTTACTTCCACTCACATCAAAATCTCGTGGGTCAAAATTGCAGAAGATTTTTACATCTTCTCGAGCGCGGGTAACAGCTACATTCAACCTTCGTTCTCCTCCCGAATTATTCAGAGGACCAAAATTTTTGGTGTATTTGCCAATTGCGTCTTTACCATAACCTACAGAGAAGAGGATGGTATCTCTTTCATCTCCCTGTACATTTTCCAGGTTCTTGACAAAAATGTATTCAACAGTGCTAGTATCGAAATGTTGCTCAAATTGTGGTTGTTTCTGTAGGGTTTCATCAATGATATCACTGATTAAATTAGCCTGTACAGCACTGAAAGTCACTACCCCAATGGAGTTGGAGAAGTCATCTGATTCCAAGCGTTTAAAAATCTCTTGTACTATAGCTTTTGCTTCTCCTTTGTTACATCTTGATTTACCTCTGTCATAAAAGGCTGTTTTGTAAGGCAGTATTTCTAAAGAAACCTTATTGTCATCAGTATGGAATGAAGGGAATGTGTGAAGGCGATTTTGATAAATGTGATAGTTGGAAAAGCCTATTAAGCTTTCTGACCTACTACGATAATGCCACTTAAGAAGTAGTTCTGTAAACATTGTCCCAAACATCTCTAGGACGCTTTCACAGTCAATTTTTTCATCATTTTCATCTTCACCCCTATTACTAAAAAATGCAGTGGGTGGTAATTGCTTCGTATCTCCAACTACCACTGCCTGATTACCCCTTGAAAGTGAGCCTATTGCATCCCAGGGTGGAATTTGCGAGGCTTCATCAAAAATAACCACATCAAAATCTGGCTTAACAGGCAGGTATTGGCTCACAGACATAGGGCTCATGAGGTAACACGGTTTCAATGATTTTGCAACAGGGTCTATCTCGTTCAGAAATTTCCTTATGGACATATGGCCTCGTGACTTCTTACCTTCTTTTACAATAAGTCCAACTGGTGTATCTGGGATTACCATATCTCCAAGTTCGGGTTTAGCCTCCGATACCTTAGCTACCAACGCTTTTTTGGTAAAACCCATGTAATTCTCATCAGCTTCTTTGAATGATTTATCCCAAACGTTGAGTTGATTACCTGTGATGTTATTAAGCTTCTCTTCAGACTGAAGCCTTTGATTCAAAAATTGTCTATGAAAATTAAATATAAATACCTCCATTATATCATGTCTTTGGTATTTGCCTTGATCCAAGGCTTCAAACAAAGCATTAAGCCCCTGATTTGAGACCTCATTTCTTAGTACATTAAGAGATACAACATCTCGTAGGTTGGAGATAAACTTTCTCAGTGGCTTAAGTAACTCAGGTATGTCAGAAATGACTTTATCCTGAAGAGGCTCTCTAGTCTCAAGTGAACCATCTAAATTCTCTATATGCTCAAAAAGCAAACTTAAGTGATCAATAAACTGACTGAGTGAGCCCTCTACGGAGCCAGATTGCTGAGAAAAATATGTTCTATTCTTCAATAGATGACTTACTTCTTTCTTACTAGTGTTTAGGTCATCCAAATCACCTGCATAAAGTGAAGACAAGGTGCCCATTAAATCACGAGCCCAGGCAATTGTTTCATGAAACCTCTTACTTTTATCTTGTGAGAATTTAGCCCCAATAAAGTTTTCATAGGTAATCATCGCCTGCCTTTCTTCTTCATCGCTGTCCTGATAGTCACGTCCTATTTCCAGAAGCTTGACTAATTCTGATGTGGTTATGGAGGTTTTCCTACAGTAAGGCTTAAGCTCTTTATTGATTTTATACCTTTTCCACCAACCAATTATTAGAGTAGCTTGAGCCGCCTCTAATGCCTGTTTATGCAATACAAAAAGAGAGTTTGAAAGAATCGATTTATCAAATGTTGCGAGAAGTTTGTTCTTGCGTTCACTTTGCTTGCATAAAACCTCATATGCCTCGACTGCTTCATTAAAGCAGGTTTCAACATTATCAACTTCAAGAAAAAGAGAGGCTAATTGTGGTAGGTCTAACAACAAATTACATAGATGCTGCAAACTCTTTAACCTATCGAAATCCCAACCTGAATGCAATTTCAGATAAAATGGCAAAGCATTCACTCTTGCATCAAGTTCTCCAAGCATGTGGATAGAATTATCTAAGAGATTCGTGACTTTATCTTCAATATCGGAACTCCATTCAGTTAGCCCTACTTTTGACCAAGCTGCAAACTGCTCATCTGAAAGGTCTGAGGTTTGACTTTTCCATTTGTGAAGGGCAGTCTCTAAATCAATGATCTGGCCATTAGGATAATCTACGAAACCTTCGATTTTGAAATCAATTTTTGGGAAAGTGCTGGTTCTGGCAGCATTTACAAAGGCACTATAGGCTGAAATGCCTGATTCACCTTTTTGGTGTAAAAAAGAAAAATACTGGTTTAGGTCTGTTCTAGACGTTGCTAATTGTGAAGAAGATTTAGCCCACTGTTCACCAACCAATGGTGCTCGGTATTCAAGCGATTCTAAAAAGCTTTTTATTACCTCTTTTTTCTCAGATTTTTTAGAATGTAGTTCAAGACAAAACTGACCTATTCCAATCTCTTTAAGCCTTTTGTAAACTACTTCTAGTGCCACTTTCTTTTCTGAAACAAACAATACCTTCTTACCAACACCAATAAGGTGTGAGATCATGTTTGCAATGGTTTGAGATTTACCTGTGCCTGGAGGGCCCTGTAGTACAAAACTCTTACCCCTGGCTGCGGAAAGTATTGCGGCCATCTGACTAGAATCGGATGACAATGGACAAAAGGTTTTATCAGGCTGTGCTAACTCTTCCACTTCATGCTCTCTGACAAAAGACTGACCATTCTCCGCCTTCTCAGATGTCATTATTCTTTTTACCACATAGCTCTCAAGCATTTTTTCATAATGCTCATCTAGTTCTTTCCACATCAAAAATTTCTGAAATGAAAATTCACTGAGCCAAACCTCTTCTCTAACTTCCCAGCCTCTGCGATCTTTAATGACTCTTTTAATGATATTGAAAATCTTGTCGACATCAACACCTGATTCGTCCACAGGTAGAGGGTCTAAACCAGGAAACTCTAAACCAAATTCCTTCTTTAATTTTTGAAGTAATGTTGCATTAAGAACAGTATCATCCCCTCGTTGAGAAAGGTGGAATTTTCCTCCGACCGATTTACGCTTAAGGTATACTGGCAGTAGTAATAAAGGTGACTTTCTCTCCAAACTGGAGTGTTCGGACTCCGTCCAGGCCAAAACTCCTAATGAAAGAAAAAGTGTATTAGCTCCAGTTTCCTCTTCAGCATTTACAGCAGAGCGAAATAAACCTGTAAGAACTCCCGAAAACTTTTCTTTTCTCAGCCCTGTTAAAAGCTCTTTTCTTTCAAAATGACCCTGAATTTGTTTGGCTAATACCTCTTCAGCATCTTCCCTATTGGTGAGTATTCCTTCCCCATTAGGTTCAGGTAACAATTCGAATTTTGAACCATCAGCCAACCAATCTTCTATTTGACTTGGTTTCTCACACAAAATACGAACGGTACTTCGGTATTCTTTAAAGTTCAAAAGCCGGTTTCTAAAGCTTAAATCAAGTAGTTTATCTTTCCACTTTTCAACCTCTGAAGACCTGGGTATTGCATCATCTGGCATCTCAAAATCTTCGAAATTCTGAGAGTCAATTGATAAAGCTCTCTCCCTATCTTCCCGCTTATCATTGTGTCAGTCAAAATCTTGACGATCATTGATTGGGTGTATCTTATTTAATTCCCGACAATGCTTGACATCAACAGCCACTTCAAACTTTTCCTCTGCATCAAACATAGACTTAGCTTCTTTTACTAGCTCCTTGAAAGAAAAAGATTGCTCTGAAGAAACTCCTACAACATCCAATGCAACGATTTCGTCAAGCTCAATTCGCTTTCGAAAGAACTGTGCATCTTCTTCTAAAGATCTGGGAAGGAATTTATTCTCTAACCAAAATCCGGAAAAAGCATGTCCCTCAACTAAAAACACCAAAGAATTGATCCCTGCCTGCTCCAAGCAAGCAGCATATAGTAAAGCAATGTCTAAGCAATTACCCACACCGCCATCGATAAGGCTGGTATGAGTTCTTATTTTCTGTCCTAGGCGTTCAAAACTAGCAGGTGCTCGAGCATAGGTTATGTTTTTTTCTCTTAGGGCTAAATAGATTGCCTGAGCGATTAAATAAACCCTTGACCTATTATTTGTTTGATAAGCGTTAATGGCCGAATCACCTGTAGACTCATTGAGCAATTCGCCTGCTCGTCTTATAATGGGTTGGATAGCTTCAACATTTGGTTGAATGTATGCACACAATAATTCAAGAGGGGCTGCCTGCCCAAGCCAAACATTTTTTGGCTCAACCAATATTTCTTCATGAGTTGAAGCCAAGACTTTGCCTTCGACATTACAAGCTTCCACTATTACTATTCCTCTTATACGCTCTTGCAATGATTCCAGAAAGGTCCAGGAATAGCGTACTCTTGGGTTTTCTACTCTTCTTAATTCGGTGGCCCTTATTAAAGAAATCGTTACAGTACCAGAAATAAGTTCAGGTGGCTCTGATGAAATTTTAAGCTCGATATTTTCATAATCTAACTCATCTCCATTATCCAACTGGATACCATTGATAATTGGTACGTAATTCTGTTGAAGCGACAGGTTAAATTTTTCAGCAGAATCAATACTCAGCGTTATACTCATAAATATTAAATAATTAATGAATATAATAACATTTTATTCAATGCAAATAACATCGTCAGAGTATTAATATGAACTTCAAAAAATATAAAATCACTATGACTGAAATAACTAAAGAAGACTCACTCAGCACCTGATGATGAAAGGCTTTGAAGGTGATTTGATAAGAGAGGTGATTGAGGAGTTGGTTTAACTTTTAACCAATCCCCTTGTCCACAAAAAACCGTAACGTACGCCCAGCATGATCATAAACGGAATCATGGCTGTGGCAAATAACTGCACTTTCAATAGCCATACAATGAGCATGAGCAATAGCAGGATGAACAAGAAACGTACATACACCCGTAGCCACTGAGGGGGTTCTTTCTTTACCAGGTAAAAGGCCACCACTACATTGGGCAAGAAGGCCCATAGTATGTTCAGGTTGTTAGGGGTGATTTTGTGACTGGTAAAGAACCAAAGAAACACCACCATGGCACCACAAAGGCCGGTGACCAACATGAGGACAAAATCGAGCCAGCGAGAACGTTTCTTTTTGTTGAAATCACGAACTGTTAAGAAAACTACCACCACGGCTATCACTGAAAAGATCATCCAGGGCATCATCGACTCTCTTCGCTGCTCATAATAATCTGCTTCGAACAGCTGCTCCGACTTGCGAACGGCCGGTACAGGCTTGCCATCACGATCGATGGTGGCATTTTCGTAGGCCAGAAAAATGTAGTCGGGCAAAAACATAAACTCTTCGGGCGTAGCCGGGCCATCGATGACCGTGCCTAGTGCCAGGTCTACCCCAAAATCCCACCAGGGAAAGTTGAAGGAGTTATCATCGGTGAGGTCACGTAGTGACTTGCCTATGGGCAAATGCTCATTATTGAAAGTGATTTTGCCTCCCAGGGCATCCACCACCAGGTCGCGCATGCGGGTGGCGCAGTTGTCGAAGTATGGATCGTAGCGATAGGCCCGGTTTTCAGGCTTCCGGTTGTTTTCCAGAAAATTGAAGATCTGCTGAATCTCCCCTCGGTTGAGGTCCAGGGTCTGTTCTTTGATCCATCGATTCTGACGCTGGTAGCTACCCAAAAAGTACTTGAAGTCGTAAGCGGCCAGGTAATAGTCTTGGGTGCCCAATGAAAATCGGGTGTAAAAACCCGGTTCATCGGTATCGAACATACCGTAGTTATAGGCCAGGTCGATGCCCAGGTTGGGGTCTTTGATACGGAAAGCACTGTGTCCAAAGCAATCGTAGAAGTTAGAACCGGGCCCCACCGTAAGAATGGAGATTTCGGCCCGCTGTGAAAGCTGAGGACCCTGTGCGGATACCCAAAAACCGCAGCAGAGCAAAACCATGATTAACCAATGCTTCATAATGTCAAAACTATGTGATTTTTAAAGATTCACCGTGAAAACTCAGCCTCAATTTTGATGCCGCTCATCAGGCCACTAAATTGACCCATATGAAGTGGAACCGAAGCGATGGATTGAATTACCTGAGTAAACTCAGCCCATTGCGCCTTTGGAACCTCTTCTTGCTCGTGTCCAGCTACTGGCTATCACGCCTTACCGGCAGAGCCATCCACCGTGGCAGCCCTACCAGCATTTCGCTGGAGCCTACCACCTCTTGCAACCTTAGATGCCCCGAATGCCCTAGTGGGTTACGCAATTTCACACGCCCAACGGGAATGCTCACCGATGAGACCTACCGAAAGGTGATCGATGAGCTGGGTCCAAAGCTCACCTACCTGATCTTTTACTTCCAGGGAGAGCCTTACTTGAACCCCAAATTTCTCGAGCAGGTGGCCTATGCTACGCGGAAAAACATTTATACAGCCACCTCTACCAATGCCCATTACCTCACCGATCAAAAAGCGAAAGAAACGGTAGAGTCGGGCCTCGACCGATTGATCATCTCCATTGACGGCAGCAGCCAGGATACTTACGAACAATACCGCATAGGTGGGCAAATCAGCAAGGTGATTGAGGGG
>ERZ1740068.932-NODE-932-length-10951-cov-11.580488_pt1 | contig 10951 bp, 10 predicted proteins | sample MGYA00581735_ERZ1740068 | MGnify/ENA primary metagenome ERZ1740068 (study PRJEB43018, sample SAMN04849740) | marine metagenome | isolation source: floating plastic debris | place: Pacific Ocean | collected 2008-08-30 | study: EMG produced TPA metagenomics... | reverse complement strand
TGGCCCTGATTTAAACGTGATGATAACACATAGGGCTGGGCAATATATCGGTACATTGTACCACACTGGTGCAATAAACAGAGATGCCAATAATCACAAATGTTGCAATATTTTGCAGAGTTAAATATTATAAGAAAGTGTCCATAAATTGGCCAAATTTGACAAAAAACAGCCTAAGCTGGTGTGATTTTAATGACTGTTATGTAGGACTACCCAATTATATAATTCATTTATGCAATATTTAATCGCCAAACCAAACAGAGGTCAATTTCCTAATACTGCCCTGTAATATTGCATTGAATCAAAAGTTTAGGATGAGAGAGCAGGACTGTTGCGACAAACATATAATGTGGTGGACGTTCTGATTTTTACTTGCTAAATTTGGTAAAGGGGCATTGTACATATACATGATATACATATACTGACCTCCGATAAGTTTTTCATCAACAAGTTTATTTATATTTCTGTTGAAGAAGAGCATCAATAAAATTTGGTAAGCTGTGGTGATGTGACGAAATCTGAATATTACAATATACGATGGTCAATGTTCAAAGCAGGAATCCCAATCACGAGAAGCGGTGTGCTAATAATACTATATAGTGATGATGTGAAATAAATGTAGGAAACAGAAAAAGAACAAAAATTGAACAACAACAAGCTACGTCCCTCTCATCCTCACTGAGAAATCATCACATACTCCTAGTCACGATCTCACATGCATTCAAGTCTCTTCCAACAAGAGACCAATGCTTCACATGTCTAATCAAATAAAATTGCCATCATAGTTTTATTCTCAAGCATTATGTTAGTCTTTACTCTTGAGCAATTTTCAGTCCGTTAGTGGCACAGTGAAGCTCCACTTTAGTTATTATTATCAGGTTGTGGCAGCATGTTTATTGATTGTAGCCTTGTAGCTTCATGGTGGTCGGGTATCGGGTTCGGTGGGTCATGCACTTGTTCTTATCAATGAAGATGCTGTTTTTCTTGATTGAGATCTCCTTCTCCAGGGTCATTCTGTCATCCTGGAGTTGCTTGAGAGACGCTTCAGCATCCTGTAGTTGAGCTGTCAGAGCATTGATAGATTTCTGTATCTCAGCTACTTCATCAATCAGCCTGTAACAGGAGTAATGATAATTATAAAATGTGGATCCGGAACTAATAGCATATAGGATTCACTATGCTCAAAGATGGTAATATTGTGATCAATTTTAACCAAAGTGTCTAACTCATCTCACAGATTCAGTCAGTTCAATCATTTTTCAATATAAAGTTGTGTGAAGAAGAGATTATTCCAAATTTGAAATATGATTTAATTTGTAGACCTAGACTTACTTCTTCTGCACTTCATCTCTGCAGAGTTCGACACCAGGTCGAGATTCTCTGTTATACAGCCTTGTCTGAGCTACCTTCATTGGATCCTCCTTATCACGGATAGCTTTCTTCAGCTCAGCTATGTTCTTCTCCTGTCTGCTGATATCATCGCATACCTGCCAATGTATGACAATACATAATGTTGAGCGTGATTGAATGAATTCAGGGATCATGATTAATCCAGTCAGACTCTGCCAACTCCACCCCCACGTGGTCGTCATTCAAAATAAAACTAACCATAAAAGCCATCAATTTTGACCCATAATTACAAATTGTAATGAGTTGTCTCCTCATCATCAGGTTATCGACAACTCCAGGGCCTGATAGCTAACTTCTTACCCTATGGCGAAACCAGTCATAACCAGCTTTGAATTTCTGATTTGATTTCCCTGAGCAGGATTTGCACATATCCACCCTGACATTGAGGATATTATTGTAAAACAATAGTGATATTATTACCTTTCTCAAGTTTTCCTCCATCTTTGCCTTGGCATCTTCCATTTCTTCCACGCGCTTAGCGAAAGCTGTGTCAACAACATCACATTGCTCCATCATGTCACGAGAAGTGTCTTGTAGGACATTGTCGATGAGCGTTCTGAGTTGTATGGAGGCCATTCTCTCATTTTCAGCAGCCACAACGTTATCGTGAGTAAACTGTAATAACAAGATCGTTCGTGTAAGGCCATATAAGCTTTAGGTGTTGAAATATTTTTTTGTAAAAATTATTTCGGAAATTTATAATACTCATTCACTCACTAATCTGATATATTATTTCCATATTGATCTAAATTTTGGTGAGAGAAGTATGTAACTTGTGGAATATTATGGCAGTATAAACATACCTGAGCCCATGATTCTGGTGTAGACTGGATCTCTTGATACCTGGCTGCTCCAGGGTGAAACTGTTTGTTTGTGTGACCATTTCGAAGGTTGAAGCAAGCTGTATCAATTTCATGGGCTTCCTTTTTGTCGCTCCAATCCATTTCAAGGTTTTGCTTAGCATCTCTGTTTAGCCTAGTAAAACAAAAAATGAAATGAGTTTGCTCACTAACTTGGTAACATTTAGTAACAGGATGAAGCATTCAGACTCATTGTGTATGACTTACATGATTACATGCTGGCACATGATTGGCCATGATTGTATTGATTTCAGCTGGAAACTTACTTAATTTGCTTCTCTGTCTCTTTAATGGTTTTCCTCAGTAGGTCCTGCACATTGTTGATGATCTCAACCTCCTACAAACGATTGAAAAACTGATGTTAATGTTCAGCATGATATAAACGCACACATTCTGAGAAACATTCGAAATTAAACCGTTGAAGTCTAAACATATGCAATGGCGATTGCAGAAGTGTCTGCACTCTGCCAAAATAATCTGGTTAACAGTTTAAAAAATAAAACAATACGAAAACTATGGCATACCTTTAGGAGTGAGAGCTCAACTTCATCTTGAACCAGGTCTATTCCTTGTCTTCTCTGTCGGCAATTCAGATTATCAGTGGCTATGTGCATTGGGACTTCAGTGGCTAGAAGGGCATGATCAAGTCTCTTTTTCTGTGCAAGAAGAAGATCTGTTTCGCTAATAATATCATTGATTTCTCTCTCCAGCTCACTTTTCCAGAAGTGAATATCATGCAATCGTTCTCCTAATGCTTTTGTCACATCATTCTGAACCTTGTTTGTTGTAGCCTCAGTCTCTGAAATATTGAGTATAAAAGGTCAGTTCAATGAAGATTTATATGCAACCAATATTCAATATCAGAGTATATCCAGAACATCATTAAGTTATGTACATAATTCATGTTGTTGGGTGAACCAAATTTGGGCTAGAGGTATCTAGGTATTCTCATTTACCTGTATCTTGCCTATTACTATATTTTATCAATTTCTATATCAATTCATTCCACCTTTGGGCATGATAAAATTCAAAATAGAATCTCATGACTACGTATAAACTTACCCTTCTCAGTTCGGATGCTTTCATGTCTTATCCTCTCAGCATTGTCTCTGTCTACGAATGCCTGATAGTACTTGGCATAGTTACTTTCATGCCATTCTGATGGGTTGTATTTTGCAGATCTGTAGCCGACAGTAGAGATTCCCATATCATTTCCGGTGTTTCCTTGGTATACACTCTCAAGGATAACAGAACCCTGTGTCTGAACAGTAGGCCTCTCTGGTGGCATTTCTCTTGTCATAAGAGTGGAGCCAGGAATACTTCCAGCCGCCATTGTTGCAGTTGCTGCCATCTCAGCTTGCCTAAAATTAGTCTGCAGAGTCAAACACTTGTCATGTTACTGAATTAACAAGCAGCTCAGAGGGAAACTTCAACTTCCATGAGAAAACTGACAAATGGATAAGGTTCAGGTGGGCCCGACGATATTAATTTTTCAGCCAATGAGTCGTGGAAAAATCTGTTCCCTTAATAGATTGGTTGTCACTGGCTGCTTGGGTTTATGAGCAGTTCTGTTCGGCCACCAGGTCAATAAACCATTTGTCTTCTTGGTAATAAAACCTAGCAGCCCATGATAGTTGTCCACCAGCTAGCAATTACATGCAAAACATTTTTTCATTGTTCATTGTTTTTTTGCAACACTGACTGTCACTGCTAACAGTCACAGTATGAAGTGAAAAGTAAATGAATAAATGACTGACATATAGCTCTGAGATTCATTTTCATCCATTATGAACAATATAATGCAATAGTACAATGATGAAGCCTCAGTCTAAAACTACAGTTTGATCCCCCTTTCTTCTTATAAATAAATGCATCTGATGTGAAATTAACAATCATACAGTTGTCTCAATCTTTATCTTTGGAAGAGTAATTTTAGCTGAAATACTTGTATATGTATTAGATTAAAGAGGTTGTTTGTTAGATGTGTATAAAAAGTGCTTTGAAATAATATATAAGCATTATGGTACCACCATTCATACTCACCAGTATGTGTACAGTACACAGTGAGAGAAGAAACTGAGAACAAAATATGAGCAGTTTGCCTGTATTGTGTTGTGATCACAGCAACCGTTGCCAGGGAACAAGTGTTTCCTGCCTCGCAATATGCGATAACTTTTACCATATTCTGAAACATTGTTATGGATTTGATGCACTCTGGGATATATGATTTGTAAACAAAGCAGAAAGAGGTGCAGGAGCCATGTTTCAGGTGTAGCATGGCGTGTTTGTAAACATTGCATTATTATAAGTGCATTTAGGTTCATTCCTTGGCTCAATGAACTTGAGGTTGTGACCTGTAGTATTACCATCCCAGTCTCTTTAAACCTGGTATGGCATCTTACTCTTCTGACAGAGGAGTTATGATGGACAATGATGTTGCAAAGGATAAAATGATGACAATACAGTCTTCAGCAGTAGTTGATGACAACAACTTCAACACAACAGTGACAGCAGGAGGTGATCAAACAACCTATAAAAACTCATCCAGTACCACCAATGAAGATCATCATCAGCAGAATGTCTTATCATCTTCATCCTCCTTAATGGGAATGGAGTTCAAAACCTATCCCAGTGACATTGTGTCAAACCACAACAATGGGTATGATGTTTCCACCCCTGCAAGAGTTATTGCTAGGCTGCAAGGGAAAGATTTTGAATATGTAATGACAAAGCACAGGATAATTATAGGAAGAAATAGCAGCAGTGGAGATGTAGATGTGAACATGGGTCATTCTAGTTTCATTTCTAGGGAGCATGTTGAGATAGTGTTTGATTATCCTACATTCTTCCTCAGCTGTGGCGGAAAGAATGGTGTATTTGTCGATGGAATATTTCAGCAGAAAGGTGCTCCTAGACTACAGTTGCCAGATAGGTAAGTATAAAATTGTAGCACAGATCGTTGAAGTGTGCATCCTGCCTAACAATAGCGCCCGAGATGTAGGCCCAAACATTGTTTTCTACAGTGGTGGCATATGATAATACTGTCAGCCTCACAAAAGTCCTTCTAAAAGTCCTTGATCATTTACAGCCTGTGTTGCTCTGTTACATGTGAATGTGTTGATTCAATGAAATACCCCTATTTCGATGGTTGATGAAAATAGAACTAAGCAGTGACTAAGATGTATACCAAATGTTATTGTATCGAATTGTATTATTGGATACATGTATATACCGATAAAATCTATTCGGAACTAAAAGATTAGTCATAATTTTGTTTTTCAGGTGTGTTATCCGGTTTCCCAGCACATCAATTAAGATAATGTTTCAGTCACTTGTAAGTACCCACATTCCAACACAAGAACCAGTGGTGTCTGCAGCCATGTCCAAATTGTTGATGCCTCATCCTGGTCAAGCTGAGCACATGAAGTTAGCTTCTCCTGCAAGCTCAGCTGAGACTGGACATCCCTCTGAGAGCTCGGCACTGCCTGTCTCTCATATGGCAAGTCCTGGCAGTACATCAGCAGCGGCTGTATCTCCGGCTTTGCCGCGCTCTGTGGCTCACCTTCCTAGACTTCCGGCGTCAAGCGGTTTGAGGATACATATTCCTGAACATAGGAGCTTCGCTAGTCCATGTCCATCACCAACAGGCACTATCAGGTAAGACTTGCGTAGTCTCCACTCAGGCCTATCTGTCTTGTTGCATCAGACAGCCTGCTGTGAGAGCTTGTTTTATGAAACAGCCTACTGATGTGGTGTGGTGTGTAAATGTCAAGAGCAGTAAACTAGACCCATTAGTGAACCTATATGTGCATTTGTAATGTTTTTGTTTTGATCAGCGCTCATCTACGTGTTAACCAGGCAGCGACAATTATCGGTTATTTGTGTGGAAGTAAGTTCAGGCTTCTGCTATAAGTAGTATTTAGATTGTTCAGTGGGCTGGATAGGCATATGCAGTTTTTGTTTCATGATACATGAATTAAATGCTGCTCTAACCTAAATCGTTGATAAGACACCTTTTGCAATGACGCTAATATTGTAAACCATTTTATGTTATTTTATTGACTTAGCATGTAACCCAGGCCTAACCTTGGGTCCAATGTTATCTTATCTCTTGCACAATGTCAAACAAAACGTCTCATGATGTATGATATGCATAACAGTTTTGGTTTGTGTGATGACTGTGAGTTACTATCAGTCCTATTAGTGTAGCAGGCCATTCGTCATATAAGTTTGTACATGCCCTTTTTGGTTTGGTACGTGGTGTCTGTATTGAATGTAAATGATGGATGTTCTCTTATGCCCTACTCATACTACATACATAGAGTAATGAAAATTATCCTATAGCACTGCATATTATGTAGTTGAACTAATAAACTAAAGCCCAGTTGCTTCCTTATGGGTATTGATGTAGGTAAATGGAACCATTCCGTTGCTCCGCTTGCAGGGGCTGACAAAGTCCGAGCGCTGAGACAACCATTTTACCAAAGGTTGGACAGCGTATTTGCCTTCTGTGTAAATTCCTATTCATTGTACTGAGAAACTGGCTCAACTGTTAATCAATAACTTTATGTAATTGTTGTGATAAGGAGTGCCATTAGCCTCCAGCTGGTTGAGGAGGCTATCAACTGTGGTGAGATCCCAAGTAACATACCAGTGAATCTTGTACCAATTAGGTATATAGAATTATGGATGTTGGGCGTAAAAATGCCTAAGTTCTCAGAGTAGTTGTAATAATTTGTTCTTTTGCTTCACAGTGTTGAAATGTTTACAAAGTAAGCCACTCTTTCCTTCAATAACATGGCACACGCGAGTTGCCCCACATACTTTATGGGCCTGCAGCCATGCATACCAAACCTGCAGTCATGTATTCCAAATACCGATGATCTAACAAACAGTAACATGGTAATTAAGCTACCGGCGCGAGGGCAATAGTGATGTAGTAATACGCTTAGTTTCTGACCTTGTCTACTTAGTTTTCTGATATTCAAGCTCGGTTTGACAAGCCAGGATGCATAAGGTACAAATGGCGGAGCAGCATTCTATGATCCAACTGAAAATTTCCGTGTTACTTTTTCAGTGCTGTCAACTCAGCTCCAGCTAGCCCGAGGAATGGGGGTGGCTCTTACTTTAGTTCGGTTATTCCCGACTTGAATGCTGCAGCACAGCGGGCTCAGGGTCTGAAGGAAGGTGACAAGAATATTAGAGAGCCTGGCCCGGATGATGTGAAGCCTCCTTATTCATATGCCCAGCTCATCGTACAAGCCATCAGCAGTGCGACTGACAAACAATTAACACTGAGCGGTATTTACGCACACATAACCAGGAACTATCCTTACTACAGAACTGCTGATAAAGGATGGCAGGTAAGCATGTCTACACTAAAGATATAGATGTGTGTCAAATTATAATTGTTTTTTTTTCATGTAGTTTTTGGTATGAACATAGAATAAATAAGTGTTTGTACAATACTCTGTACCATGAATTTTGCGGATGTTGTTATCAGTTTAATCAATGGAGAAAGAATTTACAAGTTTTGTGCCATTGATTGTTTTGTATGACATTCACGTTGATTGAGGAATTATATTGCCGGTATTTTGTATACTTATATTTGATGAGTTCTCCATGTATGTCCTAGCGCTGCATTCGCTCATTATGTAACTGGGTGATGATGCTATTTTTATCAGCTGATCAAGAATGATTGACTTTGTTGTGTCTAATTCTACTAACAACATCCTGTACAAATGCCTGACATTTGTGTTGTCAAAACATTGTGTGTATGACACCTACTTTTTGCTTCTTGTAGAACTCAATCAGACACAACCTGTCACTGAATCGGTACTTTGTGAAGGTACCACGCTCTCAAGAGGAGCCAGGTAAAGGCTCCTTCTGGAGGATAGACCCTGCTAGTGAACCTAAGCTTGTAGCTCAGGCTTATCGTAGACGACGACAACGTGGTGTACCATGCTTCAGAGCTCCATTCAGTCCGCTTACAGCCAGGTATCCTAATACACGTCCCCTCTCTCACCATGACGCCTGATATAAATATACAAATCTTTGCATTCATTATTCAATTGCTGCTCTCTTTCCCTTGAACTCTCATAACAGACAATAAGAATGATATTGATGCGTGGTTGTGTTATCAGGTCTGCGCCGGTGTCGCCCACACATTACTCCTCGGGGATGTACACACCGGGTGAGATGTCGAGAGAAGGTAGTGATGGTGAGGAGGAGAGTTCGTCTCCCGGCAGCAGACATCAGCTAGTCACCTCGTCAGCAGACAGCAGCGCCGCCTCTCAGCAGCAGATATCCTCTGTATCTGCCGGAGCTGCAGCCATACTTAATCCAGCTCAGAGCAGATTACTCCAACTACACGGAGCTGCTGCTGTGCGTACTATACAATCAGCACCCGGCTCTCCTCAGGGTGAGTGTAGCATCTCCCTGTGGTAGTTAACTACGCCTACTATTAGTGATACTAAATATGAGCTGAGACCTCAACCTTCTGTGCACACCTGTAGTCAACGTGTTCTGAGCATGTATTTAATCCTATGAGATTTATTATTTTAGGCTATCATGTACTTTCTCCCACAACGATACAAAAGCTAACAGCAGCATCAAGAAACTCAGCTGGAGCTGGACTTATCATCCATCCTCAGCATCTTCTAGCTGCTACACATCCTAATGGTGGTAAGCTGCTGTATATCGTTATACATGTATTCTAATAATTATATACCTACCTATATTCTGTGTGTAAGCTCTCTCTGTACTGATTACTGATGCCTTCAGTGATCAGCTATATAAATTTTCTTCACGTGTATGATTGCGCTCTGTATCAACAATAATCCTAAGTTAGATACTGTGTCCATGTTTAGTTTTCCATCATGTTTGAATTGTATAGTGTTAACTTCACAATTCACATGTCTATGCTGTAGGAGTAGCTACCATGATACCGGTGACAAGTACTGTGTCAGGAGCAGTTACTGTACCCCACTCCATAATGCAGCAGCCGGTCGCTAGTACTACTGGTACATTGGCGTCCCTTGTCACAGCAAATCCTACTGCTGCATCAATAGCCATGTACAGCTTACCAAAATCAGCGAACCAAACAGTAGAAACATATATACAATCGGCTTGTAATCAGCAGCCCATCAGTCAATCAGTGGGAGCACCTGTCGCGCTTGTCAGTACTGCGAAAGCCAGTCATACCCAGTCAGGTTTGTTTGCATTGCCAGCAGTTGTGCATCTTTCTACATGTATTTATTATTTTTATTCATATGCTATGTTATAATTACATTTTTAGTCATGTTTTAGCAGTATAAAAGTTAGTTTCCGCGGTTAAAAGCCAAAAAACACTCATAACAAACATGGGTTTTATGTTTATTTTATGTATTAGTTTAACGGCATGTCACAGACTTTTGGTATCACTTGATTACTTATTTGTTTTCAGTCATACCAGCTGCTGTTATCAGGCCTGTAGTGATGACGAGTGCTGTTTCTGCTGCCGCACAGCATGCAGAGTGTAACGTCACATCACTCGCCGAGTCGACTCTCATTCCTACTACTGTACTGGAGGGACACAAAACTCCCACTGATGATGTGCAATCCTTATCAACACTACAGAAGCAAGAGAATGCCCAGCTCAGAGCAGACGCTGTTGTCTCAGACCTTGAGCGGAATCACAACAATGTTAGTGTATATTATCGTAACCATTGTACTCAGAGAAATGCTGTGTGGGTTCTACTGATATGTGGACATGATTTCTTGGTTGTCCTTCTCCTCTCCGAAGTTGATGTATGATCAGTTCAAACCCTCTATTAACTGTCGTGTCAAAAACATTTCATATCGCTCACTTTTTTTACGGATTTGAACATTGAAATTCACTTTGTGTTTGAGGGAGGATGTAATGTATTTTTGGTTGTTTGCAGGCTGGAGATAGCAGCGATCAAATGAAACGGCCAATTGAAGAGTCATATGATGATCTCACCAGTGATGAGAAGAAAGCCAAGCTAGAGTAGAGTGACTTACTTCCCGCTCTTACACTTACTTACTCATGTGAATGCAAGAGAGACAATTACAAATGTCCATGATAATAATATAAACTGTGTATTGTTTACAAATTTACAGGTTCTATAGATAATGGCTTCAGTTTTGATTCAATACGCTGTTAGCCGAAGTCGTGTACATAATTGTACAATGTACAGAATTATCTTCAAATCATCAGAAATTAAATGATGATTGTATAAAAGCAATTTAGTTAAATCTTTTTGGTAGTATTCATATTGTTTTCTTCCCAAAGCTTCTGCAATCATCTAAATCATGAGACAACGTAAAATTGTCAACTTACGTTAAGCTAATGCTGTGCCGAGATACCGGAAAAATATAATATTCTTAATCTCGTAATGAAAATCCATTGTATTGGTGTAAAATCTGTAACACTAACACTGTGACGTCTTGATGGCTAAATGCTGTTTCTATGTGAGCAGGGACTGTGCATAACACACTGCAAATGTGCGTTCACAAAATATAAACGGGGTTGTCCACACAGAAACAAGCATACAACCACATGGGCTTACCAGTTCAATCAGTGCTGGGATCATGCTGTTATTGGATGAGAGGTTATAAATATGCTTTTGAAACAGTGGCAAAGTTGTCTCTTAACCTGGAGGAGACTTGGCAGCGGACAT
>ERZ1740068.931-NODE-931-length-10956-cov-9.388038_pt1 | contig 10956 bp, 10 predicted proteins | sample MGYA00581735_ERZ1740068 | MGnify/ENA primary metagenome ERZ1740068 (study PRJEB43018, sample SAMN04849740) | marine metagenome | isolation source: floating plastic debris | place: Pacific Ocean | collected 2008-08-30 | study: EMG produced TPA metagenomics assembly... | reverse complement strand
GGTCGGATCAAAAAACAACAGACAGCTTTTAGAGATTCCCTCTCGTCATTTAATCCCTGAGGGATACCTAATTCCCCGACTCTTGAGTCGATAAGAAACTATTGGCCGACAGAGATACTCCGTACCCTTGGGTCGGGGTTGGTTCATTCACTAAAGGGTACCTAGCTTGGCTACCGTCAGTTAAGGCTTCAGTTTAACTGATGCAACTACAAATCGAAGATACTGGAGAAAACACCTATCTCAGCGGAAGGGGGGGATGGTGTATAAAAAACTATCTGAAGAATAGAAAGCTCTCACTGTAGCTGATTCAAATACAGTTATCCACTCTGTAGGAAACAGGCCTCATATTTGGGATGTAGCTACAAGCTACATCCAGCGGGAGCCACACCCAGCCTGCGTAAATGAAATACTTACATACCTATTTGAAAGCATTGCCGCCGAATATGAATTGGTGAATTTAGGAGAGATAAATATATCTAATTTAGGATTTATATATCAGCGCGTAGAGTGCATTGCTACATGCTACTACGTGTGAAAACTCTTAAATCTTAAAGTAATTGATTATGAAAAATCTTAGAAACATCGGTCAGGTTATCAACAAAAATGAGCAAAAGCAAATCAATGGGGGTTCAGTGCATTTTTGCCCAGCAGGAACTTTTCTATGTACATGCTCAGGCAGCCCATTTAGTTCATTTAGCTTTTGCGCCAGCAGCATTGGCTATTGTGTGGCAAGATGCAACCTTTCTCCTTCGCAATAAGCGTTTCTGATAAAAAGTGCGTTTAATTATTAGACGTTATCATGCGTGATTCAGAGAAGATGGATTTTGTTCCCGAACGATGATCCATCTTCAATGATTATTAATTCATACTGGGTAATGCATGATGAGCCTTTGAAAGAAATTCGAAAATCATCACAGAGCGGTACAAATCAAAAATTACTCATCACTAATCGGATACACCATCCTTCTCTCCATTTCTCGGTTATTTCAAGAGACCCACCGAATATTCAACCAGTCTTGCCGATGGTTAATTCTGGGTATAAATCCCCTTTTGAGCGACCTATATTTGAATCGTTGAAGATGTAGTTGACTAGCAAGTAACAGGGGTCTTACTAAGCATTTAAATAGTGAGGTGGAACTTCACACATCATTGTCTGTGAAGACAGTCAGTGGTTCAATCACTTAGCTGAGCAGCCGGGAAACCTACATCGAGACAACCGACTCATTAAAAACGAACTTATTTACGATGAAAAAAACGCTAATTATTTTAATGCTATTGTACATCGTTTCATCTTGCCAGGATGAAATGAAAGAGGAAATTGACAATTTGCCGGAGAACGGAGAGGTGATCAACGTCAATGGACCCTACACCGTAGAAGATGGCATGTTGAATTTCTCCTCTCTGGAAACATTGGGTAGCTTCCTCGGAGAGATTGAGGAACAACTAAAACCTGCTGATGAAAACCAGCAATGGGCCAGAGGACTGTCTACTACGGTGTTGCCTGAAGGTTTTCTGCCATTGGCTGATGGATATGACCGATATGCCATGAGTGCCCGTGCCGAGGGAGACGATGACGGGGAACAATTTTCTCCCGACTTGGAACAAGCAATCAATGAAAACCTGATTCCTAATGAGGCTTTGCACTATGTCCTGGATACCGCGAGAAGGGTGAAAATAGCAGGCAAAATCCATCAGATCACAGAGGTAGGTGCCTTTTCCTATGATGCCGCTCATACCGCAGAGTTTGAAAATACTTATGAGAATTTCCTGAATGGATATTTGGATTATTCCCAGCAGATTGATGAGAACACTTATCAGTATGGCAATATCATATTTGAAGATTCTTATGGGTTTGTTTCACGAAAAGACCTGACGGAAGACAATGTCATAGACTTTATGAGTGGCAACTACGAGACGTCCGAGAAGGGTGTCGATGATCCATCTACGAGCGGAAGAACGTATGATGAACATACTAAAATCTATGGATTGAGAACAGTCAGAACCAACTTCTCCAGTGGCCTGGGATTTTTCAATGTGCGTACTGCTACATTTGATTCAGACCACAGAGTAGCCGTTTCTTTGGACCATGTAAACTATGGTTTTGTCAAATACACTAATTTCAAGGTGAAGTTCCAGGGTAAGAAAAGAGTAAGAGCCTGTATCAGGATCTTTAGAAGACGCAGATGTCGTACTTTATTTACTTACTGGGTAAAGAGAAGAGCAGAAAAAATGGTCATCGGTATCGACGACCTGAAAGCGGAGCTCAAGTATCCCTTCTCCATCGAAGGATCTGAATATGTAGATGCTCGTAAAAAATGGTCTAAAAGACTAGCAGAAGGCACGGTTGAAATGGCATTTAAAGGAATTTTTGAAACAGACATTGTCAAAGACTGGACCAGCGGTCTGAGAACATTTGGATCAAGAATACAGGTTGCAGGGAATAAAATTGATCCATGGAAGAAAGGATTAGATCTTTTAGAAAAAGAAGTGTCTAAGCGTACTAACCGTTTTGTTTTGGATGCTACCGGTTATGACAAAGACGCTCCGATCATGTTGGTGACACCGAGACTCGACAAAGAATATTACTATTTCAACGGTGTGACCGAATACCGAAACGTCGAAAAAAGAAAGATGAAATTCCCCGTAGGAAGTTTTGTGGGAATTGGCGCCAAAGCATCTGGTGGCGGATCGCTAAAGCCCGATCTACCAAAGTCCAATGAATTCAAACTGAAGTCTGGCGGTATTTTTGGTGCCGTGTATTACAATGGCCGATGGAGAGGCGTAAGAGTACAGCGATAAAACCAATCCTTATTATGGGCTGATGATCATTGGCGTACCTGATAAACCAGGTACGCCTTTTTGGTATATATGATTACCCTCAGGAAATTACTGCTTCCACAGAGGAATGTTTCCGGTATCCTAATAACCTGGTGTTTTCGGGGCCTCTTTATAATCTCCTGCAGGCGGATTAAAGATGCTGTTGTCAATTGACTTTTTGATGACCTCTTTGGCGGAAGTGATCATAGACATTCCTTCGTTATGTACCTGGTATTCAAGAGGGATGCCTTTCAATTTTTTAAACTGAGACTGCATGGAAGAAAATGCTACAGATTTGAGATCCTCTGTGTAATAGACTTCTACATCTGGTGAATCAGCTTGTTTGATAATTGCTTTTTTGCATAGATAGCCAGCTATTCTTTTGGTTTCGCCATCAATCAATATTACCTCTATTTCTTCCCCATCATCTAATTTGGAAATAGTCTTTATCTTTTGGCCCATCACATCTGTGTAAGAAGTACTGGTGTTGGTCGTAACATCAGAGATCATTACCATTTCAGTACCCATCATGTCCATCTCCATTTTTAACTTGGTACCCTTGATACTAAAAATGGACTGAGGAGGTTCTTCTGGCAACATCTTCTTCATCTCTTCAGTCAAATTCATGTAAGTGAACTCAAATAGGATGGTTCCTTCAAAATCTTGAGAAAAAGACTTTGTAATGGCAAAACAAATAAATAGGGTTAGTAGTGTTAAACGTTTCATATTGATATCATTCAGTATATAATAATAATTGAGAGCCATTTTGATTAACTAACTAATGGCTAGCAAGTACCTGTCAGAGGTACAGCGCCCTTTTAGTTTGACAAATTCTGTAGCTGTACTCATAGCTTAGTGTATGAAAGTGCCTGGCAGGTTACCATAAACATATTATTTTTTTTTGAGTAAAAGTCGTTTTTCAAAATATCTCTAACCATTTGTACCATTGGTAAGTTCTTTATCAAGGTCTTGATGTTATTTTGCTTAGTTGTTTGAAGAACTATCAAGATGGAATATCCGATTCAGTGAACTTTAAGCCTTTACCGGCGCACCTGATAAGGGTACCGCTTTACAAAGCAGTTACAACATCGAATAATAAATTACAATTTAAACTACAGGATAAAATGAAAACACTACTGTCCTTTAAAAACAATACTTTACTATTGGCCTTATTGGTACTCTCCATGCTTTTCACTGCCAGTTGCGGTGAGGATGATGAGCCCACCGGACCTGACTTAGTAGAGGAAGAATATGCGCTGCTATCCACTTTTCTCAATCAGACTTTAACGGGGGATAAAGTGGTAGTTGATCAACAAACCTCACATCCATTGGCTTTTTTCTGGATTTCAGAAGGTGACTTGGCAGCCAACGTAGCATTTTTACAAGGCTATGTGCCCGATGCAGATCAGACCATGATTGAACAATTGGTTGGGATGACCCAAGATACCACTTTACACGAGCGCTCCTTTGACGTTCCTGACAAAGAGCTGATAGTAATGACCCCTTTCGTCAGGGAGCGAATTTTCAGGGCTGACAGGTCTTTAGCCGACAGCTGGGAGGAATTTAAAGGTGAGTTCGGCGAAGATCAAACACTGCTCATTATGTCAAGAGCGGCTTTCAATGAAGACCGCACACAGGCCCTGTTTGCTGTCATCGACTACTACATCACACCCAATGGATTTGCTGTGGCCACAGGAAGCCTCGTGCTTTTCAGGAGGCAATCTGATTCAGATCTATGGAGTGCCAACCCTGATTTCGTAGCAGTCTGGGTATTAAACTAGTGTATGTCTGCGTTTCTTTAGAAAGCCTATTGAGCTGCAATCTGTTTTTGAATATCATTGGCCGTTTTGATGGCGTCCTGCAGGCCGCTGGCATCTTTTTCTATTTGAATTCTGGCATCAGTATAGGCAGCGTAGGAACCATGAATGGCACTGGTTACCTGTCCACTGGTTTTCGCGTCTGCGCCCTGTTTCGCGTCCAGCACTTTGTCGCCAAATGGATTGGCATTTCGCATCGTTTTGTAGGATTTATGGCCTTTTTGTTTGACAGCCATAAATGTCTCCAGCGTAAACTGCAATTCACAAACATGGCCCGTGGTGAGCTCTTTGAGGTTCATTTTTACATCGCCATATAAGGTCTGCGCCCCCGTATTACCGCCTTTGTCTTGGTAGGTTTGTTTGCACCTCACTACCTCATAACCGAGCTTTGCTTCGTTGGCATGCACAATAATCATCGCATCTACCATTCCTTTGAAGTCTGCAAAGCTCAACGTGCCCCTCACCACATCCAAAATACTGCCATAGTCGCCCTTGTACTTGCCTTTGGCTTTTTGAGTGGCTCTTTCCTCACCCTTCAACGGTGCAACTTCACTTAGACTATGTTCACTTTTCTCATATCGTCTCACCTTATGGTCAGCCTTGCCTTTTGCTGTTGGTTTAGCCTCGGGGTTATCCACCATTTTCATCTTAATTTTCACATATTTATCAGTTTTCGCACCAGTTGATTTTACCAGTTGATCGAAAATGTCTGAGAAATGTGGCAGTGCCTCTTGCGCCTGCGCTTCCAGTGCCCCCCAGGTGTTGGCATCTAATTCTTGCGCCGGGTCGTTTTGTAATTGGATAGGTTGGGTACCTCTATGAACACTATTCGCCATCAGGCTTTTAAGCTTCCGTTGCGCGATTGCTTCCGGACGGTTATCTACAAATTGAGATGAAGTATCCGATTCACTTTTTAATTGAGTAGTATCATTTGCAACGGATTGACTTTGCGTGTCAGTTGCTTTATGATCAAGTGTATTCATACAAACTAAATGTAGTTATCAAATGATAATCAAATCTAGTGTAAACTTTTGCGAGTGTAAGCTAAGTTGCCAATTAGTTTGCGGTAGACTCAGATCTTTTCGCAGCTAAAACGACATTTGAAAATTACAATTTCTAAATGGGAAAGACAAGTAGTTCAGATCCAGATTTCAAATGAGCGATCTCGTGATATGGATGACGACGATTCTGTGGCGGTAGACTTGCGGATTAACTACACTGATTGGCAAAGTAAATAGTTAGGGGCTACTGAAAAAGTCACAGGCATGCCTAAAGCGAGACAGCGAGACGCAGATGTATATGAATACTTCAAGGTGAGCTAACGAAGCAGGAGGTATGTCTGTGGCTAACGTCAAAAATATTGGAATCAATATTTTTGTGATGCATGGAAAATGGCATATGTGCTAAAAAAACCTTGTACTTACTGAAAAACACTTGGTAGAAAATTTTGCCGATAGGTTATCCGGAAGATGCTTCTGATAGTGATCCAGTGTTTTTCAGTAGCTCCTAGTTAATCTTTCGCTGATATGATCAGGAATTAGCGTCTGCTTATTAGGCAAAAGGAATAGTCAGCGTGGCATCAAACTAAAGGAGCGGGTTAAAACACCCGCTTCTTCAGTTTTTACTTTCAATTTTTCGATTCTTCAATGCACCTGGCTTAAACGTATTTGTTAAGGAAAGTCCATGCTAAGGAAAGTAGCGTCATCCCGGCCTTGAGCCGGGGCTGAGCGGCCCTACCTGAGCGGTCCTACCTCATTCTCGGATCAAAGGTGCGTTCGATCTGGTATTCCTTCGGCGGTGTAAGACCCTGGAGGTGTTGCACGAAGTAGTCCCATCTTCTACGCATCATGTAGAAAGTGTCTGATCCGTAGCCATGGCGGGCGTTGGGAAAGATGAGCAGGTCAAAATCTTTGTTGGCTTTGATCAACGCGTCTACAACTAGTGTGGTATTGTAAGGAGGGACGTTGTCATCCATGCCACCGTGAGCCAGCATGAGCTTACCTTTCAGGTTTTTCGCATTGAGTTGGTTGGCCTGTCTTGCATAGTTGTTGACACCGTTCTCGTCTTTCATCAGACCAATGTAGCGCTCACCCCAATCATCTTCATAATTGCGGTTGTCATGATTACCAGACTCGGAAATACCTACTTTGTAGAACTCGGGGTAGTTGAACATGGCCGCTGCCGTGGCAAAACCTCCACCAGAGTGTCCCCAGATACCTACGCGCTCCAGGTCCATGTAAGGATATTTCCTGGCCAGTTGCTTCATGCCGGCAATCTGATCGGGCAGCGTGTTGATGGATATCTCGCCATAACATGCATCGTGAAAGGCTTTAGAACGTCCTGGGTTGCAGCTACCCTCAATCACGACAACTACAAAACCCAATTCGGCAACTGCCTGATGGTCACCTCTGCCAGTGCTGAAAGACCAGCCGCGAACACTACCACCCTGTGGACCGGGATAGACGTAGTTGACGACCGGGTATTTCTTGTTGGGGTCCAGGTTGGTAGGGGTAAATACCAGACCGTATAAATCAAACTGATCATCGGCGGATCGCACAGTGACAGGCGTAGGCGCTTTCCAGCCGGTAGCCTCCAGGCGTGAAATATCGGCTTTCTCCAATGTGGCGATTAGCTTGCCTTTCATGTCGCGTAGCACAGAGACGGGGGGCACATTGGGCTGAGAGTAGTTGTCTACAAAGTACTGATTGTTGGGAGAGAAGCTAACCCGGTGATTGCCGTCTTCAGGCGTAAGCAATTTCAGGTTCTTACCTGACAAATCCACACGGTAAAGGTGGCTGAAATACGGATTACGACCAGCTTCGCGCCCGTTGGCTTCGAAGTAAATTACACCACGTTGCTCATCGATGTGTCGTACACGGGTCACGACAAAGTCTCCTTTAGTAATCTGGCGTTTTAGCGCACCAGTTTGTCCGTCATAGAGATAGAGATGACCCCAGTTGTCGCGCTCAGAATACCAGATCACTTCATTGCTGGCTTCCAGATAGTGCCAGTTGATCGCTCCCTGCCCAGACTCATATTGCGTAGCCACTTCTTCCTTCATGATGTCTCTCACCTTACCAGTATTGGCATCGGCAATTCTAAGCTGAGCGATTTTATGGTCTCTCGTAGAGGAGACAAACACTAGTTGCTCGCTACCATTGATCCATTGGTTGTCATCAAATGGCCCGTCACAGGCGATGTCGTCACACAGGGTGCCCCTACGGTCATCCGCAGGTATATCGAGACGTACCATTTTATTATTCTCTACATCTATGATGACGCGCTCTATCTGGATGATTTTTTCATCTTGTGGCAAGGGGTATTTCCAGCTTTTCAAAGTAGGTGCACCAACATTGGTGGTCACCAGGTGCATGTCCGATACATGTCGTTGATCTTGCTGGTAGGTGGCGATCTTCTTAGAATCCGGCGACCACAACACCACAGGTCGGTCGCTCTGTCGCCACCCTGCATTGTCAGTCGCATAGCCATAGTTTTCGATGCCGTCCGTGGTCAGCTGCGTTTCTTTACCACTTGCCAGGTTGCGCACCCATAGGTTCCAGTCCTTGATGAAAACCACCTTACTTTTATCAGGAGAGAGGCTTTCCTTTCTTCGATTGTATCTAGGTCCGCGTTCCTGCTCTGTGAGCATTTTACGAAGTTCCTCCACCTTACCAAAGGTCTTGCGTTTCTTTTTCTTCACGTCATAAAGCACAAACTCCGACCCATCCTTGGTCAACACCCGGTACCAAAGTTTTGTATCAGAATCCCAGCTGGCCCGTACATTCATCCGGTCCACATATTTGGAAGTATTGAAAGAAAGCTGACTGGTTGCCTGCTCGTAGGTGTCCGTCGTCACCTGCCCCGACAACAGCAAGGGCGCGAAGACAAACAGTAGAATAAGTTTGATGTTCCCACCTATGCCAAGGCTTCGGCGGACGCAGCGTGTGGTGTTTTGTTTCCAGATGCCAGTCTTATTCTCAATGCTAGTAGAATTCCGTGAAATCATATGATTAGTTTTCATGAATTTAAAGATATGCCTCAATGACTGTTGAGACGGTGTAATAAAATGTTTTTCAATGACTCAAACTTAAATATAGAATTTTCTAATGTTTTGATGGGAAGGGTTTGGGATTAGCGGTTTGGGGGCCTACTCCTATCGTCGTATCGGGCTTTCAGCACTATTCCTCCACTGCGGTCGGGATAGTGTCTTCTATCCCTGGCCCATAGATGTCCCAAATGAGGGTGATTTGTTACTTTTCAGATCGTTAATCAGGGGTATTCCTTAACTGTTCTTGAAGGATTGTGATCTCCTCATCTAAAAGTGGTTCAAGTTCTTTTAGTCTTTCAAGCAGATTCATTGAACTATGCCTTATGGTAATGACGATGATGTTTCCACTGAACACATCACAAATCAGGTAGTGATTTCTAATATTGTACAGTGAAAACTTTGATGAAATGCTGTGGTTGATTCTTAGTAATTCTGGGTTGTGACTGAGCAGTTTAAAAGCATCTTCAAAAGCTTGTAGATACTTCTGCGCTCGTGTTTCTCCCCATTCCTCTATAGAATAATCAAGAATATCTTGAAGATCATCGAGTGCTCTGGCGGTTAGATGTATTTCCGCCATTTAGGATTTATCTGCTTTATGCGCTTTTAGGTCAGCCATCAAATCCCCTGAAAATTTTTTGGTATTACCGCGCACAGCATCTGTATAGCCATCCAATATTGCAGTGCGTAAGGACTGGGCTTCAAGCTTTTCCTTTTCATGGCGTATCAGGTTGCGCACATACTCATCAGGAGTAGTGAAAAGTGTACCACTCCCTGATTGACTTTCAATGAACTGCTTCAGTTCATCCGTCAGTGAAATATTTAATGTTTCCGACTTTGCCATCACTTGGATTTAATTGTTATATAAAAATAGTTGAGCACACTGTGAATGTCAACGGTCTGTTGGATTTGTTGGTTTTGGGATATGGGGTCAGACACAGCGTTTCCTATGTTATCCCTTTTTTATCAAACCCTCAGATACCCATTTAGTAGTAGGTAGCCAATCATGACGGGACCATTCTTTGAGATTGTCTTCATGAATATTCCAGTTGACTTCGAATTCTCCAGTGTGGAAGGTTTCGATGTGGACTGTCGCAGATAACCACATCAGTTTGCTTAAAAGACGCTCAAATTTGTCTACCCAGCGCCGCAGGTCAGACTCCAGGTTCTTATAGTTGGCAGCAAAATGAATATGTCTTTCGTCCCACCCGGGTTGAAACTCCTTGCTGAACATTCTATTGGAAATCCATGGGAATTCATGATCTTCATCGGGAAGTGAGTTGATGACTTTCAGGTTTTCGGCCCAGATCAGGTCTTTCTGTGGTCCGACAGGGTTGGAGATGATACCGTATAGATTCGTTGCGTGTCCCATTTTTGATGATTCAAAGTAACTGTATGTAAATATAAGCGGTGGATGGTTACAGGCTATGTTTAGAACAGCCTGGTCTAAATCTGTGATTAAGGTATGTTAAGTAAGCTTTGGTTGAAAGATGAAGCCAGTGAGAGGTCTACACCCAAGGTGGGGTTTTAGTAACTGACGGCTATTCGGAAGAATACAGCAAGCTTAAATATCGCTGCAATAGTTGCAAGAACAAATACTCGGGCATTTAAACAATGAAAGATCTGTAGGAAACAGGCTTAATATTTTGGGATGTAGCTACAAGCTACACCCAGTTGGGGCAGACCATTTACCGTATAGGTTCCCAATCCTTGAAACCTAATCGCACATATTCAACACTCCATCCATTACCCGGTGGAGCAGGTGTGCCTTTAGCCACCGGTTCGCCAATGAGTAGTTCAGAATAGCCTGGGTCTTTCAATATGAACAATACCTGAAATTTCTTGCCCACACAGGCCTTCACAGAATCACGAGATTGAGTTGTCAGATATTCCCTGATCGTATGGTAAGATACAAAAACCTCATCATTGACAGTGAATTGATAGGTGACACGGTGTTTATTGCTATTATTTGTATTGAAACTAGTTATCTGGCCGACAGTAATTCTTTTTTCGACATCATTGTCAGTCCAAAGAACATGCGCTCGATAATTACTGTAAAATATATAGGCTATTATGCATATGGCTACAAAAAAGGAAATTGAGGACAGAGTATTTTTCATTGCTGTATCTAGTTTGTAGGCTTTTAGCTTTCAGTGAACACTCTTGTAAGATATAGAAAAGCTATGATTGAATTGTACTTTTGGTAGTCACGGACTGTATCTCTAGGAGACAGACATCATATTTTGGGATGTAGCTACAAGCTACACCCAGTTGGGG
>ERZ1740068.930-NODE-930-length-10956-cov-11.341161_pt1 | contig 10956 bp, 10 predicted proteins | sample MGYA00581735_ERZ1740068 | MGnify/ENA primary metagenome ERZ1740068 (study PRJEB43018, sample SAMN04849740) | marine metagenome | isolation source: floating plastic debris | place: Pacific Ocean | collected 2008-08-30 | study: EMG produced TPA metagenomics... | reverse complement strand
TCCTTATAGCTGTAGGGTGCCTTATAATTAAAGCATTTTTTTTAAAAGGAGGTGATTCACTTACAAGGCAGGTGCCTTATAGGTGAGGTATTACGGTACATAGTCTAATCAAGAGTTTCCAGGACTGTGCCAATAAAACCCAAATACTATCACGACTCATTTTCCCATGTTTGTTATGGACAAAGTACTCCTTATTGGATGTTATGATATTCTTCATGATATTGACAGTGTGGGCCTGGTCTGAAAGTTACTGCTGTTTCTAACCAAGGAGTTTCATGAAGCTCCTTGTTCTACCGCAGGGAGTTGGTTACCTGAACACCACAATAGTGATCACTGTCAATAACCCAGTTGGCTAGCTTGAGAAATAACCACTGTTCATTGGGTTCAGTTTATTAAGTGATATACATATGATAAACTCATTCGTACTCAAACCTTTACAGTATAAATATTGGTAGTTATCCGCTATTTATAGATTAAAAGATGATTACCTAAAAGGCTGAAAATTTTGTTATATCTGGTTTTTATGTTTTTTACAGCTGTTTTTTTTTTGTATTTGGGGAGGGAAAAGAGCCTGTGCGCCAAGGCTCACCCCCTAAATCCACCACTAAAATTATATTTTATAGTCAGATAAGGTTCTTACATGGTACATCAATCTTGGCAACAGAGTTACACCAAATTCATGTTTCCATGATGTTGATGATGGAAACAGGAAGAAAATTCTTTGCAGTTCTTGATCAGACTATGTATTAATCTACATTTATTAATGAGTAAAGTATTTTTATTCTCTTTTTCTCCTACCTTCTTTATCTTCATCGCCGTATGTATCGGTGATTGTGTTATATGTGTTAATGATGATCCTCCCACTCAACCACCTCACTGATCCATAAGCATACGAGAAACCACATCCTACAAGCACAATCAATGTAGAAGTATCCAATAATAGGGCATGTTAACAACATTCCCACAATGCAATTTTTCACTGGAATTTCTAGAAATACTCAAAATCATATAATGCTATCAGTGACTGACTGTGTCTGGGATTTCCAAAATAATGCATTGTGGGATACTCATTAAGATGTTCTGTTCAATAATTTAGAAAAACAAAGACTTTATAGCAACGCTTTAGAATTCATCACACCAGTTTGGCGGATGAGTTATAAAGAAATAACACTTACTATATTAATAAAGCATGAAGCAGGTAATCAAGCAATCAAGCATTTGTTGGCATTGAAAACCCTGGGAAATTCCATGATGATGTATGCCTTAAGATGCTATTTTTAGTAACACATTGCGTCATAGACACTCAATGTTCCATCAATATTCAATGTAGCTCAATAGAAAGCTGTAAATTTAAATAAAAAGCTCACCACCAATGAGTATCTCAAGTTGCGGTCCATCTTGAGTTATGTACTTAAGTAGTTTGTCTAGAGCATTGTATCCCTTCAAACGATTACCACTGAAGTCAAGGTAAGTAAGAGATGGTATCTCATTCATCAACTGAATCAAATCTACAATACGTATATCATTATATATATATTTATAAATTATATAGATATAGATATATACATATATGAATATATAATAGTGATTATAGTGATGAACGCTTGTTAGTCAATGGCAGGACTATGAAATGAATCCCAAGTCTCATATGATTTTGAGAATACGATTTCGAAATTGGTATTTTAGATCGCAGGTACACCCAGAAGAGAGTTGAGCCAAAATAAACCACCAAGCTGAGCCTTACATTGGGAAAATAGGCCCTTCCCACTCCCTTCAAGTCTGCACTTTTTCCCTAAACACAATCATTTGATTCCCTTAGAACACCGTTTTGACAAGATATACACCCCTTTTTCTTGGTTATCACTATGCAAAAAGGGGTGCTCAAAAACCATACCTTCTCCTTGTTTATTTCTGCCCAGGGTTGTTTTTTGAAGACATCCCTTTTGGGAGACTATATTCATCTGATCTCATTAAAATCTGAACATCTCAAATCCAGGTCTATAATTCGCAAGTACCTGTGTCTAGTCTGCAGACATACTCATGTCTGCTCCTGTCTCTCATTATAAGCTTCCTGAGATTCTTGAGTGCAGTCAGGTGGTGAAGTTCAACATCATATTTCTGTAAGATTAGCAAGAATCAGTCAAGCCCTGCACCACCAATGAGTCAGAATACAGCTCTATGGGTAATGCTTTCATGGGAGAGCGATAGGAAAACTTGACATGCACCGATAATTTGAAAACTATCGACTGAACACTGGTTTTTTGACCGTTTTTCTGTTCATATCATTTTTTGTCCGTATATAGTGAGTCTTACATTCAGTTTAGGGGCAACATCGAAACAATCATGTCACATTTTACAACTAATAGTTTAACATAATACCTCAACTGACGTCACCAGTCTACATGGTAAATTGGGGTCGGTGAAAGTAAAAATGTCACACCTATAAATCACTTTGAACTCATTTCTAACACTCTCGCTGAATCAAAACATGGTGGATGTAATATGTAGATTAGTTTCACATACTTTGCTGTGACAATTGCTGATATACATGACTTGCGGACAATGAAACTGTTCAAAATGGACCTTATTGGCTCCCTTTATTTGTTCTAATCATGAGTCAGGATGGTTGGGTGTACATACTTTTTTATACAATATTCCAGCCAGTCATATCAATTAGTTAGAGCATACCAGTGGCAGGAAGCTGACATCTAGGTACTCCAGGGTTTGTATATCTGATACTGCTCTCAGTCCCTGCTCAAAGCTCTGCGGCCAGTTGATTTGACTTCCTTCTTCGATATCTTCTGGTGCGGCTATCACCAGTTTCCTACGACAGCAGCAGGATCACACTTTGAACCTCTTATCCTGATCTTATCACTGAGGCATGAGAGCTAAGTGTGTGTACTGTTTTGCAAGAGACGGTGGCACTAAGTATTAATTATGAGCGCCGCTACAAACTCCTGCAGAACAGTTTGAGCCCTTGAGCTAATGCAGGGGAGCACCAAGTATTCAACTCATTAATAGAGAGATGGCACTTGTGTTTCAGATATTTTGACACAGTTATGGTTTTGTGATAACGCATTTAAAGGACGTAAGATTTAAGCATCAAGATAACTTGATTTTGGGGGGTACTGTATAGAATTCAAACCCTGATCACTGATCACAATTTCTTTATGATAAGGCAATTGCCAATCAGACAATATAAGGAAGAGATTACCTTGAATTTTGTGGGATTTCTTAAATAATATAAGATCAAAGATAAAAAATTCATTGATACTTCATAAAATCCACTCTCCTTTAGACGAGACACGGTGTTCTTCTATGCCCATAGAGTGTCTGATCCTGGAAAAAAACTATTTGTGGCTTACACACTCACTTTAGATTTGGACAATATTTCTTCAGATTTGTAACATTCTCTGGACTCTGGAGGAATTCGGCAGGCTGCACAATACAAAACTCCTCCTGTATGAGATATTAACCAATGACAGACAGCAATATCAGTTTCAAAGTGTAAGTCAGCCATTAGATACGAGATAGGCGATGTGCCAACTACCAAGAAATTTTCGATTAGAGTTGTGCACTCTCTTCTAAAACATGGGCAGAAAACTCCACAGTCGAAAGGTTAATAATAATGCTCACCTCATTGATGTGGTCTAACAAAGAGGTTATAAGGGGTTTTGGGCGTGCTAAGTACAATCTGAGCTCAATATTGAATTTGGTCGATGCTTCAAGGGGTTTTTGGCATTGTTATTGTCCAAAACTCACAACGGTTCATAAAGATTTTGGGCCAAAACTAGACAGTCATATGTATCAGATCCCTGCGGTGTGCCGATGGTTTAACTGCAGACCGATCAGAAGGCACCTGATAGTTCCTGATAAACACTTGAAATGTAAAATGTAATATCCAAAACTATGTCACAAGGTTGGAAACAATCGCAGATACTTACCAGATTTGGGGTGCCTTTGAAGTTGAAGAACAGTCCATCCTCATCCTCAGATGCCATAGAAGGACTAAAAATATTTCATCAGACCACATTACAATTTACTTCCTGCGCTCACAAAACAACTAATCTCTCCTATCTGACTTTTTAATTTTCATGTTTACTTACACACACAATATCAAAAACCAATGAGAATTCATCAACCGCAACACACTAAGCAGCACACTGAGTTTAATATTCTCATATTTTAATGGGTTTGATGTGAACGCTCATGGGTTCAAGAGCTAGTCCCGTCATTGACCTAAAGAAGTTAGTTGCCTTCTCTTTCTAGCAGTAGGATGAGTAACGTAACTGACTAAATTCTCTGATAAAAGAAAAGCCGTTTTACCATGCATGCATCACCATTTATTTTTTTACTCAGGGATTCTTATAATATCATATCAGGAAGCTTCTTACAAGGTAGATTTGGCAGTTGAGATGGTAAGCTTTTTGAGACCTGGACATGCTATACCTTGGCTGCTGCACAACTGGAATCTGGAAACTGAGAGATCTTGCAGGCTACCCTCAAACTTTAGGAGTATCCTTGCGAGGGACTTTTTTCTTATCTAAATGGAATGATGAAGATAAAAATCATCCAAAGTTTCAGATTAATCAAAGCAATACAAGTTTCTTAACTACTCAGTAGTATTACAACTAGGGATGGAACAGGTATAAAAAAAAATCAGGTCGTGTATTGGGTAACAATTTCAAAGTATGGGTCTGGCACAGCTCCCTGTCAAACTTTACCAGAAAACACTTGCATCACAGGCAAAGTGATCCCTAGATACTAGAGTCTTAAATATGTGTCCAATAAAACCTCAAATTTTCCATGGCCAAAGAATTTTTCAGCATTTTAGCATATGACAAGCTTCAACTCAATCAATATTCCCTTTGATGCTGACCTAATACCTCTTTCGGGTCGGGTATTGAGGAGCACATGCCTGTACTCCCAGTCGGATTCAAGCACTTGTTCCATGCCTAATTACAACAGGGTTTCATTGCAAGTCACGGGCAAACAAAGTAGGGATAGACCTGGACTAGTTGTCCCCTCCTGCAAGGGTTGTTTTATGTAGCGCTTGTCTTTCCCCGGTCTTGGAACAGACAACTCCAAAAAGTGATAAGAAATTAATAATGAAGGTCAAGATAATAGGTGGTATATGGTTTTGGCGATGTTATGATCAAATCTAGTCTTTGAAAAACAATTGCTGATGTTTTGTAAGTATTTTGCTCAATATTGTGTCAAAACTGCGGAATGTGGTTCTCCCTGAAGAGGTTTCCAACTAGGTTTGGAGATAGCTACTGCAGAAACGTGGGGTCTCACGCTTCCCTATCCAGATTTGTTTCAAGGAGGGCTCAACTTTGACATGACTTTGTCATGGCATATACAGTATTTACACATCCAACAGAAAATCTCTATGTATACATACATACTGATTGTACTCATCATAGATATTGAGGTTTCTAGATTGGCCGTTGGGTTTCAAAAAGTTTGTACCATCAGACTCCCCACAGTGCCACTACACCACCCTCAATTCAAACAGTATTTCTACAAGTCTTGTAAAACCTACCAGCTCACTGATCAGTCTGGTAGTCCAAAAAAGCCTACCAAATTCTTGATCTGAATGGTTGATACATAGCCTCGTTTCAAGCTGAACTGGGCGTAAAGCTGTAACAGAGGATAATAATTTTAATAGGCAGGGGTACACAATCGCCAGTCTAGAAACCTCAATGTCTATGGTACTCACACACTCGCATCCAGTAACGTCAAGTCTTCTGAGTGCGCTCTTACAGCCATCTAGACAATAATCAGGAGTGGCAGTTTGTGCTATAAGCAAGTCTGTGATATTACGGAGGTGGTTTAAAACCATGAACACTCTACAAGAAGAGAGATAGTAGAATATAACCTACCAATTATTACAGGCAACAGTTTGGGTCTAAACCAGGATACATATAATATACTAAGAACAACACTGGACACTAATTACCTGTAAGGCCATAAGGGCATGCAGTAGTGCAGAAAAATAGAAACAATATGTAATAATGAAATGATTATCCAATATCAGCGTAACTAAAACAAGTGAATAGCTAGAAATCTTGATCCAGTACTTGGTATTTGACAAGTGATTGGGTCTGTTTGCTCCAGAGTTGTTGCAAGATTTACAGCATTGACATCTAGTTACAAAACTGTAACATTAGATACGTGTCAGAGAAGGCAATACTAAGCCACGAGGTAAATAGGTATTTTATTTCAAATATTAAAATAAAATAGGGTTAATACTCGGTCTTGGTGATGATGCAGGGGGGGGGTTGCTTTTTAGTTTGATTGGTGAAATTTGTGTTAGGCTAGGAGTTGATTCATGATCCCTCTTTGACCAGTAAATAATATATATATATTATTTACTGGTCAAAGAGGGAATAACTCCGACTTTGCTGATTTCACAATTACACATGACCACAAACAACCTATTTAATTAATTTGTGCCGTGAAAAATTATTAATTGAATAAAATTTATCAGTAGCATGTAACATACTGACCCAAGGTTGAATAAAATGTCGCAGGCTGTTGCTGATATACCACTTTGCCATCTAACTAAAATGGTTTGGGGGGGGGACTGAGAGACTTATAAATAGTGAGTGGATGTGGGGCGGATGAGAGCTGGACTGTATTTGGCTCAAAGTTTGACCCACTTCAGTTTTTGAGAGTGTTCCAAAGTTTTGGATTGAAAGATCCGGAAATGACAGTGAAATTACAGGGCCAATTACACGCATGCAGATTATCTGTTTGACAAAATTGGTCAGTTTTATATTCTTTATATTGGAGACAGGAGTTGTCTCATATTTGGGAAGTGATCACTTTCGAGTTGTCCCCTTTTGAGGGCAAGTCACGTGAGGAAGCATTATCGGCAGTCATCACATAAAATCATGGTGGAAGCTGAGTTTTATTCTTAGGAGATGGGCCACTATGGAAGATAATGATAATACTTATAGTGAACTGCGCAAAGTGGGACCACACTATCTGATGCACTGCTGGTGAATGGTATGTGGATTGGGTAGAAGCAAAACTGAGATAGCTACATGTCACTAACCAAAAGGTTAACTTCAGCATTATTCTCAGATTTACCAAATTTCTACCCTCGGCATCATATACAGGCCGCATGTAATTGGTGTTTTGGGATATATCGTGATTTAGTGGGTTCCAAATAACTTTTAAGGGTTTACTAAAAAAAAATTCGAGGGAACAAAAAATAAATGCACAGTATTATGCTTTAAACAACCTCTCTGATATTTGATAAAAATAATTATAATACATACATGCCGTGGTCGCCCCAAAAATCAGCTCCAGAAAGGTCTATCACCTACAACACCAAAATAAAAATTTATCTGTTTTAACAGAATCTTAGAATCAATCACATCCACATTGCAATTTGATACCTAGATGATGGATCTATTTAAATTACAATAAACTAAAAGAAACTAGGACTAAGAAACAAAAATATTTAATAATAGTATGTGATTAAACACTCAATCTTTTACATGCAAGAATAGAGTGAGTTTGGAGTTTTAGTATCTCTATAAATTGAAAATGTAATCACTATCATTTAAACTGCTGGCCGGGGCATATTTTCTTGAAAATCTGACTGCCTAGTTTTACTTAAAAATTAGTCATTTTACATAAAAAATGTCATGTGTTTGGACTAAACAACAACCTATGAACGAGAAGAGTTAGCACAAAGTAGAGGCCAGATTTGGACTCAACATGCCAAAAAACCCAGCCTTTTGTTTGACCATATGGACAGATTTGATTTTTTATTTTACTTTAGAGTTATCTTCCCCTACTTCAAGAGGGGACAACTGCCAGATTTCCAAAACTCGGCAGTAGTTGTAATTGCCCCTGACTGCTGGGTTTCACAGAAAACATTTCAGTTGATAAAAAAATTCAACAGCAGAAGAGATTTTCCCTTGGAATAAGCATAGGCCTACCTTTACTTTCGCAAGTTTCTCATCCAAAACATCAAACTTATTATCATCAATCAGGGGCCCAGCTCGTCTCACATTTCTCAACTTCAGTGTAGTAATGTTTGTTTCCTCTAAGTCCAATGAATCTAAAATATCACGAGATGCTTAGATCAAGGAGTTAACTTCTTGCTTAGATTAGATACAGCTTTATTATCTGGCCAATGTACATGGTGACAAATGAAGCCATAACAAAATTCAATTAAAATCTACAAAATAAAATTAAAATTCTTAAAAGAGTATTCTTGAGACCTATAAGACCTTCCAATAAAATGCAAACACAAACTTTTGACTTTTGTAAATAAATCTCCTTAACCAAAATCGTTGATATAACCCCCCCCCCCATCTTCAATTTTCCAGCTAGTAATTTTGATTTTGTGGGCTGTACCAATAAGAGGACAATTTTGGACGATAACGCACGTAACAAGTGCACTTTTGATTCTACACTACTGTTGCTCACCTAAAGCGGAGATTAAATCTTCACTGACACAGCCTGGTCGTGTTTGGAAGCTGCTTATGTCCAGACAGGTTAGCGCTGGAGTAACTCTCGACATCAGGCTGGCTAGAATATCACCTGAAAGTCTTTTCTGCTTTCTAGTCTTGAATTCAGCTGACACTGCAGCAGTCTTTAATGTTTTAACATCACTCCAAGATCTCTTGCTGAGAATGCACCACTGTTTGCTCACTGAAAGTTATTTCATTATTAAATCAGTGTGGCATTTTAGTATGCTAAATAAATGTACATACAGATACATGCACAAGCAATGAACTTCATGGGTACAATCCTTCTGTATAAAATCTACCACAAGTTTTGAGTCTGTCAAATAACCTTTGTCGATGAAAAACTCACCAGCTCTGACCCGATGCATAACCCGGGCTGCAAAACAACCATTATCAATTCTGAAAGTTAAATGCACCTAAAAGCAGTAGGTTACTCACCACGTTCAATACCTATTCTCTGTTTCAAAGATAAGTAACTGAACACAGCTAACATACAGTCATCAGGGAGGTCGCTTATATGCATAGTAGACTCTTCGTCATGTTCACCACATGCATCACTTTGAAATAATAACGTAATCCATAAAAGTCAGGCAGCATTGTGGCGATACGATACATGTACAAGTAGCTTATCAAGTTTGCTTCGATACTGCTTGTGAGATGAGGATTGAAATCATCAAATCAGATTCAAGAAGATTTATTGTGATTGTCTTGAAAAAGTTGTAATAATATGATATGTGTGAACCAAAGACACTATCTGCTGTCGTATAGCCAATGAAGCCAGCATAACTTTGAGTTCAGATCCGTACCCAGATTTCAAGGGAAGTGTGGTGAGACAGGCATCATTTTTATTTCATATTTCACAACTGTTGCCTATTTTAGAGGGTATAACTGGTATAATTTCGCTAGCCTCACATATATTAGCTAATAATATCTACACCAAAAAAGAAGCGCAGACTTTGAACGTGTCCGTAAACAACAAATTAAGGAATTATTTTCTATCATTCAAATGTGATTGCTGACAAACACACCTGTTGACTGCACCCTGTGAATGCCCCTTATCTTCATTGTCCAGGCTAGAGTGATCCGAATCTACCAACGAAGCTTCAGCTTCTGGCTTGTCAACAGGCAGTAGAGCCTCCATGCTAAAATGTGATGCTTTTTCATAAAATAATTTGGAGGAAAGGCTACAATCAAATCAAGGAGTAATAGGAGAGGGAGGATGCACTCTAATCCCTTTTGTATATAATACAATGGCGGACAATTATTACTATCATTATTACTATCATCAGCTCGCCTATAGAAATTATTTAATACGAATTGGATATTCTTATATCTACTAGAAAATCAGTTTGGATAACTGTTTGAAACAGATTGATCTAACAGATGGTAATGATTCCAGAACCCTCACACAATCTAGTTCGGATCGATATTGAAGAAATGATAGATAATTCCAATAATATAATTAATTTTTTGTCATTGGCAGGGCAAACTTGTGAGAAATAGCAAAGCCCCACTGATTTTACATAAACAGCCAATTACAAAATATAGTACAGTTATATTAGGGTATGGGCTATATGAGTCCCTACAATTCTACAGAGTGAAGAAAACAGCAGAATGTAACCAGTTAGGCCTACAAAGGATGAACTTTGAAGATACAAAGGCCTTTTCATAAACTGCATCATTGAGCAGCGTCTTAGATGCCCCTACATGTCCTCATTGCTTTCCTACATCCCCCTACATGTCTTCGGTGCTCTTGATAGCTCATGATCAGTCCGCTGGAGAATGTAAGTTCGGAGGGGAACAGCGACACCCAGCTTCAGCTAGCAAACACATACAAAACTCAGGTAACTTCCATTTTCGACTGGACTTTATTTTGGAATGGCTATAGACCACAGGCTTAGTCCAGTTCCACTCATGACAAGCTTTGCTCTGATTGGATGTTATCAAAACAAAAAACAATTCCTATTAGCTAAGAAGTTGTGATGTCACATCACAAAACCAATATTTAGATCAGAGATGATGATAGAATAGTGAATTGCTGGGGTGCATCCTCCTCCTTCTATTACTCCTTGATAAAATCTAGACATGTTGTTTTGAAGGTCACCTATCCCTATGGGCCTGCATGGAAAGCATGGGCTGCTGGGGTTTGCAAGCATGTGTACTTTGCCTAAGAACAGTATCAAGCAAGACAGGGCCTATGCTTGCAAACCCCTTCAGCCCATGATCATCATGATGTATAGCCTTCCTTTCCTATGCTAAGGCTATACATGTAGGCCATCATGCCTTTCCCTTTGGCAAGTGTAATATAGTTGGTTTATTAGGACTGGTAGCTGGGCCAAAAAATCATCATTCAACCCCTTCCCCTCGTCACATATACATTACATGACTCCCTGAAGCAGGTTGTTCTAAAATTGGCCCATATCCTAGACAGACTGAAGTCACAGCCATGTGACCAACTTTTAGT
>ERZ1740068.929-NODE-929-length-10959-cov-5.431401_pt1 | contig 10959 bp, 7 predicted proteins | sample MGYA00581735_ERZ1740068 | MGnify/ENA primary metagenome ERZ1740068 (study PRJEB43018, sample SAMN04849740) | marine metagenome | isolation source: floating plastic debris | place: Pacific Ocean | collected 2008-08-30 | study: EMG produced TPA metagenomics assembly... | reverse complement strand
GGGTCGTCGCCAGACTTGGGTTGCGGACGTTCTGGCGGCAGATGTGGCCGACACAGCGATCCAACTTCCTGCTGGTCTGCATCCCATCCAAAAAGATCAGTTCAAAGGCGGCAAGGTCTTCTTGCCAGATGCCAACGCAGGCGCAGGTGGCTCTTACGAGATCATCGGCAACGACGCAAGCGATGGCACGAACAAAACCACGATGACTTTGGCAGCCGACGCTAAGGCAGGCACAGAGTTGGGCACGCCTGGCGATGCCACACCAGAAGCCATCATCGAAGTGCTCTCCAAGGACGGCTTCGGTCAAGACAAATACTTGGCTGCCGAAGTCCGAGATGGTGTGCTGAACCCAAGCACGGAGTGGGGATTGTTCCTCTACCTCAACGGCAATCTGGTCCGCGAATATCCAGACCTGAGCAGCGACCCCATGTCGGATCGTTACTTCGTGGATGTTATCAACGAGGATGGCGGCAACGAGTACGTCACTGCAACGGATCTGTGGGTTGGCTCCATCACCGCAGATGTGCGACCTGCTAACCACTTTGGCAGCGTGGCAAGCGGCCAGATAACAACAACTGTTTTGGATCTCTGCACTGCTGTTGTGCTGATCGATTCTTCTTTGGCTGGCGCAAACACCATCGGCACATTTACCTTTGGTGCAAAGGCCATCGCCGACCGTTTGGAAGTCACCTACAACGCGGGCGCAACTGCTTGGGATGTGACCTCGCTCGACCAGATGGCAAACCATGCCTTCGATCAAGCCTCTGGTGGTGTGGCTTATCCTGCCGACACCGACCGCACCATCGGCTTCACCGTCACAGAAAACACCCCTGCCAATGGTGAGAAGTTCGTGCTGACCATCATTCCTGTGCAGGAAGGCGAAGCCGTTGGTGGCCGCATCTACTTGCCAGAAGTCAGCGGCGCGGCAGCAGGCGGTTATCAGATTGAAAGCAACACAGAAACCACCGCGACAATCACTTCTGGTGATTTGACTGTTGGTGGCACTCTGGCTGGTAACGTCAAGTATCGCTTGGAGTACAAGCAGCAATTCCAGTTCGGTTATGACGGGATCGCCAACCTCGCCACTGCCAACTTCTTGCCTGCTTACGACGTGGCCAACTCTCCTTTCAACGACATCTTTGGGAAGGGCGCAGGCCTTGTGAAGTTTGGAACGCCTGGCGTTTCGGCTTACAGCGGCAACGTCAACCCTGTGACAATCGAGAAGGCAGGCATCGCTTACTGCTTCGCGAAGAACCACATGTACCGCGAAGAGATCCCCAAGACGATCACGGATGAGTTCGCAGCCAAGTCTTATGTGCAAGATACCCTTGGCAAGTCGAACTACACCAAAGTCACCTTCCCCTCTTGGGCAACGGTTGACGATCCAATCCGCATTGGGCGCAGAAAAGACATCCCTATGTCTGGCGCTTACATGGGACGCGAAGCGAGAAGCGCACGCAACTTCGAGGGCTACCACAAAGTTTGTGCAGGCCTCAACGAAGACCTGCCTCGCGTCATCAAGTTGCCCACAGGCGACCGCGCACTCAACCAAGAAGTGCTCAACCCTGCGGGCATCCAATCGGTGCAGATCAAAGGTGGCCGCTTCGTTATGTGGGGTGCGCGTATCCCAGCGTTGGATCAATCTTTCAAGTTTGCCCAACACCGCGAATCGCTTTCGCACTACGAGCACGTCTTGCAGGAGAACTTTGAGTTCATTATCTTCGCCATCAACGATGCGCAAGACGATCCACAACTCTTGGCTTCGCTTCAAGCGTACTTCTTGCCAGAGTGGCGCAAGCGTGCGCTGCGCGGTAACAGCTTTGCAGAAGCTGCCGAGTTCAAAATCGATAGCGAAAACAACACCGATGCGACTCGCGCTCTTGGCGACAAGAATGCAGAGATCAAATTGCGGTTGGCAGATACAACTGAACGATTCAACATCATTGTTTCAAAGGCAGGAGTCTTCGAGACCCTCGGAGCGTAACCCGCCTGGCACTGTTTTTTCCTGAGACCTTTTTTGGAGGAGTCTATCATGGCCATCAAAGGCGTGTTCCTGCCTGACCACGGGCAGATCAACAAGTTCCGATTCTCTGTGCCAGGTTTGCCCGCGTTCACACCTGTCTCTATCACAGGAATCGAAAAAGAGATCGAGACGACTGAGCTTCCAGACAAGACCATCGCCACTGGCGGTCGGCAGCTCCCTCTCGAATTTGAGCTTGCGCTTGCAGCTCACCACGACCTCGAAATCGCAGCAATGGATGTCTGGCAAGACGAGTGCGAAGATCCTGTTGATCCTCTGCACAAAAAAGTTGCAACGCTCGACTTGCTCGGACAATCTGGCAGAGTGGTCCGGTCGTACATGCTTCCAGGGTGTTTCCCTCCGAAGCTTGCACTTCCCGACTTCGAATTGGATAACGAAGGAGAGATGGCGCAGCACAGCTACACCATGCGAGCAGACGAACTGATCCGCATCGTCTAACAAAAAGTGCATCCTGCCTGATCTCCCTCACAAACATGCAAATGTAATTGGAGGGACGACATGAGAACGACAACGTTGGGTGAGCTTGGCAACAACCTCCCCATCGGAATTTTGCAAGGCGAAAACAAAAACGTGTTGCAAAAGGCCTTTGAACTCAGACCATTCAAAACCCGTGTTGATCGCCACTTGGGAAAGTGGAAGCTGGCCAATGCGAGCAAATACGACGAAGGGCAGATGACCTCTTCCTTGGTCGCAAAGCTCCTGAGCCTCTTGCTGATCAACGTGGGTGATTCTGCATTCCCGCTTGATCCCGAAGGTGACTCCCCGCCTGAGTCTGAGGTCAAGCTCTACAATTGGCACGCCGACGATGTGATGGTTGCGTACTTGCGCGCCCGCATCAACGCGCTCGGACCTGAGATGCAGTTGGCTATGTCTTGCGCAAACCCAAACTGCGACTACCACACTGACGCAGCTATCTTCGACTTGAACACTACAGAAGTTCGTGTTGCAGAAAATATCGAAGACCTATTTTCTTGGGTGGACTTGCACGAGCCTTTTGTGTGCCGCGATGGCAAAACAGTGATCAAGCGCGTGAAGCTCGGCCCTGTCATGTGGTCGAGTCTTTGCCAGCCTGGTGTTTTGTTGAACGCAGCAATGGGCGGCTTCGACAGCCGGTCGATGCAGGATTCAATCCACGCCATCAACGGCGGCGAGCCCTACAAGATGACGCCTGGCGAGATCGACGAGATTGGCAAAAGAGACTTCTTGCGTTTGGAGCAGCAAGCCCAAGAACACAGCGCTGGTGCTGCCATGCAGACCACAGTTATCTGCCCCAAATGTGGCTTTCCGAATGTCAACGCACTCCAATGGAGCTACGACGATTTTTTCGGATTGTCTTCCCTTTCGGAGACGTAGACGCGATCGTCGAGGATGCCTACTACTTATCCAAATTGGGAAGATTCTCTTTTCACGATACACTTGAGATGTCTTATTACGAGAGACAAAAAATGCTCAAGCTGTGTCTGGAAGATTTGAAGAAAGAGAATGCAGCTTACAAAAAAGCTGGCTTGCTAAAGTGAGGCACCAATGGCGAAACGCATAGGCTTGACAGCCACCCTAAAGTTCGTAGCTGGCGGCGCTGTCGCGGGAATGCAGAAGGCATCAAAGGCTTTTGGTGTTCTGCATAAGTCTGCGCAGCAAGTCAAGATGGGCGTCAACCAAGCCAAGCAGGGTCTCGACTCTATCGGCAAGGTCGGTCTTGGTGTTGCAGCCGGGACTGGTCTTGCCGTCAAATCTTTCGCCACATTCGAGGGTGCCTTTGCAGGTGTACGATCCATCCTGGCAACGGCTACCCAGAAAGAGTTCCCTCAACTCAAAAGGCAAGCTGAACTGCTCGGTGCTACAACGCAGTTCACCGCCACACAATCTGCGCAGGCTATGGAGAGCTTGGCCCGCGCAGGTCTAACTCCCACGCAAATCATGAAGGCCATCGGGCCTGTCCTCAATGCCGCTGCTGCGGAAGGCATCGACCTCGCGACCGCAGCAGACATCGCCTCCAAAAACATGAAGGCGTTTGGTCTCACGACGGCGAGCATTCCGAAGATCGTGGATACCCTTGCGTTCGTATCCAAGAACACTAACTCCACGATGGTTGGTTTGCAGGAAGGCTTGAAGCTCTCTTCGTCAAGTGCAAAGGCACTTGGCATTTCTGTTTTTGCAACAACCAAAGCTCTCGGCATCTTGAACGATGTCGGCTTGAACAACACGATGGCAGGAACGGCGCTCAACAACGCCTTGGTCAAGATGGCTAAGGGCGTGAAGAACGGCGTCATCCCAATCACGGGTGAGCTTTCTGCCAAGCTGGAAAAGACCGCAAACGGCAGCGTGAATCTTGAGCAGACAATGCTCAACATCGTTGTTGCATTGAAGCAGATCAAAGATCCCACCAAGCGTCTCAACGCTGCCATGAAAGTCTTTCAAATTCGCGGTGCCAAAGGTGCGCTTGCATTTGAAAGACTGCTGAACGACTCCAAGCTGTTCAAGAAGTTTTATGGCGACGGCACTGTCGGCGGCATGAAGAAAGTGAACAAGCAGATCGAAGGCACCGCCAAGCGTATGGCCAAGATCCGCTTGGACTCCATCGCAGGTGACTTCACGCTTTTCCGTTCTGCTGTTGAAGGTGTCTCCATCAACTTCGCTAAGGCCTTTGGCGGCACGATGCGCTCGGCTTTGCAGAAGTTCACAGGCGTTTTGAACCAAGGCTCCAAGGCCTTCCAGTTCTTCGCAGCATCGCCGCAGGAATTGAATAAGAAAGGCACGCCTGCAATCAAAGGCGTCAGCAAAGAAGCAGCCGGTGCTGTCAAAGGCATCCTGCTGGGTATGCGAGACCTCAAGAAAGGATTTGCATCTGCTTCTAAATTTGTCGTCGGCTTGGGTAAGCAATTTGGATTGTTCAACAAAAACGGGACGACAGGCGCAGCTCGCACAGCGACAAAAGTGCTTGGAGTTGCAGCCGCTCTTGGTGTTGTTGGCATCGGCTTGCGCGTCACGACTTCACTTTTTGGCGGGATGCTTCGCGTAGGCTTGGGCACCGCGAGGATGCTCACAGGGGCATTCAGACCGCTTGGCGCTATGCTGGGCGGCATCGGTGCTGCCATCGCTAAGAAGTTCCCGCTGTTGGGCAAGGCAGGCGGCAAGATTCCAGGCGTAGCAGGGAAGTTGTTCAAAGGCTTGGACAACCTCACTGCGCAACCTGTCCGCGTTACCAACGTGGCAGAATTTGCTCTTGCTTCCAAAGCAGCAGGCGCAGGCACAACAGCGGCGGCCACTGCTGGCGTAGGTATCTTCTCTATGCTGCGCGGGAAGTTCCTCGGCCTCGTTGCTGCCATTCCTTTGTTCGGTGCGGCTTTGACAGCACCTGTTGCAAGCCTTGGTTTGCTGTCTGGTGGGTTCTTGTTGGTCGCAGGAAAGATCGCTTTGTTCGGTGCAGCGCTTGCAGCGGTCGGAGCTGCCGGGTTCAAAGTTGGTGAGTTCTTGGAGAAGAAGTTTGGCATTGGTTCCAAGCTCGGCGTAGCTGTTGGTGGGTTGGTCAACAACATCCGTGGCAGGTTTGCTGCTTCTGCCAGCAAGAAAAAGTTCGACAAGGTGGCGGGTTCCGGTGCGGTGCAAAACCTCATCAGAGTCTTGCAGGCTGGCCGCAGCAAATCGGTACGCTTCCGAGGAGAAACAGGCCGCCGCCTTATCACGCGAGAGTTGGCCCAAGAACGCGCAAGGAAGGCTCTGGCCAAGCGAGGGGTCACAGGAGCAGCCGCCGACGCACAAATCAAAGCTCTGGCCCCTCTGCTCGCAAGGCTGCCAACCAAAGACCAAGTGGTCTTGTCCAAGAAGGAACTGGCAGACGAGATCAAGCGTGGCTTGCAGGACAACCTCAAGGTCAACTTGCAGATCGGCAACAAGGTCATCGCTACAACAGTTGGGCAGGCCAAAAAAGAAGGACAAGATCGAGGCATCACACCAGGCACGCGCCGGGCTGCTGCAACAGGCGCGGCACCCTGATAGGAGGAAGGCATGGCAACAAGCGACAAGATAGCCGTCAATTGGAATCTCAAAAACGTTGACAAGAACGAAGTCTTCCGTCCGCAGTTCCCCATCGGCGACGATGGTGTGAACATCGAGATCAGTTCTTCGATTGCAGAACAGCAGCGCTTCGGTTTTCAAGATGCCCTGCTTGCATTCACCAACGGGAACACTCGCACCATCAGCTTCCAGACAAGACTCTTTGCACGCCATCGCGAAGAGGATATTGATACGCAGCTCAACACGCTGGAGCGCATGGCGACCAAAGATGAGACGCTGGGCCGCTTGCCTGTTTGCCTTTTCACCTACGGCAAGCGCACGGCTGTTTTTGTTTTGGTTGAAAGCGCACCTCAAAACATCAGGCGAGTGCAACGGGATGGAAGCACGCAAGATGTGATCATCAATCTGTCGCTCAAGAAGTATGTGCCCTACTCCAAAAGCCAGGTTGATCCATCGAAGCCTGCAAAGGAATCTTTCTATCTGGTCACGAAGGAATCGGAGAAGTCTTACGAGGCCATTGCCAAGCGTTTCTATGGCAATCCACTCTTTGGTGATCGCCTGCGCAAGCGCCATCCTGGTAGCCCTCTTGCCCCCAACGTCGGCGACACTGTTCGCGTGCCATCCCGCAACGTCATCTTGGCAGAAGAGGTGCTGCCAGAATCTTACATCTTGTCGCTGACAGATGTGGATGCTGTTGAGAACTACGAACGCATCTTGGCAGCTCGCAACGAGCGCAAGTTGGTGGTGGTGGACTGATGGCAAGATTACCTTCTGAGGTCGCGCAGAACTTTGGCGATGACCTTGCACCGAACTTCGCATTGAATATTTCTGGCAAGGACACTAGCAACCAGACGGCTTTGTTTGATGCGGTGCGACCGCTTGTGCAGTCAATGATGTTTGAGGAAGATGAGGAGATGAGTTCCAAGTTTGAACTCACGCTCATCAACCAGCCAGGCATCGCGTTTGGTCAACCTGTAAATTGGCGTGAGGTCGTTGATTCCAAAGCCTTCCAAGAAGGGAACTTCATCGACCTCTTCTTGGGTTATGGCAACACCAGAGAGTACGTGGATCGCGTCGAGATCGTGAAGTGGCTGCCGGACTTTCCTGCTTCTGGTCCTGCGACCTTCACGATCAAAGGCTACGATGGTCGCCATCGAATGCAGCGCGGCAACCTCGTCAAGCAGAAAAAGAAGCGCAAGACGTTCTACAAGAACAAACCGGATGAGCTGATCGTCAAAGAGATTGCTGCGAAGTATGGGTTTGGTGTAAACACCGACACCACCGAAGTCACAAGAAAGACGACGACAACTACTTCGCGCGGGCGGCAGGTCAAGAAGCACGTCATCCCCACAAGAGTCCAGGCTGCCAACATGTCAGATTGGCAGTTCCTCAAAAAGCTGGCGGCCATCAACCGCTTTGACCTTTGGGTGGATTACGATCGGACGCAACAGAAGTGGATCGTCAACTTCAAGAAGCGCGCAGAGGTTGGCCTGCCGCTTTTTTCGTTTGAGTACAACGGCGGCGATGGGAGTTTACTTTCAGCAGAACCAGACTTCAGCATCCACGAGCAGCCTACAGATGTGGAGGTCTTGTACTTCGACCGCAAGAAAAGATCTGTAGAGCTGACTGTCATCGCAGACCAAAACAGATCCGAGAACGTCAAGCTCGGCGGCAACGTCGCGCAGGGCAGCCGCTTGCAAGCGCAGAAGCAGATCTCTTCTGGTGCCCGCGTCCGCTTCACGGCTTTTGGCCAAACCATCGACGCCTTCTCCAACAAGCCATTCCGATCCAACAAGGAAGCGAAGAACTTTGTGGAGCATTGGCTGCGAGAGCGCGAGCGGGAGATGATGATCCTGAAAGGGGTTGTCGTTGGTGTGCCGTCTATGCGGGCGCGGCAGATTCATGAGTTCAAAGGCATGAGCAATCGCATCGATGGCTTTTACAGAATCACTAACGTGATCCACAAGCAAGCGCCTGGCAGCTTGTACACTTGTGAGTTCACAGCCCACAAGATTCTCAGTGATTCTATTTCCAGAAAGCCCATCACGTCGAAGCCTTCTGGCAGAACGAATGTCGTTACAAAAGAAAATCGCAAGGGTAAATTTGGAGCGCCGATATGAACACGATGCAAACAAAAGGGACGGTCACAAGGACCGACGATCCTGCAAAAGCTGGGCGCATCAAATTCACTCTTGCAGAGTTGAGCGGATCGGAAGTGCCAGATTGGGTGGAAGCCAGCTTGCCGCCAGGCCTTTTCATGCTGCCCCGTGTGGGCGATGTCGTCTACGTCAACATGCCGGATGACGACGATCTTGTGGAGTTCCCAGAAGAGATCCGATGGACGGGTGTTGTTCGCGACGATGGGACGCCTTGGCCTGCCGACTTCACCGCAGAATACGGCAGACAGTTTGGTGTCAAAACATTGGATGGCCACATCCTTTTCTTTGATGACAAGGGCAAAGAGATCAGGCTGGCAAATCTGGATACCAAGAGCAGTTTGGTTTTAGCCAAGGATGGCAATGCAGTAATCAATGCCGGGACGCTCGCAAAAATAAGCGCGCCTGCTACGGAGCTTTCAACCGACGCTACAGAATTTATCCTCAAGGGCAACACTGTCATCAACGCCGTCACGGCATACACACAAACGGTGGCCACAGCATATACAGCTTGGCAGGCAGTGGTGCCGCCGACGCCTGTATCGAACGGGGCTTTCTTGGCAGCGATTGGTGTGGCAACTGCCACGTTGGCCTCTAGCCTTTCCACATGGGCAAGCACAAAAGTCAAAACGGGGTAGTACAATGGCACGCGGCATCGAACTTCCAACTCGCGCAAAAAACGGCAGGCTGCGGCTCCTCGCAGGGGATGAATACATTCGGCAGCTTGTGATCACCGCCATGCAGCCTGGCGACTCAGAGAACCCTTTTCAGGATCTCGGCATCGGCGAGGATATGATTTTCGAGATCAATGATGATCTTCTGGAAGGTGAGATCCGAGCGCGTGCAGAACGAGTCTTCACTATCTTAGATCGCGATCAACTTGCACGACTTGAATCGTTGCGCTTTGAAAGAGAGAATGGCGATCTGACAATGTTTGTTGATTACGTGGATCTAGAAACTGGAGAGCGCATCCAAGGCGTGCCTGTTCCCATCACTACTTGAGGTTTGAATCATGGCCACAAAAGTTATCAGCTTGCCAGGCGGCATGGAGTTCGCAGCGTTCTACTACCCAGAGCTGCTCTCTAGTCTCTTGGCTTTTTTGCGTGCGAACAGAGATCGAATCGGCCTCACAGATGAGAACGACTTCGAGGTTCATGTGCAGCTCCTTCGCAGCTTCGCGTTGATGGGCCACCTTAGTAATACGAAGCTGGATACCGTGGCCACCGAGATGTTCGTGGATAGCGCTGGCCTTCTGGAAAGCCTCAAGCGAATCTTCCGCTTGGTTGGCATCGAGCTTGATTCTGCCAGCCCTGCCACTGCGGAGTTGGTTGCGCAGCTCTCGGAAGTTACAAGCGTGGATCTCACAGACTTCATCCCTGGCCTGGCAGAATTTTCCACCGATGCGGTGCCGCCGATTGTCTACGAAGCCAATGAAGATGGCGAAGACCTCAACCGCACAGATCAGGTCAAGCACGTATTTGCCGTTGAGGCTTCCACCTTCAATGCGACAGGAGAGTTCAACTTCAACTCTCCTGATGTTTTGATCGACCAGACTTTTGCGATGCCAGCAGACGTGGTTGGCAAATTGGTCTTCGTCAAAGCACAAGACAACAAAGTCAACTTCGGATTGTTCCGCGTTACCGAAAGGATCTCTGCTGATGAGATTCGTCTTGTGACTGAACCTGGAGGGGACGCCGCTTCTTTCAAAAGCGAGACGGGCGTTGAATGGTACTTGCTTGATTACTCCGCAGACCACGCCGCAAAGGCCAACGACAGCGCGCCCACAGAAACGTTCACGCCTTGGGCTTCCGTCCCTAGCACCGAGGCTGCGCTTTACGTGTGCCCCCAACATGTGCTGCCAACGCAAGTCGATCTGGACCTCCAAACGCCTGGCGATACTTTCAAAGGTGTGTGGGAGTATTACGATGGCTTGCGATCTGCTTTCAATCCTAAGACGGTCACTTTTGGCAGCCCGACTTTGGAGTTCGATTGCGAAGCTCTCCTCGGCACAGAAGATCGCAGCGGCGCGCAAGTTCGCATCACGTACTTGCAAACAGGTGCAAGCAAAACCGTCACAAGCATTTTCGCTGGCGGCAAGAACGTCGTGCAGACCACAGATCTATTTGGCCAGGTCAACCCAAGCACTGATCCTGAAGATTACTACGTAAGTGCCGATTGGGATCCATTCTCAAATGTCGATGATGGAACCACGGCTGCCACTTTCCAGATGGCACAGACCGGTGCGGCCTCTTGGGACTTGCCGCAAACCAGAGTTCGATCTTGGAACAAGGCGCAGCTCAACAATCAGACTACTGGTTTTTGGTTTAGATTCCGCGTTGTTGAATCGAACCCAGGAACAACACCTGTGATCAACCGCGTGCGAATTGATCAAGGCGATCAGTACATCCTGTTCTCGGTCCTGCAAGGGGAGACGGTAGGGCCTGTTGTTTTTGGTTCCTCAACAGGGCAGCCGAACCAGCGGTTCAAGTTGGCAGACACACCTTTCTTGGATGGCAGCCAACTTGTTGAAGTGGACGAAGGTGGTGTTGGTGGTTTCATCGAGTACACGAAGGTCGATTCGTTTCTTGATTCCAGCGCAACCTCGCGACATTACAAGCTGCAAGTCAACGCCAAGGATGAAGCAGAGATCATTTTTGGTGATGGCATACGCGGCAAGATTCCTCCGCTTGGCCTGTCCAACTTGCGAGCCACACACCGCATCGGCGGCGATGAGGATGGCAACGTGGG
>ERZ1740068.928-NODE-928-length-11000-cov-9.327912_pt1 | contig 11000 bp, 6 predicted proteins | sample MGYA00581735_ERZ1740068 | MGnify/ENA primary metagenome ERZ1740068 (study PRJEB43018, sample SAMN04849740) | marine metagenome | isolation source: floating plastic debris | place: Pacific Ocean | collected 2008-08-30 | study: EMG produced TPA metagenomics assembly... | reverse complement strand
GGTAGCATAATATAACTTACCAATATAAAAAACTATTTATCTCTGTTTTGGATGAATTTCATTGCGCTACGGTATTTCATCGTCCATAGTGAAACAAGGTCTGTAACGAGGAGCTGTAGCCTTGTGGTATCAGTTTGTGCAGACAAAATTTGTCATAGTGCATAGGCCTAAATATTGTAAAAGCACTATTTTCAATCAATATTGTCGAAAACTACCTTGCCTAGTCACTTTTTGACGACATAACTTCATTGACATGTTGTGAATGAGTTTTGAGCCCATTTTTCTCCCATGTAAACAGGGATTTTAAGCTGGATTGAGTAAATTTTTTAGGGAACCTTTGAGAGTAAGTGTTCATGTATTAGTGTGCCTAATTTGATGGGTGCATGCTAAAAATATGTTGCGCTATAGCGTTGCCTTGTAACACCTTTTTAGAATTGTGGTTCCATTAAGTAGTACGAGGGCTCAATTAAGCCCTGCTAGCATGAGAATTGTATCTATAGGAAATTTCTCATATACGGTATAAAATGAGGTATAAAACATCAAAATCCGTTGACGTCGGCTACCGGCTCTTGGGGTGGGAAAAAAGTTAAAGTAAGATGGTTTTACAGAAAATTAGCAATTTATGTACACCAGAGCTTATTAAAAAGCTATTGATATTATTATGAAAGTCTGAATGGCTTGAGGTTGAAGAAGTCCGTTTGTTGCTGCAGATAAGAATTAACATCCATGGTATGACATTGTGGTCAGTTTTTGATATGAATTTGTACTGCTATTGCTGGTTTGTTTTAGTCGTACACGGAACAATTTTGATAATTACTTGTTTCCCATTCCCAGGTAGAGGGTTTTTCACAATGCTGCCTTTCAATTTCAAGCTGTTTGGTTTATTGGTATTTTCAAAAGCATTTTGTATTCACAGATGATTCCATATTTACAACGGACCTTAACATTTTTTTGCAAATCAGATATGTGGGTGTTATGATTTCAGTAATATGATATGCTGACCAATAGCATAAATCATTTTATGGTTTGTGATACAGTTATTGTTTGATATACAGGTTGAGGGAGGGAAGAACACCACCTCCTAACTGGCCTGCTCCCCCACCTCCAGGTTATCATGAAGAGAGGAGATACAGACGCTCTCCCTCTCCCTCAGACTACAGTAGGAGAAGAGCTCGATCACCAGCAGGCCGGGGAGTGAGGTCTCCTCCTCCTCGAACTAGAGATACTCAGGATTACAGACAAACAGCCAGAACCCCTGATCCTGATCACCGCAGGGCTAAATCACCTCCTCCTCCTCGCAGAGCCAGGTCACCGGAGATAGACAGTAGAAGACTTAGCTCTCGTGATATCAGCCCACGTAGGACGGGGGCCAGGCAACTGTCCCCATCTGCAACCAGGAGAGCGGGTGCTAGGAGTCCTGGAGTACGACAGATATCTCCCAGCAGGCATAGTGAGCGGGATAGATTAGATAGACCGAGCTCTCAGGCAGAGAGGAAGGGACAGTCACCGTCCCGCAGACCTCGATCACCGGCAGCTGACTCAAGACAGCGACAGCGTACTCCTGAGCGCAGACAGCGATCCCCTGCACGACGACAGCAGTATAGGTCACCAGAGAGGTCAAACTCACGGCAGGCGAAGCACGCTAGTGGCCGCTCCAGGTCTCCTTCTGCTAAAATACCTTCGACTGAGCAAACAGTTAAATCTCCAACTCGTAAACAAGAACAGCGAATTAAGTCCAAGTCTCCTATCAGGAGACAGTCCAATAAAGCTAGGTCGAAAACTCCCGTCAGACAACAGGAGACTAAGAGTAAGAGGGCAAAGAGACTATCAACGGAGGAGCGCAGAGCTGACAGTAATACAACCCAGAAATCTCTGTCTCATGAAGGCAAGCCTGTCAAGAGTAACAAAAGGCAGCTTTCACCTAAAAGGCAACAGTCACCAGAATATAGACTATCCAAAAATAATAAAACCTCAGATCGTGGGACTGAGAGACAGAAAAGGGGGCGTAAAGATAGCCCGGAAGTTGAGAAGCGAGTTGACAGTAGAACTCAGTCTAGAACAGAGACATTTAGAAATGAGAGAAAGAGAGATGAAAGGAAACCATCAGGTGACAAACACAGAGCAACTGCTGCCACTGACATCACTACCAGGTAACATATCATTACCGTCAGCATACATACCGCTAGCTCATGTGTAATATAAACCCCAATTTGTGTTAAGAGCTGTTGGATACCCAACAACTGTACATGCATTGATCGTTTATCTGCTGTGCTTTGCTAGTCAATAGCATATCGTTATTTTGTTATTTTATCTCAGCTACATTGTTTATCATTCAATTGTAGGAGAAATGACAGGGAATCACGCGGGAGTCACAGAAGCGTATCTCCAGAAAATAAGAGTTCTCGCAGGCAAACCAGGTCACCAGAGCAAAGGCCTATATCTGTGTCATCTAGTAGCTCGAGTTCCAGTAGTTCATCACCGTCCCCATCCAGAGGAGGTAGTGATAGCAGATCACAGTCTAGTTCTAGGTCCAGATCTGTTACCCCTCTGAGGAAAGCTGTGAAGAGAGTGACACAAACCGTGAGTGCTGATTACAAAATCCATGCTGATTTCGCAATACATTATACAACTTGTGTCATTTTGTCATGCAAATACAGCCAATACACGATCAGTTGACTTTGTTTCGATCCCATGATGTATTACATACAAGCTCCTGTCTTCAGAGCCCTCAAACAAACCAAGTCAGAATATTTCTTATACACCTTCCACCATGAGCAGTGTTGTCCGAATCCGGCATTGGTGGGGAAAGTACATTTCGGATAATATTTGATTTTCCTAGAATCAAGGTCTTGATTTGGTAGCTTAATACATGTATTGTTACGAATCATAAAGCAACACATGTATGTACATATTTGTGAAATAAGCAAGCGGATGTACTGCGCAGTGTACAGCTTAGTGCTTCTCCACTTGTTTCATTGTTTGTGATGTTTGCGTCTGCAGGTTGAGAAGGACAGAGCCGGAGGTAACATTCTATCATTCTCTCCAGCTCGTTCACACCCTGAATCTATGTCCATGTCTCCCTCATCTCAACAAGACTCTGCTACACCTGAGAGATCACAGCCTGAGATCCAGAGTACAAAGTGGCCTCCCAGTCCGGAGAACCAGACCCCACCCTCAGCAGCTGCTGATATAGTGGCTGAGGCTAAGGCTAAAATATCACGATGGAGTATAGGTCATGTGACTGATGATTCCTCGAAGGAGGAGAAAACTTCTGTTACTGCTCCTGCTAAGACTAAGTTTGTTCCAAAAGCTACTACAAAGTTTGATTCCAGACAGGTTGCATTAAATAAGTTAGCTGCTAAAAGGATAGCTCTTGCTAAGAGCAAAGCAAAGGCCGGACTTAACTTTAATTCTAAGCTGTCATCACCTTCAAAGGTTGATGAGGCTAAAGCTAGCGAGACCAAAGTACTGGAGAGTAAACAACGCACGTCCAGCTCAATTCAGATTTCTCTGTCTAATCTATCGAACAAATCTAATTCCTCTGGAAATACAGCAGTGAATGAAAAACCTACAGCATCGATAGCCCCGATCATGTCATCCACATCTAATCAGACACCTGTGACAGTATCCACATCGACAAGTCAGCCAGCACCTGCTGGTACTGGTGTATCAGTGTCACCTATTGTCACCAGGATACAAGTGAGTGAGTCGTCTGATAAGGTGGTGAGTGTCAGCGGAGAGTTACCTCCTCCTTCTAGTCACATGTTACAGGCTATGCAGGCTACACTGCTACCTCCTCATCAGCCTCCAGCGCCGGCTGCTACTGCAGTGAGTCCGACGACATCAGTAACACACAATCAGCATCAGCAGCAGAAGATATCGACTTCAGAAGTGAGGACATCAGTAGCAGCTCCGGTATTAGTCACTACTCCACACACACAAGGTAAGCTACTGCTCTATAAATCACACCTCGTACTAACCCAAACTGCTGATATAGAGTGAGTAGATGAGCTCATAGCCATAATCTCATGACTATCAAAAGTAAGACCGTGTACTGGATGGCTAACATTAAGAGTGTGACATATTAACATTAATATGTCTTCAAACTAAGGATCTTATTCAGCAGTCTCTATGTATATGGTTATCAAAAAGTCATTGTTATGACATGAAAGCGTGAACAAAATAAATATACGTGTACAATTAAAGATCAGATGGATGCATGGCCACATACATTGAATTTATGCCTCTTATTTTATATTTAGTCTTCTGAATTTGAATATTTTTTGCATCTAGATAGACTCTAAATAATCTCATTAATGTAGATGGACTATGATACCATGAACTGATTTATTAACAGCAGCGAACTGTTGATGTTGTTGTGGTGATGTCATCAATGTACTACGCTGAACTGTGCTCCGTATCCAAATTCCACAACCTTCCTGTTTGGTTACATAATAGCAAAGATGTCATATTGTCAATACATTGTTTCCCACTATAGGCACCTTTGACCAGAAGGTGTGCAAAAATAATGCAAGAATCCACAAACAGAGGTCCTGCTAACTTCAAACTTACCGGATGACCACTGAAGCCACATGCCCTTTACCCTAGCTGTCCAAATATAGATATCCGCTCACTTATATAACAGATTATGTTTATTCTCACCTTTCTCATCTTATTTTTAACAGTGTCATCAGAAGGAATGTCAAAACAAATACAGGCAATAATAGCGCAACAGCAAGCTGCAGGGGTGCTTCCCTCTCTCACCCCTGTACAGGCTGTAGCTGCCCCTGTAGGTGTGCCCCCTGTAGGGGTGCCTCCTGTAGCTCACCCTACAGGGATGGTGTCTCCGAATCCACAGATAGCTGCAGCTCAGCACTTACAACTGGTCGCTTCGCAGCAGCAGCTGTTAGCTCAGCAGCTTTCAGGAGCAGCATGGCTCAATCAGACCCCCTCTGTCTCTGCTCTGCCTCCTGCTGCTGCACTAACAGCAGCCAGCCTGACTAGTGTCACTAATCTCTCCACATTACCTCCTGAAGCAGCTGCTGGAGTTATCCCCCATGCTGGTGTAGTCGGAGCCGCCGGGCCCGGTGGTCTTGATCTTACCAGTCCTCCACCAGTATTACCAGTTGTGAAATGTGTACCATCTCTGATGAGTCTACCGCTGTCCAATGCTGTCACTTCTAGCCCGTCCATCAATCAGCATAGGTAAGAAAGGCCAAAATATATGAGATGTTCTGTGATAAATGTTGTGAAAATAATAGCATTAATTGTGTTTGACAGTGGCAGGATTATGTTTGTTGTTGAAAACAATATATCGTTACTGCACGCCTATATTGTATGATCATTACCTTTCCTCAAAACCGACTATCACATTTATTTCAATGTAATGATTTGTGTTTCAGACCAGCATTTTTGGCAGGGACGGGAGTTGCTCGACCTCCACCACCTCCACCTCCTCAGTCTCAGAGACCCCCCAGCAGTGTGCCCTCGTCTCATGGTATGATGATGTCACCTCCACCACCACGATCCGAGAACAGGTATGTCGTCTATCATACACTGCCTCCAATACCAGAACTTCACTTCTCTGTGCTGCATCTCACTTCCTACCTGACTAATTCTTACATAATATCCCTGCTCTCTGTATCTAAACAACAGAAATATTAACTCCAGCATTCTGAATACATGGTGTATACTTCAGGCGTGAATATCCTCTTGTTTTGACATACATTGTCTCTTGTATCTTTCAGCCATGCCACAGACAAGTCTTTCCCGCGTGAGCCACAGATGTTGGGGCCACCACCAGAGATGAGTCACAACAGCGGGGGTCTGTCCACAGCCCCACCATCACTCAGGTATGAACTCAGGCTTTATTCCATTAATATACAAATGTTAAATATTTATAGGTTTGGGAATTAATCTTACAAAATGCATTCAGTTTTAATCTGCTAATTGACCCTAGCTACCGCCATTAAGAAAATGTCCATCACGTGCCTTGTTCACATTCGTTAACATGGACGTGCTATATTTGTGCTTGGCTACGTAAACATTTAGAGATACACGCTTGCTCAGACCACTATTGTTTGTAGACAACGTCTTTCGTATAAGCGCCGTCAGCGTGGCAGCCACCGTCATCGTGGTTACAGCAGATATAATTTTTACATGTCATCAGCATACAGAGGTGCACTGGGTTACTTCTATCATTTCAGATATTTTATATGTTACTGTTTACCTTCCTTATACTCGACATGTGCATGCTCCTCTGTTTAAATGTTCATTAATTTCGTTATACATGTATTACAATTATTGCTAACCATACTAAACCGGAATAATTTCCACTGATAAGACATGACAATTTAGACAGATTTTACTATTTGCTCTTGTCTGGGTTTTTCCGTCTAACATTCCCGTACAACCATATGATATATGTTTGGTCTTGGTTGATTCAGTCTTTGAAAAAATGAGTTGATCAAAGGAAAATTTACATCGCTTTTAAATGTGCTACAAACGATATATTATTTCTAAATGACCACTGCATGTAGAACAATGAAATAGCCTGCATCTGATCCTTCCTCAATCACCCGCTAAGACTGCATAGTTATGTAATCAAAGCATATATCATCATCTCTGTCTTACATTGTCAAAACATTAAACATTTGTTTTCTGTGTCTAGATAGAGCCTTTCTGCCATAAAAGAACGGAATAATCAGCCTCCCTCTACTGCGGCGTGTGCCTGGCTGCATGTTATCACTAATCATACATGTGCAATCATATCTCAAGTGTGCTGTGTTTTACAACATGTTTGTTTCTTCAATTTTTTCATGTTGTTATGATATACGAGAATGTGTTTTTGTCGTTGTTAAAACCTGTTTTTCTCTGTATTATTCTCACCAGGTTTGGCAGGCCGGCTCCCCAGAGGAGCAGACTATTAGCTCCTCGTAAAGACTCTGCTCTAGTTAAAGCTAAGGTGAGTTATTCTGTTGAATATCTTCATTAAGTTGACTTCCTTTTATCTTATTCAAATTTTATTCCCTGAGGAGCTTCTAAGAATCTATCAATGGTCTTACTTTATATGGTGAGCAATTAGGACGTACTCTGGAAGTGCAACTCAAGCACAAACAATCCCCTTAACTCATCTCAGTCATGTATTTTTATCTGTGATTTTTCGGTTTATCGCAGCCCTTATTTCTTGTCTATAGGAAAGTGTGATGAAAAAACATGGACTGAAAGGCAATAAGACGGGAAGCTCTATCAGTGAGAAGCTGAAAAGCCTGGCAGCTGGGGGCAGCAGCAGCAATAGCAGTCCTGTTCGCTCTGGTGGTCTACTCGGTAATCTGCCAACAGATAATCTGCTGATGACTCGACCCCCTCCACCAGTTAATGTACCTCCTCCTTCTCAATCTCCTGCCTCTCACGACGTCGTCAACCTCATATCAAAAGTCAAACAAGCTATAGATAATCGACAACTCAACCCTGAGGCTGTCAAGCAGATCATGGGTGGACAACCACCCAGTGCTGGTTCTGTGGGTAGTAATCCCACAATGAATTCTCCAACTGGACTGGCGCCAATGAGAATGTCTAGTCCTAGATTTAACATGTCAGGCCCTCCTCCCAGATTAGAACGATCAAGCAGTGTGGACAATAAAGATAATTATCCTCCTCGGAGACACAGACGAAGCAGTGATACTTCACAAAATCCAAAACACCTTGGACCTCCACCAAGACTGGGAGGCCCGAGGCATGAGGCCCCACGAAATATTGATGGACCACATAGACATAGTGGACCAAGAATGGACGGTCCACCTAGGATGGGCGGTCCTAGGCATGATGGTCCTCCCCGCCTAGATGGACCTCCAAGAATGGGAGGCTCTCGAATGGATGGTCCACCACGCATGGATGGACCACCAAGACCAGGCGGTCCTAGGATCGATGGGCCACGCATGGATGGACCACCAAGGATGGATCGTCCTCCTAGGCCAGGTGGGCCTCGAATGGATGGACTGCCTCGCATGGGCGGACCTAGGTTTGATGGACCTCCGAGAATGGGGGGACCTCGAATGGATGGTCCCGGAAGGATGGATGGCCCTCACTGTATGGGAGGACCAAGAATGGATGGCCCACCGAGGATGGGAGGTCCTCGCTTTGATGGTCCACCAAGGATGGGTGGGCCTAGAATGGGTCCTCCAATGCATGGCGGGCCACCCAGATTTGGCAGAGGGCCACCAATGAATAAAGGTCATCGAGAGCGTCAAGGCCATAACAGAAACAAATAATAAGAAAATGGCCATCTGCAACTCTGATTATATATTTTCTGAGGTTTTTACTGCTACATAGTCATGTAAAGTTTTATTACTGTAAATTGTACAGTCATATTTATGTGTCGTTATAAAATTGAACAGCTTGTACATACTATATCTACAGAACAATAATTTTATAGATGCATGCATGTTATCCAAAATCCTGTGACAATATCCTTTTCTCTCTGGAATAAATACAACGGATACTGGATAATTGATGGCTATGCCAGTGTAGTGAAATTACCAACTCACTGATACTTGTCGCCAACTTCTTCCAATATGGCACATTTATAACCCCCTCCCCCTTCAATGTCTGTCTAAGCTGTAGATTCAGGAACATCTGCTTTAGTCAAGCCTTGATAGAGATCCGTACCATGTACATGCGTTGCACCCAGTCACCGTGGAGTTTGTTTACCATCATGATTTTTCTTCATTAAACCAGTTTCATTGGATGAAATACTCCCCTACTGGTCCACCCGCGGATCGAGGATATCCCACACATCAGGCAAGAGAGACTGGATCACTGGATCACATTCTTTTGAAATGAATCCAAAATTTCCCAGACAATACATGTCTTGTTGACAGAACACAGAATTGCATTGGTGGGCCTGGGCGATTCTATATTTTTAGTCTAGGTAGGAAGTAAGGTCTGGGTGAAGTGCTACGAAGTTGTACTCAACTTAGGGACTAGTAGTCTTCTGATTCACCTTCATGATGCTTCACCGAAATTGTTTAGCCACTGAACCCCATCGACTGCTTTTAGTTTAATCTGCCTGAAGCTCGGAAACTACCTCACTAGCCGACTGGGCATAAGGCCAATAGATGATAATACTTTATATTGGAGACCCTTGAGAATCGCAACACATGTTTAGACATCGAGGGGGCCAATATTTGATGTCATCATACCTTGCATTGATAACCAAATTATACAATAGATCATAAATAGTTTTCATATTTAGAAATCCAAGGTATATTATGAACGTACGCTTAAGTATTTCTTAGCGAATTTTGGTCATCAATCTTATCTGTGTGTATTGAGCTTGAGTACCGTTGTGGAAAATAGAGGCAACTTTATATTAATTGTTGTTCCGCCTGATCCCCATACAAGGATTATCCGACTTTTGCGTAACGAGTTTTGGGACCAGAATTTAAGCTGGAAGTAATATGAAATATAATTAGCATATTTGAGACCCTTATGATCTATATACGCCTAAACAGTATCTAGGCACATATGAATTCAAATTTGTTTTTAAAATGATTTAAATTGCAGTGACCAGAATCAATAAATTGACTGGCAATTTTCATAGTGTAAATATTGATGTTTTTGCCTTAGAGAAGAAGAGAGGTTCTAGGAATATTTTCTTGAGCTGGTTAGCGCAGCAGTTTGAAGCGATGGTCAGACTGCAGCAGATAAGCTTGAGAATTATGATTAGCATCATTAATATTCATTCAGTGCTGCATGGTGATAACATAATATAGTGCGATTGATTTTAAGATGGTAGCTCAGTATATTAGAGACCTGCTATACTGAAGACATACATTTCTTGCTGAGTCCCGACATTTGAAGAGAGTACAGGTTTATTGCCTGTGTTGATTTTAATCTACCTCTCAGTGTGAGGCGCTCTATTGGCATGTAAGTTTGACTTGGACGTTATTATAGGCCTGTCAATGCTTGCCTGAGCCGCATAGCTCGCCATGATATCACATTGTCACATGTGGGATGGTGACTGCGGTGTGCATAAGATTATGTAATAAACAGGCCATCTCGCACAACGGCAATAAAATTATGCTTGGTATTTTCAAGTGCCAGACAATCAGAGTAATTATTTTGGAGACAATCTTGTTTTTCACCATGTGCCACTCAAGGAAAATTGATAAAGGAATATTGTCCTCAAAGGACTTTATGGATGGTTGATTAAAATTTTTTGTGACATGATCGCAAAGCCGATAGAGTTGTTATTCTCGTGATGGAGTGCATCTGAGGGCAGTAATGGTAACTACACATCTCCCTGGGCGGCTGTGGAATCAGGCGACGTCGTATTATTTTGTAAATACTGTAAACTGAGTAAACAATTTGATAAATAGGCTGTTTTTTTCCTGAAGGTGCAGCAGCTTTTTAATTAATATTGTATGTAACAATTTGCAATACCTTGTATGTAAATGAAGTAATGAGTTTGCTGTTGATTAGTTTATGATATCTATGACGCACTGGGGCAGACCACACTTCTTTTATAATATTTGTTAGCAATAATATTAATGAATTATGATAAAATGTTGATAGCAGCGGCCGCGCTGTGAGCAGTCGGTTGGATAACACATTTATGATATTTGCCCAGCAGTGGCGTGTACTTGTGGTGATAATTGTTGCATGCCTCTGATACTCACAGCTGCTATATTCTGTAAGCTGTCGCTGAGGCTCCTCTGTTGTGAGGTTTAGTTAACACTTTGTCTTGAGAACCAGAACCTTATTTCACTTTGTATAGTACGTTCTGTTTGAGTTGACTGACGCATTCTTCTCACTTATGTTGTTATTACTGTGTAGTACTGCCTGGAATATTCTGTCATACTGTCAGAACAGAATACTAGACATTCTCATCATGGGTAACGGAAGCAGCCTCTTCACTTCTAAAACTGTCTACTTACAAATCAACGGATCTACAGAAAAGGTGAGATTGAGTTGAGGTATTATACATGGTTTAAAAATTA
>ERZ1740068.927-NODE-927-length-11007-cov-3.494978_pt1 | contig 11007 bp, 11 predicted proteins | sample MGYA00581735_ERZ1740068 | MGnify/ENA primary metagenome ERZ1740068 (study PRJEB43018, sample SAMN04849740) | marine metagenome | isolation source: floating plastic debris | place: Pacific Ocean | collected 2008-08-30 | study: EMG produced TPA metagenomics assembly... | reverse complement strand
TATGTTTTAGTCATCTACTACGAATAATTTCGTAATAGGGCTTGTTTATACGAAGCACTTCGTATATAATTGCGTATACGAAACTATTCGTAGATAAAAATGAAAACTCTGTTTGCCCTTATGTTGCTCTCACTGACTGGGATTAACAGTCCCACTGTACAGCCTGACACTGAACGTGTACTCAAGGCCTGGATGAAGATGCAGAATGAAGGCACCGACCAGGCGGTGAAGCAGTTTATTGATAATTACTACAGCCCTCGTCTGTTAGGTAAGATGACGAATTATGAAAGTCATGTGGCCTTTTATAAGCAGATTATCAATGAGTTTGGAAAGGTGCAGCCGGCCATTTATTTGACGGAAACAGACAGCGAACATAAGCTGAAGGTTCAACTGATTAAAGAGGGTAGGGCTTTGGTGCCTGAGCCTTCACCAGAAGAGATTTTGGTAGTGGAAATAGACCTTGATCCTGACAATCCTCAATTCTTATCACGCGGATTGGGCTTGGGGGCTCTGGTCTGTCACCTTAAAAGATAAAAAGCGAGTAAATAAGTTCTGATAGCTGAAAAAAGAACGAAATATTTAAAACAACACTCATGGTAGATAAACCACCCGATTCGGAATTTGAAATACTCAAAGTATTGTGGTCTGCCGGGCCTGCTACAGTAAGGCAAGTAAACGATAGGCTCAATGAAATGCGAGAGGTGGGTTACACTACCACGCTGAAGATCATGCAAATCATGTCGCAAAAGGGCTTGGTCACCCGTGATGAGAGCACACGTACGCATGTTTTCAGCGCGGCTGTAAAAGAAGGCGCGATCATTAATGCATTGATCGACCGCCGGATGGATACGGCCTTTTCCGGTTCTGCTTCACAACTGGTCATGCAGGCGCTCGGCCGTGGCAAAACCAGCGAAAAGGAGCTTCAGAAAATCAAAGAGCTCATTCGTAAGATGGAAGGAGGCGAATCATGAGTGCATGGTCGCAACCCATTACCGAAGCACTGGGCCTTACCTTGCTCGATGCGCTCTGGCAAGGAGCCATCCTGATTGTGTGCTGTACCCTGGTATTGGCGGTGATGCGGTCAAAACCCGCTCGTTGGCGCTACAGGCTGATTTTGGCCTGTATATTGGCGCTACCCATCGCAGGGGCGGTTACCTTTCTGGGCCACTATGAAGCAGAGATGCCGATCACTGCCACAGCCTTTGAAATGACCGATGGGTATATTGCTATGCCTATCATAGAAACCACAGCTGTAACCACAGAGGCAGAAACTCCGGGGATTATTGAGCGCTGGCAGGCCTGGTCTGTCGCCAATGCCCAATGGGTAGTGATGCTGTGGGTGATTGGGTTGACCCTATTTGCCACGAGGCTCACCGGGGGTTTCTACATGGTGTATAATCTTAGAATTTCTGCCAACCACATTCAGGATGAATACTGGACTGGCCAACTTCAGGCCTTAGTTACCCGCTTGCACATTCAGCTACCCGTACAACTCAAGGAGTCGGTCAAAGTAAACTCCCCTATTGTCATCGGTTATCTGAAACCCGTCATCATCTTTCCATTGGGGCTTTTGCAGGGCCTGCCCACCGATCAGGTGGAGGCCATTCTGCTTCACGAACTGGCGCACATCAAGCGCCACGATTACCTCATCAACCTTTTGGTGAGCCTGCTGCAGGCGGTTTATTTCTACCATCCTGCTTTCTGGTGGCTTCAAAAGCAACTCGATGCCGAGCGCGAATTTAGCTGCGATGACCTGGTGCTCGGTCAAATGAGCCAGCTTTCATTGGTCAAGGCGCTTACTGCTGTCAAAGAATTTCAAATGAGTCAATACAGCCCTGCACTGGGCTTTGCAAGTCGTAAAAATCAATTACTCAAACGTGTCGAACGAATTATGAAAAAGAAAACCAAAACCAACTGGCTGGGCGGCCTGATTTCCATGTCCGTCCTGCTGTTGAGTTTTTTCCTGATGAGCTACCGGTCGGTGAGTTCTACAGAAGAAAACTTGTTGAGCGATGCTTTGCAGGATGATGCAAGCCTGGAACTGATGCTCCAGGAAGACTCGCTTACCGTGGAGCAAGCCGTGATGCAATTGCTCAACCAGGATGAGCACGACCTGAGGCTTGAACTGGACGGTGATGGCTGTCTGATAGACCTGAAGCGTAATGACAAGCAGGTCAATAAAGGAGAACTAAAGGTGTTTCAGCAAGCCCATGCCAAGCTTCGCGACTATAGGTACTCACAAGTGAAGCAAACAGAAGCAGAGACCGACCTGGCCAGGAAGATTCAAGAGCTTGAGCAGTATTATAAGTTGAAAAGCGATGCTTTATACTCGAGACAGAAGGCTCTTGAACATCAGAAACTAGCTAAAGAACTCAAAAGGAATACGGAGGCATATCAGCGGGAATATGAAGAACTGCAGAGAAGAGTGAGAGAAGGTGTAGTACAAGAAATATCTGAAAGCAATAATCTGGATTCCGTGCTTATTTATAATACTACACTGATTCGGGATTATAAAAGGGGAGACTATGGAAAATGGGAAATGACTGATTCGATATCGCTTACTATTCACAAGAATTCATATAGTTCAAGCCCGGCCATTGCCAAATTCAAGATAGCTATCTCGCAAATGCAAAAGCGATTGGAAGAGTTGGAATCGAAAGGGCAGCCGTTGATAAATAACCGTTCAGACAATCCGAAAGCAAATGACCAGCAGCTGAAAATGTTGGTTGAGGAACTGATTCAAAAGCAGCCGCTTTTCCAAGGTAAATATGAGTTTCTGAAAGACAGTGAATCGCAAAAAATGGCTGTTCGCTATCTACTCATGCAGGGTAACCCCGGCCAACACTTACTCATAGAACTGAATGGCGAGGTAAAAGAAGACTGGACCTTGGCAGATGTAGAGGCGATCGACCGCAGGCTAGCCATTGTCGCTGTGGAGGTGATTAAAGCCGAAAATATTAAAGAAGCTAAATACCAAAACTGGATGGAAGACCGCAAAGCCCTGATCAAAATAAAGACTGAAATGGGTAAGCGAAACTTCGTACGTCCAGGTGTTACTAAGTTGCCTTCATTAGATGAGTATAGGGAAATACAATTGCTCAAAGAGGAGCTAGATCGGCAAAACAGGCAATTGAAAGTACTGGCTGAATGGAACAAAGTAAAGCAAGCCCTCAGCAATCAAATAGATAGTATGAAGGCCCAATATGATAACGATGAACGGTTGGATTATTTATTGGGGCTTTTACTCAAGGAAAAAGAAAGGATTAATCAGCGTATGGACAGCCTGGCTGCTCAGAGACACATCAGGCCCGTTTCAATGGATTTTACTAAAAGTGAACTGGCACAGAAAAAAGCACTGGACGTACTTGCCAAATCGAGTAGATCATTGGACAGACCCTTGGTAGTAATTGATGGCCAGATTTATGAAGATTGGGGTGTAACTGACATCAACCAGTACGACCGTACCAGGAGAATCGCCTCAATCGATTTTATAAAAGCCATGAAGGTAACGGATGAAAAATATTTGCCTTACATGAAAGACCGCGACTTCCTGATTTATGTCACCACTAAGCCGGGCAAGAAGAATTATCGCAGACCTGATATTGAAATAGGTGTTTTGGCTTCGCCTGGCGAAATAGAAAAGCAGCGATTGGAGAGCTTCACCAAAACCATGCTGGACAAACTCAAGGCTGATGGCCTAACGCCCAAAGGCTGGAAAAACCTTTTCTTATCACAAGAATCTTTCATCATCAATGGGAAAAATCAGTCGAGAAAGGTACATAAAGAGTACCTCAAGCTCTATCAGAAGCTGATGAATAAGAAGCTTGCTAAAGGAGTGGTCGTAGAATTAGAAGAATAACTCAAGGCTTTATAAATCTTCTGACCCTGGCTGTAGGTTTTCCCTATTTGTCAGGGTTTTTTTGTGCTTGGTACAGACGGCATAAGGCTCAAAGATATTTTCTGCTATTTTTATAGCGAATTCACTTTTTAAAGGCCCGAGTCATGAAACGCCTCATTTTCATTGCGATTGTATTAGGCATTGCTGCTTACGTCACCGTGCAGGTGATTGAAGACAGAAGGTTCAATAAGTTATCTGCTTACGATTATCAGGTCAACGAGAATATTGATAGAGAATATCTTGACTAAGACGTGTTGACCGAGTACTACAAAACAGTGATGGAAATTGGCACTTTTGCCCGTTCGGTATGGCGCACCAAAGGACATGATGTGAGGCAAATAGACCTTGACAATCATGATGATAGTCTTGATAAGGAGTATTATGAAATGCTCAAACTGAAGGCAATACAACTGGAAGACGAGCTGATTAAATCAAAAAACCTCAAGGATCAGGGCTATACTACAGAGCAGGTCAAACTGATGCTGAAGCACGGCATGACCGAAGACCAAATCAGATTAAAAGCTAAATATTACCTGGTTGGACTCCGGTTGGGCAGCTATGGTGAGTATGTTTGGGAGTTGCAAAAACTGCTCAATGCGCTGGGAGACAGTATACCTGAGGCTGGCATTTTTAACCTCATTACCATCAACCGGCTGAAAAAATTCCAGTCGGCCAATGACCTTTTCCCTTCCGGAGAAGTGACAGAAAATACATTAAAGGCTTTATTGAAATAAATCATATACACATGGCAAAGCAGAAAGAAGCAGCACCAAAAGAAGAAGAAGCCAAACAAGGCTTGAGCGGTGACCCCAAAATAGAAGCGGTAAAACAGCTCATCTTTGGTGAGAACATGCAGCAGTACGACTCTGAGTTCAACGAGGTACGTGCCACCATCAAAAAGACCAAGCAAGAGCTGGTCAATGAGATAGATGAAACGCGCACTGCCCTGAACAAGGCGCTTTCTGAACTCAGAAACGATATGAATAAAAAGACTTCTCAGCTTCGCGAAGACATGGACGAGTCCATTGCCGATCTGGATGAACGCAAGGTAAATCGCAAAATGCTGGGTGAGCTGTTGCAAATGATGGGCAAGCAAATCGCTGAGTAAGCACACTTTTCATGAGTGAAGAACTGGGCTTTAAGCAATTAAGGAAAATCCTCCTGGAGCAAGACTGGGAGGAAAGGCAGGAGCTTGCCCAAAAACTTCACGACCTGGACGACCAGTTGAATAGCCGGGAACGCCTGGAAAGCAAGGTAAACCCGATACTTCAAGACCAGGAAAACCGCTTTCAAAACAATTTTCCCAAGCTTTTTGGCCCGCAGATCACCGAAACCATCAAAACGCAGAACAAAGATTCGCAAGATGAAGTGGTAGAGGCCCTCTACCCTATCATTGGCCGGATGATCAAAAAGTACATCACCAGTGAGATCCAGAAGCTGTCTGATCGGGTAGATGAGCAAATGGAACTGGCTTTCTCCTGGGAAGGCTGGAAAGTTCGTATCAAAGCCTGGATCAGTGGCACACCGCAGAAAGATCTGGTCATGTCTAAGCTCATTGAACCCAAGATTGAGGAGATCTTTGTGATAGAAAAAGACTCCGGACTGCTCATGGGCAGCTTTTCGCGCCAGGTTTCGGTAGATCAAGACATGGTAGCCGGCATGCTTACCGCCATCAAGGCCTTTGTAGAAGATGCTTTTAGCTCAGAGCAACAAGAGCTGGAAAGTATCGATTACGAAAATTACAAGGTGGTGCTCAAAAGCTTCAAATCCTTCTACATAGCCGTGGTGGCCTCGGGTGGTATGACCAGCAGCTTCAGAGATCGCCTTGACGATCTGTTGATAGACTTTGCAGACCGGGTTTTGAAAAAGGCACGCGATGGCGAAGATGCCGAGCAAGAAATATCGGGTAGCCTGGCAGAATACTTTAACGACTTTGACGATGCCGATAAGTAAAAAAGTGATCCTGGTAGGGCACTTTGGCGTGGGCAAAACCTCTTTGATCAAAAGGTTTGTGCACCAAAAATTCTCTGATGACTACCTTACTACCATTGGGGTAAAAATAGATAAGAAAGTGCTCAACGTAGATAGTGCCGAGCTGACCCTCATCATATGGGACATCGCGGGTGAAACCAACCAGTCGAAAATACCTAAAAGCTATCAGTTGGGAGCCCATGGTGTACTTTATGTTTTTGACATCACCAGGCCTTCTACTTATGACAATTTGCACGAACAACTAAATTACCTCAGAAGCATTTTGCCGATGGCCCCCATTGAAGTAATAGCCAATAAAAAAGACCTGCTTTCGGCTGAGGAGCAGGAACAGGTGCTGGAGGGTATCAGGCATACCGGTATTCACGCTACCAGTGCCAAAACAGGTGAAAATGTAGAAATGATCTTCGAAAAGCTGGCCGGAGCCATGCTCGCATGAAACTAGACATAGACCAAATCAAACTCAACTCTTTCAGAGATCAGGCCCAAGTCACTTTTTTTGAGCCTGGCGGAGCTTTGGTTGATTCTTGTCACAGCCTGGTGATCATAGATGCTGAAGAATCGCTTTATGAGCAGTTCGTTTTTCTGGAAAGCCTCAAAGAGGTTTTCATAACAATGGAAGTTGGCGATGAGCATGATTTTCCAGCTGTAGAATGGGATGAAGGGGCCCAGGGTTTGTATCACCTTAAATTCAAAAGACTGGACCATGACGGGCAGCCGCTCATTCAATGGACCATGATAGACAAGACCCAGGATTACGAACAGCTGCTCAACCTTCAGCAGGGTAGAAATGACAAGGCCATTGGCGAAGAATTTGCGCTCATACAAAAGCGCATGGCGGAGGTAGAGCACGAACTACTTTCGTACCAAAACGAGGAGCTAATGCGCATCCAGCAGTTTAAAAGTGACTTTTTTGCGCAGGTAAGCCATGAAATGCGTACCCCACTCAATAGCATCAGTGGACTGGTTTCGCTGGTACTCGAAGATGAAGAAAAGGCTGAGGAATATTTACCTGCCCTGAAGGCCACTTCCAGGCACCTCAATGCCATCATCAACGATATACTGGACCTGTCTAAAATTGATGCCGGCAAGCTCAGTTTTGAGTCCATCGATTTTGACCTGGTAGAACTGTCCCATTCCATTATCAAAGGCCTGGAGTTTTCGGCATTGGAAAAGGGCATCTCACTCAACCTGGCGCTCCCGGAGGGCCCCCTGCTGGTAAAAGCAGATCCTACCCGTTTGGCACAGGTGCTTTACAACCTGCTGGGCAATAGCATGAAGTTTACGGAAAAGGGCTATGTGAGTCTTTCCGTTAGTACAGCTGCCAGTGCTGTTGACCCACAAAAGCTGCTTTTTGAAATAGAAGATACCGGCATTGGTATAGACCCCGATAAAATCGCCTCTTTGGTGCAGCCTTATCAGCAGGCCGAAGACAAAACGGCCCGGCTCTATGGTGGCACAGGACTGGGGCTGCACATTGCTTTGAAGCTGGTAGAAGCCATGGGCAGTCAGTTGGAGATCAGAAGTGCTCTGGGCCAGGGTACCAAAATGAGCTTTGAACTGGAGCTGCAAAAAGGAGCCCATCCTCAGCATACAGAAGAGGTAGCCCTCAACCTGGAGGGAAGGCAGATTTTGGTAGCTGAAGATGATTTACTCAACCGAAAGATTGTACAAGAAATTCTCAGCAAAGCAGGAGCTAAACCAGTGGTGGTAGATGATGGCCTGAGCTTGGAAAAGGCTTTGAATGAGTCTGACTTTGAACTATTGGTCACTGACATTAACATTCCCGGTAAAACGGGCTATGAGGTGTTCAAAGCATTGCGCAACCGAGGCAATGAAATGCCGGTGCTGTTTATTTCCGGAAGCGAATTGGAGCTTATCAAAGAATTGAAGGCCTATACCCATTGGGATTTTGCCATTAAGCCCCTCAACATTCATGACGTGAGAAAAAAGATTAGTGACCTGCTGCCCAAGGCCTATCCTACTGAAGTCAACATGCAGAGCCTGCTCGATATGATTGCCGGTGACACGGCCTTCTTCAACGACCTGGTGCAGACCATCCTGGACACGCTACCCCAGGAAATGGAAAAACTCATGAACTCGGCCAAAGAGGCTGACGCAGTGGCCTGTACCAAAGTGCTCCACAAAATCAGGCCCAGTATCGATTATATGGGCATACCTGAACTGACGAAGGAAAGGCATTGGCTGCACGCACAAGCTGAGGCCGGTAAGCTGGACAATCACTTTCATAACCGCCTCGCAGACTTTGACCCCTGGGTGAAACAAGCACTCCAGAAGCTGGCAAAGGAGCTCAGCTGATTAAGAGAATGGGTTACTTACTGTTTTTAAAGGCCCTGAAGCCCTCGAGCTCATAATTAATTTCCTCCTCTTCATATTCCAATTGCCGGAGACAAGATACAAACTCATTTTCATCATCAGTAATGTCAATGAGTCTGGAATGAGTGTTTTTGAGGAACTCTATTATATCATCTTCCACAATCATTAAGCTATTTTCCACTGACCATGCAGGTGTTACAATTTTGTCGCTCTATTCGCCAGAAGTACCTATGTAAAGACCATGTTGATTACCAGCGAATAGCATTAATTCTTTGCTAATAATCTCATCATCAGTCGAGGTGGATTGCAGCATCATATCGATAGAAGAAAAGGGAAAAGTAATATCGCCTTGATTCAGGATGGCCTTATGAAAGAAATGGTTGGAACTGGCCAGAGACATATCAAGTTCATGCTCAGACAGGAAGTCTTTTGCCAGTGGGGGCAACGTTATTCCGTACTTACTGAAAATTGCGGCTTCATCTACTTCCTGCTTTTGAGCCCTTTTTCGGAATAGATCTAATCCGGTCATACCTGTAATTTAATCGAAACAAAGAGGTAGACAATGAAGGTCTTCATAGAGAAATATCAGCCTGCGAATTGTCCGTGTATGTTATCTAAAAAAAGGCGCTTCCGACACAGTGCCGAAAACGCCTTGATATTTTACGCTTGAATTGTCAGGGTTTATGAGGTAGCCAGACCAATGGCCTACTGCCCTACCATAAACAGCGCATTGGCCACGAACATTTTGCCGTTTTGCCAGAAGGCTCTGAAAAGCGGATCATCGGCCATGTATACCAGGGCTCCTCCTCCCATGTTCTCTACACCGAAAACCATCGATTTGGCCAGGCTCTCTTTTACCTTGGCACCGGCTACTCCGGCTACATGTGCATTTTCATTTTCGATGATGCCCACATTCCAGCCATTGGGCAAGTAAGCATAGCGGCTGCTATTGTTCTTAATGGTAAAGTAGTGCTGGTCATAGCTGTAGCCCATTGGGTGGCTGTTGTCTACTTTCAGCTTGAAGATGGCGCCAGGCAATCGGTAGTCGTCATACTTTTTACCGCGATCTTCGTAAGGTAGCAGGGCATCAGCCTCTTTCTCTTCATCGCTTTTGTCTTCCACCTTTTTGCGGTCGCTGTCTTTGGCGTAGCGCTTTAGGCTAAAGCCATCCTGACCTGCAAAGCTATTCAGCGCTCTTTCAAAGGCAATTACTTTGCCTCCTCCTCTGATCCAGCTTCTCAGCTCTGTTTTTTTCGCTTTATTCAACACCCGGCCATAGCCTCCGCTAGGCATCACAATGGTGTTGTAATTATCCAGATCAACGCCACCAAAATTATCAGTGTCTACCATGGTAATGGGGTAGTTGAGCTCCTGTTCCATAAAGTACCAGAAGGCACCAAAGCTTAGTGATGACACGCCATCGCCTCTAAGCACCAATATTTTGGGTGTATGAAGGAAGGGTACATTGCCTGAGCCGAAGTCTTTACCACTATCTACATAAGTAGTGGGCGTTGAGAAAAGGTCGCGACCGTAAGTAGCCGCTGCCGATTTTACAATTTCGTCAAATTTACTTCCCATGTGGCGGTTGCCTTTGCGGGTAATAATCAGAGAACCTTTCGCAAAACCCCTTCCATTTACACTGAAATCATAGGTAGAAAAGCGCAGCTTGATGTCATGCTTCAGCAGGTGCCCGAGAAACCTGGCGTCCTCCAGACTCTCCCACTTGGCCAGGTATGCCGCAGGAGTGCCCGATACATCGGTAGTCACAGCATGGCTTGGGAAATCGCCTGCCGATACATTGATTTTGGTTTCAGTTGCATAGGCTTCAAGGCCCATCATGTAGGGTACAGCCCAGGCAGTAATATCGTAAGTATCAATAGTACTGGTATAAGTTCTTGGCTCAAAAAAGGCCTGTACTAGTACGGCTTTGGCTTGGTAAGCACTTATGAGGATGTCTCCATTCTGAATGCTCACATTGGTATTTTCACCACTTTGATATTCAAAAGCTGAAACGGGCTTACGGGTATTGCCGGTACCATATTCGATGTTATGTGTATCCAAAAACTCTTTGAGCTTTTTCATTTTGTCGGGGTGGTTGGTTCCCCTGATGATGTAGCTCTTGTACTTGGCTTTTGGATTGTTGATGCCGTTGTCGAAGTAAGCTTCAAACTCATCTACCATGCGTTCCACATTGGCAGAAGCCATTTCTATGGTGGACATACTGGTGGTATAATGATGGGTAATTCTTTCGGTCAATGTTAAGGTATCGCCTTCAGCGGTTTTGATGGCCAGGCCACTGGTGCTATGGCCTGCCTGCTCATAGGTCATGCCAATGGCGCCATTGTACATAGGGTAGGAATCGCCATAGCTGGGATACAGCATATCGAAACTTTCTTTGGTAAAAAACAGCCAGCTGTTTTCATCGAAGTATTTGGCATGATTGCGGCCGATGATGTCTTGAAACTCTCTTTGCCAGCCGGTTACTTGCTCATGAATAGGTTCTGCAGCCGGAGCAAAATAATATGGGCTGTTGAAGCCTTGCTCGTGATAGTCGCCATGTATGTGGGGCATAATGCTGTTGTAGAAAGCCATCCGTTTTTGAGTCTCTATCTGCGTTTGCCAGGCCCAATCTCGGTTTAGGTCAAACAGGAAGTGATTCGGTCTGCCACCTGGCCAGGGCTCGCGGTGCTCTTTGGCATCAATACTCGGGTTAGGTACATCACCCACCACTTGGTTGATCCAGTTTACATAGCGGTCGCGGCCATCGGGATTGGCGTTGGGGT
>ERZ1740068.926-NODE-926-length-11007-cov-6.970325_pt1 | contig 11007 bp, 10 predicted proteins | sample MGYA00581735_ERZ1740068 | MGnify/ENA primary metagenome ERZ1740068 (study PRJEB43018, sample SAMN04849740) | marine metagenome | isolation source: floating plastic debris | place: Pacific Ocean | collected 2008-08-30 | study: EMG produced TPA metagenomics assembly... | reverse complement strand
AAAAGCAATAAAAGCAAAGAAAAAATGTTTCCAACTTCTTATATTGGCGTGTTGCTCCATTCATAAGCCAACTCATGAACCAACCAGGAAAAACCAATTTTCTTTCCATCGCTTTATTGCCCTTACTGTTCCTCATCTTCGGTGGTGGGCAGGTGCTGATGGCCCAAAACACTTTTTTCGTTGCTCCCAATGGGGATGATACCAACGATGGCTCCGAATCTTCCCCGTGGCAAACATTGGCTGGTGCGCGGAACAACATTCGGCCTGTGCTCAGTCAAGGTGGCAACATTACCGTCTATTTTAGAGCAGGAACCTACCTCTTGAATGAAACTGTGGTGTTTGGACCTGAGGATGGAGGTAGCGAAGGTCAACAGATAACTTACGCGGCATACAATGGTGAAACACCCATTTTTTCGTCCTTGCGCCAACTCAATGGCTGGACGGCTTATGGTGCCAATTCCAACATCTTTGTAGCCCCGATACCTACCGGTGTGGGCTTGGTTCGTTACCTTCAAGATAAGAACGAGGGATGGCTACAACGCTCGATCACCGACGATTTCGAAACCGAGGAGCCTGCCGGTAATGAGGGCTGCCTGGAGTGCAACTGGGATGTGCCCGAATTTCAAAGTGCCAAGCTCAACATACAATATGGAAGCGACTTTGTTGCCCCCAATTGGGATTATGCCAATCAGTACGATTTAAAGGCTTCCGGGCTGCCGTGGCATGAAGAAATTCTTCCCATACAGTCGGTAGATGTCAATCAAAGACGCATTTTCACCACCATTCCTTCCCAGTATGAATTGAGACGAGATATCGAAGAGGATGCTCCACCCCGCGCATTTGTGATGAACAGCATTGAAGGCATTGATGAACCCGGAGAATGGGCTTGCCTTGATACCGGAAACGGCTACCAAATCTACCTCTGGCCCTTGAGTGATACCGGCAGCATTTTCGTACCTCAACTTACCGAATTCATCCGGATCGACGGAGGTGGAGACGGCAACACCTGGGCCGGTACTCCGGTAATGAACCTCGTTTTTGAAGGGATTGTATTTACCGGCGGTGATTTTAGGGTGATGAAAAACGACCTGAACGACATTACCAACCCTGCCACCAATGACATTACTGCTCAACACGACTGGGCGGTTGTGGATGCTCCCGATGCCCTGCTCCGCATTCGAAACGCAAAAAACATTACGGTAAGGGAATGTAAGTTTATTAAGAGTGGAGGTACTGCCATTCGCCTGGATCGTTTTGCGCAAGACAACTTATTGATTGGCAACACCATTGAGTATATGGGCAGAAACGGAATTGTTTTGACCGGTCGAGGACCCGGTTTTGGGGACGTCAATAAATTCAACGACATCCTGTACAACAACATTCAATATACCGGAATGGAAAAATGGTCGGCTATTGCGCTGCTTTTAAGTCAAAGTTCGAACAACTACATCCGCAAGAATTATATAGCTAATACTAAATTCACTGCCTTAACCCTCTGCTCCCCTCGGCAACTGTCCTTTTGGTCGCACTGCCAGGGTAAGGGCACTTACCTGGGTAGAGAATTTCACTATTACGACTTTTCGCCTGCTGCAATCGCCAGCATGGGTGGCTCCGATTGTGAAAACAGTTCTGAGCCAGCGATGCGCTTTGTCTACAACTACAACAATGTGGTAGAGAACAATGTGTTTGTCAATGTTGGTGTGGGAGACAACTTCTTTATAAACGGCAAAGCCGGATATTTTAGCGGCTTTAAAAAGAACCAGGGGAACGATTTTAGCTACAACTACATCTACGAAGACGATTCCTTCGGAGCCGATTCTGATTTTGCTACCTACAACGATTCGGACCAAGATGGCGCCAACCTGTTTGGCAACATGTTTCACAACCTAAACACCGAAGAGGTGCTCATGGTAGCAGATGCACAATGGGCAGAAAATGAGGCGCCACCGGCCTGTGAATTGTTACTAATCGGCAACAGTGTCATGAACAGCACTTATGGTGCTTTTGATGAACACATCGGTACTCCGGCCGCGTGGTATACCGAAGATGGTGCCATTGAGGTCAACTCTTCGGGGGCCAGCACCGGAGATGCAGACTTTGTGGGTGTGTACAGAAAGTCTTACCAGGCACTTTGCCCGCAAAATTTGGTGGTTCCCGGCACTCCTGGCGTGGCTGACCACCAACAAATGCTTTCGGATAAAATCTTTGAGTTTGGTGGTGTTTTGCCAACCTGTGAAAGTAATGATTGCATCGGCAGTCTTCCGGATGCTCCCTCCAACGTTGCGGTTACTTTTAAGGAATGTAAAATGACCATCACCTGGGAAAAATCCCTTTGTGCAAAGAACTACCGCATACAACGAAGTGAAAATAATGCCCTCTGGCAAACCATTTCGGCCAACACTACTTCTACAACATTTATTGACAAGAGCTTGACGGAGGGTAGTAGCTACCAGTATCGGGTCACTGCTCAAAACGATGGGTTGTGGTCCGACTACCAAACTTCGAACACGATCACCAGCCCCTGCAACGGCTTGCAGGACGATGTCGAGTTTTTGAATATGGCCGTATACCCCAATCCAGCAACTGCTGAAACCATTACCATTTCTGGGGTAAAGCGCAACAAAAACTACATCATTCATGACATGGCGGGCAATGTAGTTCAAACCGGACGTTTACAAGACAACCAGCTGTCTTTCACCGGAGGTCCGGGAGTTTACTTTATCAGTATAGAATTCCTTGTTTTGCCGGAAGACGAAGAGGAGGAAGAAGAAGAAATTGAATACGAAGTGCTGAGGTTTATCAAATTGTAAGCATCTACCTCCTTCATCAAACCCTTGCCACCTATCGCTCAATTGCCTTGCTAAAGCTTTAGCTAACACTTTGAAATGCAGGCTTCCCCTCCCCTTTTCCAAAAAGGGACCTCCTTTTTAGAAATAGCTCTTTCACAGAAAAAAGCAAACCTTCTTCAGAAGTTACCATAGGTTCAGTGCTATCCTGGAAAGGCTGGGCAAATTTGTTGTGAAGTCACTTTGCAATTGGCAATACCGCTTTTCATGACAACCATTGAGACCGTCACTCAGGCCCCTTCTGCGGAGCATTTTGGGTATACCATGGACACCATGACCCCTCCTCGATGCATTTGGAGACATGTACAGCATTGGAAGGATTGTCGAGTTAAGATGATATTTTTCTTGCTTATTCTTTTCGTTTGGAGTTGCCCAACCAGCTTTGCACAAGAAAACGTCAACCATAACCCTAAAGTGAATGTTAGGTTGAGTGTATTGCTGTTTCCTACTATGCCACTGCTTACGCTGGAAATGAGGACTTTGGGCAATTTCACTTTACAATTGGAAACTAATTTTATACATACCCACGGCATCAACTTCAAGTACTTTTTAACCCAAAGAATGGGAGGATCGTACGTATTTGCAGGAATGGCCCTTGTGGAGAATAAACTGCTTCGGGAAGATGAAAAAATTACCTTTCTCCCTTACCTCGGATACGGCAACGCCTACCGATTTGGCGGCAACAAGCCATGGACTTTTGATAATAGAATTGGTTTGGGAGCTACCACCAATGCGGATGCTAACGGCATCTATCCCATCATTAAAACAGGAATAGGACGAATTTTTTAAGGTTATGATATTAATGAGAGCCATGTATCTCGCCAACGTGATTGTGGCGGGAGGCATTAGTATTTCTTGTCTGTTTTATCCAAAAAATGCCGTGACTTCGGTATTCACCGGTGCATTTCAATATTCAGAAGCCATTCGATTGGTCGGTGCCCTTTGGTGGGCGATCTTCTTATTGTCAATTGTAGGCTTGGCGTACCCCAAACAAATGAGTTTGGTACTGCTCTTTCAGCTGATCTACAAATCCAGTTGGCTAATTTTTGCGGCAGTTCCGGCAATGCTCAACCACCAGCCCTACCCCAAATCAATGGCAATGTTTTTCCTGGCTTGGGTGGTCATTCTACCCTTCATCATTCCATGGAAAACCATTTTTAGCTGAGAAATACCCCTACTTGAATTAGTAACACTTCGAACCAGTCTATTCAATGAACAACGGTGACCTTGCTGAAATAAATCAAAGTGAAGATGCGTCCCTCGCTTCGTCATGTAACAGGTAGCAAGTATCTTCGCAGCGCATTGCAAACTCAAAAGCTGTTGCCATGAAACCATATATCGCCAGTTCTATCAACGCCGTTCTCCTCATTAGTATGAGCTCTTGGGGCTATTTGGCCTCTGCTACCCCCTCTCCCACTGCTTTAATTCCGGCAGGAATTGGTGTAGCCTTGCTTATCATGGTTCCCGGAGTACGAAAAGAAAACAAAGTGATTGCCCACATTGCGGTAGTGCTCACCTTGGTTGTGTTAGCTGGCCTGGTCATGCCATTGAAAGGAGCCATCGGCCGTGGTAGTGCCATGGGCACCATGCGGGTTTCCCTCATGTTGATCTCTACCATCGTAGCCATGGTATTTTTCGTCAAGTCCTTTATCGATGCCCGCAAAAAGCGGCAGGCAGCTGGTAATTGATCTTACCTGAACCAGGCTAAGGAGATTCTTCCTTATCGTCTTTTGAGCCTTTTCGCTTGGTGGGCAATCTTTTGGCCTCCTTCAAGCTTTTGTGAATCATCCACTCGATTTGCCCGTTCACACTGCGGAATTCATCCTCGGCCCATTTTTCAATGAGTTTGAAGGTCTCCGGATCAATTCGAAGGACAAACGATTTTCTTTTGCTCACAAATTAAGCGTTTAGGGTCCCCGTATTGACCACTGGTATGGCTTCTTTGTCCCCACAGAGCACCACCATCAAATTGCTCACCATTGAAGCCTTTTTGTCGTCGTCAAAATCGATGATGTTGTCGGTGGAGAGTCGGGTAAGGGCATCTTCTACCATGCCTACCGCTCCTTCTACAATCTTTTTTCGGGCGGCAACAATGGCCACCGCTTGCTGACGCTTGAGCATTGAGCTCGCAATTTCAGGAGCATAAGCCAAATAACCAATGCGTGCTTCCATTACTTTGATGCCGGCAATGGCCAAACGCTCGGTAATTTCATGTTCCAACGCATCGTTCACCTCGTCCATACCTGAGCGCAAGGTGAGTTCCGCCTGCTCGTCGTCAAAATTGTCGTAGGGATACGAACCCGCTAATTTGCGCACGGCAGCATCGGTTTGCACCCGCACAAACTCCTCGTAGTTGTCTACATCAAAAGCCGCTTTGTAGGTATCGTTTACCTGCCATACCAAGATCACATTGATCATAATCGGGTTGCCGATCTTGTCGTTCACCTTCACCCGATCGCTGTCAAAATTTCGGGCACGGAGCGAAATTTTTTGACGGGTATAAAAAGGATTGGCCCAAAAGAATCCGTTTTCCCGAACCGTGCCTTTGTAGGCTCCAAAGAGCACCATGACTTTGGAACTATTGGGGTTTACAATAAAAAAACCACGTGAAATCAGCACCATGGCTGGAACCAGAATAGCCAATAATGACTTCAAGTTGAGGATCACAACGACAATGATGGAAACAAGTAGGAGTAGCAATACAAAAAGCATGGTGTAACCACTGGTAGCTTTTATTTGGGTTTCGTTTTTCATAGTAGTATCATTTTGATATCACAATAATACTGAAAATTCTTTAAATCTATTCCTCCCCTTTCCCATCGATAGTAGAAATGGATTTCTATCAATGATGCTCCAGCAGCTTTATCATCACCTGATGAAATGCGGTTTGAAACCCAACGGGCAAAGCTTAACTAAATATGGATAGCCCCTACCCCAAAAAAAACGGCCACCCCTTTCGGGGCAGCCGTTGCATTTCATTCACTATTGCTCAATTAGAAGCAGCCGATCGTCACATCCTGGAACACACCGTTGTAGTGCAATACCCAGCCGGGAAAGCCTGCATCAACACAAAACTCACAGATTTGGTTACCGGTTACGAGGTCATTCCAGCCGCAGCCCGGAAAGCCCACGATATAGGTTACTCCATTCATGACAATCTCCACATACTCCACAAAAGAACCGGAAGGTCCTCCGAGCGGAATGCTTGTGCTAGGTGCCACCGTTCCACTGTTTGGAAGAGCAGCCGGCATCCCACAATTCGTGGAGTAATGAATGGTGTAATCTACATGGCACAAGGTTCCATTTTCCAGGTTTTGTGCTTGGGAGGTAAAAGCAAATGTGGCGCACAGCAACATGGCGAGTGCTAAACCACGGTATAGGGTTTTAAGGTTCATTTTTTTGGGTTTTTAGATTTGAAAATTTGTTTGACTAAAGGATTAGAAACATTCTATGGTCACATCGGTGTTAAAGCCTGTATAGCGCAATTCCCAGTTGAACATTCCGGCATCTGCGCAAAACTCACAACCTCCTGGGTCAGAGATAACGGTAGGGTGTCCACACCCCGAAAATCCGACCATATAGGTAGTGGCAGAAGTGTAAATGTATACCCGTTCTACGAACGCTCCCGGAGGAGGAGTAATGGGGATAGAAGTGCCGGGAGCCGAGGTTCCAAAAGCGGTGCTCACCACATTGGGTTTGCCACAACCGTTGGCATAAAAAACAAAGTAATCGTAAGAACAGAGCGTGGCATTTTCTAAGTTTTGGGCTTGCGAAGTAGTGCTGAAAGCAGCCACCATAGCAAAGCTCAAAACCAATGCGCCAATTAACTTTTTTAGGTTCATTTTTCTTGGGTTTTAAGCGTTAAAACGACTATTGATCAAAATGCGCTAACCCCTCTACGAAGGTTTATAAATGATAGTGAATGAGACAGGCAAGCTATTGGGGTTACAATTCTTGCCAAGAGGTTTACATACAGGGGTTTAAAGCAAGCCTAAATTAGGGTATAGGGAGGCATGATGCAACTAATCCTGCTATTTTTTATGACGTTTCTGTAAAAACACCACCGTGGGAAGCCCCCAAAGCTAACCCGGTAATAGTCCTCGATTTTTCATCAAAATCACTCTAATGCAACTGAGGCAAACCCAAAAACACCCTCAGAAATCATCCTGCCAGGCATCGGTATCACCTGACAGGTGCGCTGGATTCGTACTTTCTGTTGTTTTGGCAACAGTGGACTGGCGGGACCGAATGCTATCCAGGAAATCGCGAAGGTCAGATTCTTCGCACAGCCCACAACTGGTGAGCAAAGCGCGCTTCAGTGGTTGGTAATCCTGGGTGTGTTGCGCGTGGGCATAAATACGGTTCCATTCATCCACCAACAGGGTGAGGGTCAACAACAGGTTGGTTTTGTCTTGCACCTGCGGGTCCTCACTTCCTGCATTGAACTTCCCTCCTACTTCGGCATAATCTTGCTTCAGTTCGGGATTGAGGCGAAACCCTTCGCCGGGATAGAAACGGATGATCCGTTTTTGACGCAGGAGGTCGTTGATGGCCGCATTGGCCAACAAAAAATCGTTCAACTCCATGGCTTAGAACTCCCTTATGGCGCTGGCTGACGGTTCATGACCCGGGCCATCATTTTCCACACCCGCCAATTGTCGTCGTTGAAATCCCAGCTTTTGAGCGTGTCTTCCGAACCACCAACCTCTATAAAATCGCTTAAACTCAACCATTCGTGTGTAAACCAGGAGGCGCTGTCAATCAAAGAAGCATCCTGGAATCGATCTTGTGTTTTACCTCTGGTAGGGGTTTCCTGCAGCAGTGTTAGGAAGGTATCTGGTGAAAGAGGATTGTAGGCGGTGTCCGAACTTAATGACATGGAAGCACCCATTTCATCTAATGAGTGGTGCCCTTGCAACAACATAGAAACCACGTTGGCCAATATATAAATACCTGTATCGAATGATTTATTTGCTGGGGCAAAATAGAATATCATTGATGCCCCAACAGCATCGGTTGTGGTTCCTGAAATATCGCAGCGTTCTGGCAAGCCCAAAGCGCGTTGCACCAATCCTAAAGTGGAATCAGAAGACACTTGGGTGATGTTGGCTCCGGCGGATAAAGAAAGCAGGTAACGTTCATTCTGATCAACACTTGGTCTTCTTCGGCGATGAACGGTTTTATTGAAGGGGCACATTGGACTGGCCTGGGCTTTTTCAAAATCGTTCATGTAGTCGCCCACCGTTTTGTCGGCAACCACTTTATTAAAAAAAGGTTTAGTAAAACTGCCCGATCGGGCGATTTGGCACTCCAGCCAAAGTACGAGAAGCGGACTGGTTGGCTCGTTGTTATTATTGAAGATCGGAGCCTTGCGGTTGTTTTTTGCCAGCAGCTCACCCAAAAGACACCATTTGCGGTTTAGAAACCCAACAGCATAACAATAGTAAAGCATAGAGTCATCAATCTCTCCCTTGCCCACCAACACCTTAGCCGCTTTACGAAACCACGGACTGGTACAATCGATTTGAAACCGCACCGAAGATTTGAGTGCACTAGGGTCTATTTTGTAATACCTCGATGTTCCTTCCTGGGAAGGATCTGTTTCGACAATACCTTTTTTTCTTTCCTCATGAAGTTGACAACAGGTGAGTAAAAACTCTTTCACCTCGGGATCTGAAATCTCCGAAATCAACTCCGGCTTAATCTCAGGTACGGGTTTAGGCATTTTCTCTACAAAAGCCGCCTTTAAATCCCGATCAATTTCGCTGATCAATAACGCTAACATTTCCTTGGGCGTCATGGTGGAATTTAAATTGTAATTCTTCGCCATGATCTGAGAGACGAAACTGGCGTTGGAAATAGCGCGGTTGCTGGATTTGCTGTGGTTGATGGTGCTCATATTGTTGTTCGGTTTAGTTCATTCAGAATCGCCCCAATAGTCGGTTGCAGGAGCGGAGGTTTCGTTTTGAGGAGCGGGGTCAGAAGCAATTTCAACGATCGGTTCTACGGATGCTTCTTCGGGAAGTGGCGTAGCCTTACCGTGTTGGTGCAACAATCCCCAAATGGGTATTTCATCGTGTTTTATCGGGATTGCCATTGGATTGCCGTTTGCAGGTCGGAAAGTGAAATGACTTTGGTGCCCGTTTGCCCTTTTTGGCAAGCCAAACGAGCGGCTTGATGAATCACCTTGGTGAGGGTTCCACCATTCACCGCAAGGGATTTGAATAAGGTAGAAAGGTTGATGGCTGGTGACAACTGCATGTCCATTTCGCGCAACACCTTTTGGGCCAACTCTACCCGTTGCATCAAGGTGAAATCGGGAAACTCAACTACCCTATCGGCCAATCGGTCGAGCTCGGTTCCGGCCTTCCAGAGTGATGTGGTGATTACCCCCAAGCAGTTGGCGGCAGGTAATTGCTGCACCAAAAAATGGCTGATGGCTTTGTCGGCATTTGCTCCATAGAGCCAGCTTTCGGCATTTTCCAGCCAAAGTAAGGCAGTATGTGCCTTGGCCATTTTCATGAACTCCTGAGCTTGCAGACCGCCTTTGGCCAGGTCTTTGGCTAAAGCCGATGCATTTACCCGATATACGGGTAAGCCCAACTGATTACCAAGAGCGGAGGGCGTTTTCTCGTACCCGGTACCCGGACCACCGGTGAATACGGCCAGCATGCCATTGGGCCCTTTTGGGTGACTGCAGGTGCGCTGGCCAAACGCTTTAGACAATTGTTGCAGGCTGGCCTGCGTAGTGGACTGCAAAGCCAAATCTGCAAAGGGAATGGAGGGCACTACCCGTTGGGCCAGGCCCGCCAAATCCATGGGGCTGGTGGCCACATAGTTGGCTTGCACTTGTTGCAAGGTAGGGCTATCCTCAAATTTGGATACGGCTTCGGCCGTCCACCGCAAGGTGTGGTCGATGCACTGCAAGTTTAGGTTGTAATGGCGGTTGGGTACCGACCAATCGATGGTGTTGGTGCCCAAAATGCGTTTCGCCGATTGCTCCCAAATGCTTTTGGCGCCTTTGGCAGACAAGGCGGATAACTCTAAATGGTGCGTCCCTTCTGCCTCCAAGCCTACGGGCAACTGCGCTATTTCCGCATCACCAAACACCAATAAATTAGCGCCCAGCTTGCGCCAGGATTGGAGCAGCGGAAACAGCCATGGGGTGCGCTGCAATGTCGGAGCCGCCCCTTCCCAATACAGAATGCCCTTTACCAACGTGAGGTAGCCCAGGGTTTGGCGCCAAAGTGGTTCCTTGGCTACAGCCGCTCCAAACGCCTGCCACTCATCAGCCGGTGGATGGCGCTGGTTGAGGCTGATTCGTCCTACCAGTGCCGCTCTGCGTTCCTGAAACCCACCGCTCAACAAGAGAGCCGATCCATCAGGAGTTGGAATCGAGTCGTCGTCGGGGAAACGCAATTGCGAAGCAGGCAACAGTTTCAGAAACGCAGTAAAGGGAAGCGGAACCGTAGGCAATTCACCAGCCGCCGGTGGCTGTTGAAACCAATGCGACCACCAGGGTTGTGCCACCACAAAATCCTCATTTGTGGTTTGTCCGGGGGCAGCATGGAGCTGAATCAATCCCCATTGCACCATGGCAGAATGGGGAAATGTATTTAGAAATTTTTGGAGAGCCTTGGCCGTTGGAGTACTCAATCGTGCCACGGTATCTACTGTGGGTATGTTTTGGGGAAGCGCGGGATCTACTTGTTTGAAAAAGTCCTGGTATTGAGCAGGAGCCAAATCGGCGAAGAGCAACCACGCGGCAAACAACATGTCTGCCTCTGAAAAGTGAAACGAGGTTTTCAATTCTGCTAAAGCGGGCACCTCAGGTAGCTGGGTGGAAGTAAGCTGGCACAGGTTGCTCCAATCGGCTACCGCTTCTTCCAAAGCCTTGGTGTCCGGGTCGGAGTTCTTTTTGATCTTGACCAACTCTAGCGCCTTATCGGCCAAAGCAGTCATCAAAGTTAAAAGCAGCGTGTGTGGCATGGTATTGAAATATTTTAGTTGGGTTATGCCTGAGGTTTCGTGCCTTGGTTGTTGGGCGGCATTACCTGAAAATGGGCGCCTGCCTCCTCAAGCACCTTACGGCCTTGTTGGATGAGTTCTTCTGCCGATTGCATTTTGGCATCAATCGCCTGTTCTGCATCCTGCATTTGAT
>ERZ1740068.925-NODE-925-length-11010-cov-9.338932_pt1 | contig 11010 bp, 9 predicted proteins | sample MGYA00581735_ERZ1740068 | MGnify/ENA primary metagenome ERZ1740068 (study PRJEB43018, sample SAMN04849740) | marine metagenome | isolation source: floating plastic debris | place: Pacific Ocean | collected 2008-08-30 | study: EMG produced TPA metagenomics assembly... | reverse complement strand
GGAAATGCCAGGGTTTTAGAAGCTATATTCCCAAACCCATCCTCAATCCAGAAGAAATAGCAGCTGCAGTGCCCCTGATCGATCAGGCGCAGAGACCGTTGATCTTATTTGGGCAGGGAGTAATCTTATCAAAAGCGGAAGAGGCATTCAGAAAATTTGTGGAGAAGACGGGAATCCCCGCTGCATGGACCATCCTGGGATTATCGGCATTGGATACTGATCATCCACTCAATGTGGGGATGCTGGGCATGCATGGCAACTATGCGCCCAACAAACTGACCAACGAGGCCGACCTCATCATCGCCGTCGGAATGCGATTTGATGACCGGGTCACCGGCAATCTGGATACTTATGTGAAGCAAGCCAAAGTCATCCACATAGAGATAGACGAAGCGGAAATCGATAAAAATGTGAAAACCGACCTCGCCATCCTGGCCGATGCACGCGAGGCGCTGGAAGCACTACTGCCGCTGGTCAAGCCTAATGATCACGCAAGATGGCACGAGCGGTTCAGAGCACTGGACCAAATGGAGCAGGAGAAAGTCATCACGCCCGAATTATATCCCGAAAAGCAAGGCCTTACCATGGGAGAGGTCGTGAGAAGAATCAATGAGGAGACAGAAGGCAAGGGTGTCATCGTCACGGACGTGGGGCAACACCAGATGATTGGCTGCCGCTATGCGAAGTTTTCACAGACCAGGAGTAATGTGACTTCCGGAGGACTGGGAACCATGGGTTTTTGTTTGCCCGCAGCGCTGGGTGCCAAGCTCTCAAGGCCAGACAGGGAAGTAGTGGCCATCATCGGCGATGGCGGTTTTCAGATGACCATCCAGGAATTGGGTGCTATTTTCCAGACACAGGCAGCCGTGAAAATTGTCATCCTCAACAACCAGTTTCTGGGCATGGTAAGGCAATGGCAGCAGCTATTTTTTGACAAACGATATTCCAGTACAGAACTGGTGAACCCCGACTTTGTATCCATTGCAGCAGGTTTTGGCATCAAAGGCCAAACTGTTAGTGAGCGAGACAACCTTGATGAGGCCGTTCAGGAGATGTTTGCCCACCCAGGCGCTTATCTGCTGGAGGTGATGGTAGAAAAAGAAGACAACGTTTTTCCCATGGTACCGACTGGAGCTTCGGTATCTGATGTACGATTGTCTTGAAAAAAACCGAGGGAAAAATAATAAACAGCAGATAATGAACGAGTAATGAAAAAGCCTTTTACCATAGTTGCTTTTACGGAGAATAAAATAGGACTGCTCAACAGAGTGACTTCTCTGTTTACACAGCGACACATCAATATTGAAAGTCTCACGGTGTCCGAATCGGAGTTTGCGGGCATCCACAGGTTTACCATTGTGATTGAAGATGTGGAGGAAAAAGCCGGCAAGATCGTCAAGCAAATTGAAAAACAGGTAGAGGTATTAAAATCCTACTACTTCTCCGATGAGCAGACCATTTTTTCAGAGATCGCGCTCTACAAAATAGATGTCTCTATGCTGGAAGACCTGTCTGTTTTTGAGCAGGTAGTGGCTGACCATCAATTGCGGGAGCTGGCGCGTCACGGAGACTATGTGATCTTGGAAAAAACAGGGCACAAAGAGGAAACCAATGAGGTATTTGAGTTGCTGAAGCCGATGGGCCTGCAAGGTTTTGTCCGGTCGGGCAGGGTCTCGCTATCCAAAACGATAGGCACCTTCTCAGATCACCTGAAGCAGTTTGAACTACATTCTAAAGAAATTATAACAAAATACAATTAACACGAGATGGCAAAGTTAAGATTTGGCGATATCGAAGAGAACGTGGTGACACGTGAGGAATATCCACTGAGCAAAGCGCTCAAAACACTGGAAAAGGAGACCATCGCCGTCATTGGCTATGGCGTACAGGGGCCAGGACAGGCGCTCAACCTGAAAGACAATGGCTTCAATGTGATTGTGGGCCAGCGGAAAGATTCCAAAACATGGGACAAGGCTGTCGCCGATGGATGGGTGCCTGGTGAGACACTTTTTGAGATAGAAGAAGCATGTGAAAGAGGGACCATCATCCAATACCTGCTTTCTGATGCGGCACAGATCAAGTTGTGGGATACGGTGAAGCAACACCTCAAACCCGGGAAAACCCTTTATTTTTCTCATGGTTTTGCGGTCACTTACAAAGAAAGAACGGGCATTATCCCACCCAAAGATGTAGATGTGATCCTCGTGGCACCGAAAGGTTCTGGTACCTCACTGAGAAGGATGTTCCTGGAAGGCAGGGGCCTCAACTCCAGCTATGCCATCTTCCAGGATGCCACCGGTGAAGCTTTTAGTAAAGTGGTTTCTCTGGGCATAGGCGTGGGTTCGGGCTATTTGTTTGAGACCACCTTCCAGAAAGAAGTGTACAGCGACCTCACCGGGGAGCGCGGCACACTGATGGGAGCCATTCAGGGCATCCTGGCAGCGCAATATGAGGTATTGAGGGAAAATGGGCACTCACCGTCTGAGGCCTTCAACGAAACCGTGGAAGAGTTGACGCAATCGCTGATGCCGCTCTTTGCCGAGAATGGCATGGACTGGATGTATGCCAATTGCTCCACCACTGCCCAACGGGGTGCGCTGGACTGGTGGAGAAAATTCAAAGAAGCTTCCCAGCCGGTTTTCAAGGAATTGTATGCTGAAGTAGCTGCCGGTAATGAAGCACAGCGCAGCATAGACTCCAATAGCCAGACGGACTACCGTGAGCGGCTGGAGCAGGAGCTTCAGGAGCTGAGAGAATCTGAAATGTGGCGCGCAGGTGCTACCGTCCGTACACTACGTCCGGAAAATGCCTGAGCCATCAGTACATATGAATGAAAACGAGGGCGCTCTGCCAGATGTGGCGGTGGAGTGCCCTCATTCCTACCGTCCTACTGTGGCTGCGGTCAGGGAAACGGCAGATCGGCTGGATCATGTGGTGCTGAAAACCCCTTTGAGCGAGAGCTTCAATCTCTCTGATCGCTACAATGCCAGCATCCACCTGAAGCGGGAGGACCAGCAGGTAGTGCGCTCCTACAAAATCCGGGGAGCTTACAATAAAATCAGCAGCTTATCCGCTGCCGTGCTGGCCAACGGCGTGGTCTGTGCAAGTGCGGGAAATCATGCGCAAGGTGTCGCTTTGTCATGCCGGGATCTTAAAGTGCCGGGGAAAATCTACATGCCCACGCCTACACCGAAGCAAAAGATAGAGCAGGTGAGGATGTTTGGTGGAAAATATGCCGAAATCGTCTTGACAGGCGATACTTTTGACGATGCCTATGCGGCGGCCATGGCTGAAAGCGAGCGAACCAACGCAGTTTTTGTGCACCCATTTGATGACCCTAAGGTAATAGAAGGGCAGGCAACGGTAGGGCTGGAAATCCTGGAGGCTGCCAATGCCAAAATAGATTATCTTTTTTTACCGGTAGGAGGTGGCGGTTTGGCTGCGGGAGTGTCTTCGGTTTTCAAAGAACTGAGCCCGCAGACGAAGATTGTTGGCGTGGAACCCAAAGGAGCGCCGGCCATGCAGCAATCGTTTGAGCAGCAGGAAGTAGTCAAGCTGGACAAGATCGAGAAATTTGTAGATGGGGCTGCTGTCAAAAAAGTAGGTGACACCACCTTTGAGATTTGCAGGAACAACATCGAAGAAATTGCTTTGGTAGAGGAAGGCAAGGTATGCACCGAGCTGATCCGGATGTACAATGAAAATGGCATTGTGCTGGAGCCCGCAGGCGCACTTTCTGTCGCTGTGCTGGATCAGTACAAAACAGAAATTGCAGGGAAAAATGTGGTTTGTATCCTGTCAGGCAGCAACAATGACATCACCCGCACCGAAGAAATCAGGGAACGCTCCCTGCTGGATGAAGGCCTGAAGCACTATTTCCTGGTACGTTTTCCTCAAAGAGCGGGTGCGCTCAAGGAATTTGTAGCAGAAGTACTGGGACCCGATGACGACATCGTCCACTTTGAATATTCTAAGCGAACCAGCAGGGAAAAAGGCCCGGCAGTTGTAGGCGTGGAGCTTAAGAGAAAAGGCGATTTTCAACCACTTATTACACGGATGAAAGAAAGAAGATTTTTCGGCGAGTATCTTAATGACAATCCCGATTTGTTCGTGTACCTTGTTTAAAATTTTTGAAAACTAATAGCGCATAGCTAAACGATTACTACGCAACTTACAGCGTTTTATATTAATTCAACACTATCGCAACAGACTGTTGTCAATTATGAAAGTATTAAAATTCGGAGGCACATCCGTAGGTAGCCCCGAAAACATCAGAAAAGTGGGAGAAGTACTCCTGCAGGCAGACACGACGGATAAGGTAATCGTCGTGGTCTCAGCCATGGGAGGTGTCACAGACCTGCTGGTAAAGTGCAGCGAACTGGCCGCCAAAGGTGCAGCACATCCCGACTCCGGGCAATATCCAGACATCCTTGCAGAAATAGAAAAGAAACACCTGGACAGTGTGAGGGCACTCGTTCCCATCAAGGACCAAAGCAGTGTGCTCAGTCAGACCAAGCTATTGCTCAACAACCTGGAAGATATCCTGAAAGGCGTCTTCCTTGTCAAAGAGCTTTCTCCCAAAAGCCAGGATTATATCCTGAGTTTTGGCGAGCGATTGTCAACGATACTAATCACCGCCTACGTCAGGTCTATCATCGCTAATACAGAGGCGGTTGATTGCAGAAAACTGATCCGTACTGATCGTCAATTTGGGAATGCTACAGTAGATTTTCAGGTCACTAATCAGTCTATCAAAGAGTTCTTTGCAGATCAGACCGGACTGTTCATCTGCCCCGGTTTCATTGCCAGTACAGAAAAAGGAGAAACCTCCACACTGGGCCGCGGTGGATCAGACTATACAGCAGCGATCTTTGCTGCCGCCCTTGGAGCAGCCGTACTGGAAATCTGGACAGATGTCAGCGGTATCATGACGGCCGATCCCAGATTGGTGAAAACAAGTCACCCCATCGATGAAATCAGCTATGAAGAGGCCATGGAGCTGTCCCACTTCGGGGCAAAGGTGATCTATCCACCCTCTATTCAGCCAGTGCTGGACCGGCGTATTCCCATCCTGATCAAAAATACCATGGAGGCGCAGGCACCCGGGACGTTAGTGTCCAATCAGCTGAGCAAAACACCCAGCCTGATCCAGGGAGTGAGCAGTATCAAGGATGTTGTACTGATCAACCTGAGCGGTAGCGGTATGGTGGGAATCCCTAGTTTTTCCTATCGTTTTTTCAAGGCGCTGTCTGAGCAGAAAGTCAATATCATCCTGATCACGCAGGCATCTTCGGAACACACGATCTGCGTGGCGGTGGCTTCCGCCGATCAAGAGATTGCCAGGGAAGCCATCACTGCTGAATTTCAATATGAGCTTTCGCTGAAGCAGATAGACCCGGTGGTGATAGAAGAAGACCTCGCCATCGTCGCACTGGTAGGTTCAGGGATGAGAGAACATGTAGGCGTGAGTGGTCGTATGTTTGATTCACTGGGCAAGAACGGTATCAGCATCAAAGCCATTGCCCAAGGTTCGTCCGAGCGGAATATCTCCGCCGTGATCAACCAGCACAACCTGAAGAAAGCACTGAATAGTCTGCATGAAAGCTTTTTCTTGTCAGGCAAACGGGTGATGAACCTGTTCATTGTAGGCGTGGGCACGGTAGGAAAAGAGCTGATCAAACAACTTTTACAGCAAAGTGCCTACCTCAGCGAGCAGGAACACATCGAATTGAGGCTGATCGGTATTGCCAATAGTAAAAAAATGGCTTTCGCCGAAGATGGTTTCGATGAGAGTGACTGGCTCAGCCCACTGGAAAGCGGCGAACCGATGACCATTGCGGGATTCATCGGGCAAATGAAATCACTCAATAAACGCAACAGTATTTTCATTGACAATACAGCCAGTGGGGAAGTGGCTTCCAGTTATCGCAGCATTTTAGAGAGCAGCATCTCAGTGGTGACACCCAATAAAATCGCCTGCTCGTCTGCTTATGAAGACTATATATTACTGAAAAAGACAGCACGGAAGTACAATGCCAATTTCTATTTTGAAACCAATGTAGGTGCCGGCCTACCAGTGATCTCGACGTTGAGCGACCTGATCAAAAGTGGCGATAGGATTCACAAAATACAGGCAGTATTGTCAGGCAGTTTGAACTTCATCTTTAATCATTTTACACCAGATAGCAGCTTTACCGAAGTGGTGAAAAGAGCCAAAGAGGAAGGCTACACTGAGCCCGATCCAAGGGAAGACCTCAGCGGCATGGATGTCATGCGTAAAATCCTCATCCTGGTGCGCGAGAGCGGTACAGCCATAGAACCAGCCGAAGTAGACAGGAAACCGTTTATTCCGGCAACATGTATGGATGCCGACAGCGTCGACGCCTTCTTCACTGCACTGTCTCAAAATGAGTCGGCGTTTGCGGAGATGCTGGAAGAGGCGCAATTGGCAGGTAAGTCTCTGAAGTATGTGGCCACATATGAAAATGGAAAAGCTTATACCGGACTGGAGGCTGTCAGCAGCGATCATCCGTTTTACAAGCTGGAGGGAAAAGACAACATCGTATTGTTCTATACCGATCGCTATCAGGAGCAACCATTGGTTGTCCAGGGAGCGGGAGCCGGTGCAGCGGTAACAGCCTCAGGAATCTTTGCAGACATCATGAGGATTGCGAATAGTAATTAGTTCTTTTAGATACTAGATTTTAGACTTTGGACTGGCGCCAGTTTGCAACTGGTGCCGACTAATAAAAGTCAGTCTGTGACTGACAGAAGTAGCAAACGTTTTATAATAGCCCTCACCGATGATGGTATGCCTGTGAATCGGCGTCGGGGTCGCCTGGTTAGCGATCTTATTTTGTAAAAGTGAGTTCAATTAATAATTATGAATCACGCATTAGTATTTTTTGACATCTTAGATAATAGCCCAAAATTGCAGCGTAATATTTCAGGATACGACCTGGTCGCAGCGTCGGGGACGCCCAATCTTGCTCGATCGTGTTAGATGATGGGTCAAAATTGCCATTATCTATTTCAAAAATGGATCTGAGTCTATTAGACATTATCACGATTGTATTTGTATAAATCTATTTTGAGATAAAAGAACAAAGATCAAAGAAAAAAGACCCTGTTTTGATGAGAGCTGGTACAACTTTGGGCTAATATTCTGAGGGATCTTTGTTCGTACTAAAAATTTCGTGATAAACTCTATTATATAATATAAGAAAAAAAGTAGAATGCTAATATCTCAAAATTGCAGTAATTTAAAATTTTGCTTTTTGCATACTGCATACTGCCTATTGCCTACTATGTTGCGCGTGGCCAGCGATCCTAATTTGAAATACAGACTTAGAGCAGTCTCCGCGACCCGTTGCCCGGCACCCTGTCTTTTATCTTTGCTCTTTTGTCTTGACGATCTCGTTGAATTAAATTCTAGCATCTAATGTCTAATATCTCTCATAGAATAAAAGTGTTCGCACCCGCTACCGTAGCAAATGTCGCCTGTGGATTCGACATCATGGGCCTGGCCCTTGAAAACATCGGTGACGAATTGACGGTCACCAAAACCGATGACGGTCTGCTGTCGATCGGCGAGATCGTAGGTGCGGACAATATTCCTACAGCGCCTGAGAAGAATGTCTGTACGGTGGCTATCAAAGCCATGATGGACGAACTCGATGATGCATCAGGATTCCGGGTGGATATCAACAAAAATGTCGCACCCGGCAGTGGTTTAGGCTCCAGTGCCTCCAGCGCGGCAGGTGCTGTTTTTGGTGCCAACGAACTCCTGGGCCGCCCTTTCACGCGTCAGCAATTGGTGAAATATGCCATGGAAGGAGAGCGCGTAGCTTCGGAAAAAGCCCACGCTGACAATGTAGCCCCCTCACTCATGGGCGGTTTTGCAGTGATCAGAAGTTATACACCGCTCGATGTTTTCAGTATTCCCTATCCGGAAGAATTGGCGGTAGCCGTCATCTACCCCTCTGTGGAGGTAAAGACTGCCGATGCCAAAAAAATATTAAAAACCGAAGTAGCCCTGTCTGCGGCCATCACCCAGTGGGGCAACGTCGCCGGGCTCACTGCAGGGTTGATCACCAAGGACTTTGGCCTCATTGAAAGGTCACTGCAAGATGTCATCGTAGAGCCTATCCGTTCTATCTTGATTCCCTGTTACGATGCCATGAAGGAGGCTGCACTGTCTGCGGGTGCACTGGGATGCAACATCAGCGGCTCAGGTCCGTCTGTTTTTGCTTTGTGTAAAGGCGAAGAGCGCGCCGCACAAGTGGCAAAAGCCATGGGAGAGGTTCTCTCACAGTACAATGTCGGCTACGGCCACTATGTTTCTAAAGTAAATAAAAAAGGATGTGAAGTGCTCAGCGCCTGATTACTTCACTGACCCATGATCATGCAATATTATAGTACAAACGGGCAAGCACCGGTTACGTCATTCAAAGAAGCCATTTTTACCGGCTTACCCTCAGACAATGGACTATTTCTACCCACCGAAATCCCATTGCTGGACGATCACTTTTTGGCTCACCTATCCGAAAAATCATTGGTGGAGATAGGTTTGGAGGTATCCAAGGCCTTTGTCGGCGACGAAATCCAGCCCGATGCGCTGGAAAGCCTGATCACAGAGGTGCTTAATTTTGAGATTCCGCTGGTACAGGTAAGCGAAGATGTATTTTCACTGGAGCTCTATCATGGTCCTACCTATGCCTTCAAGGACGTAGGTGCCCGGTTCCTGGCCCGCTGCCTCAGTCATTTTGTTGCGCAAAGTGGCGAAAAACTGACCATTCTGGTCGCTACTTCAGGAGATACCGGTAGTGCCGTCGCCAATGGCTTTTATCAAGTGCCGGGCATCGATGTAGTATTACTTTATCCGGGTGGCGGAAAAGTGAGTAAAATCCAGGAGCAGCAACTCACCACCCTGGGGGCCAATATCACTGCACTGGAAATAGACGGCACTTTCGACGATTGCCAACGAATGGTGAAGTCGGCGTTCCTGGACGAAGCAATGAGGAAACATCGCAACCTCACCTCTGCCAACTCCATTAACATCGCACGACTCATTCCACAAAGCTTTTATTATTTTCATGCCATGGCACAGCTACAGTCTGCCGGAAAACCGGTGGTATTTTCTGTGCCAAGTGGAAATTACGGAAACCTTAGTGCCGGACTCATGGCCAGCCAAATGGGACTGCCCTTTGCGAGGATGCTGGCCTGCTCCAATGTCAACAAAGTGGTCCCGGACTATTTAAAAACCGGCGAGTTCCAGCCCCGCGCTTCTGAAATGACCATCAGCAACGCCATGGATGTAGGTAACCCGTCTAATTTTGCAAGAATGAATGCCTGGTACGGTGGTGATCTATCAAAAATGCAATTGGACATTGGAGGTTATTGGTATTCCGATGAGGAAACTCGCAAAGGATTGAAGAAAGTCTACCAAGACCAGCAGTACCTCATGGATCCACATGGCGCAATCGGCTACCTGGGGTTAAAGGCCTATCAGGAACAAAACGATGTCACGGGCATCTTTCTGGAAACCGCACATCCTGCCAAGTTCATCGATGTTGTAGAAGAAACGATCGAAGAAAAAATCAAAATCCCTGAAAGATTGCAGGCTTGTCTGGACAAAGAAAAGCAAGCAGTGAAAATGCCTCCTGAATATGAGGCACTCAAAGCATTTTTATGGTAATGAAACAAACCGCCCTGCGTTTTTTGCAAGGCGGTTTTTTCATGAATTAATGTATGGGACAGGTACACCAGGTATTCTGCACGTTGGTGGCACCGCTACAATAGATGGACGGCTCGCCACCACCTTTCACTGTTTGATCAGCTCCTTCAGGAAACTGGGTGACGAAACTTTTCAATTTTAAAGATTCGAGATTTAATTTTTTACGATTCATTTTGATAATAATTAGTTTTATTCCTACTCTCTTCAGGCCTTGTGCCCCAGGCTTTTCGGATTCCGCCGGCAGTCGTGGTTCATCTTCCCTGACTACTACTAACCTATACCGGAGCCAACCATCTAAAATGGAGAAACTTCATTAAAAAATGTTCAAAATATCCCTGGACCGGGTAGTCAAGAAGAATGTCAAACATTTCTATACCACGGCCTGTTGCACTACTATAATTTGACAAATTCCTACAACGGCATGGCTTTCCAAGCCAATCCCGGTCAAATAGCTTTAACTACCACAGACATGAAATACCTTGTAATCGCTACTTTGCTCATGATCACGGCACCTATGAAAATTTCGTTCACCGAAGTATCCCAATGGTACATCCTCAATGACGGTGTCATGGGTGGACTATCGCAAGGAAAAGCCAACAAGACGGAAGAAGGAGTGTTATTTTCTGGCACCGTTTCTCTGGAGAACAATGGAGGCTTCTCTTCTTTTCGCAGTCCCTGGAAAAACTTTGACCTTTCCGGCTACGATGAAGTCGTGATCAAGTATAAAAGTGAAGGTGTTCGGCAAGCGTTGGTCATGGAAACCGATAGGAGGTGGTGGATTCCCAATTTCAAAATCAGCCTGCCTGCTACCGAGGGCTGGGAAACAAAGACTTTTCAGTTGGATAAGGTAAAGCAGTATCGCCTTGGCAATCCCACTGGAGGAGACTTTGACGAGGATGCCAGACAAGACATTATCCGCCTGGGCTTCATCACAGACGAAAAACGCGAAGGTGAATTCCGATTCGAAGTGGCCTCAGTGGAGTTTAAATAGTTCGGGAACAGTAAGCAATAGGCAAAGGGTGTGCCTGTCTGATAACATGTTGCAAGAGGACGTGTCCCCACATCCGAAGTAAAAGTCACTCATTAAAAGTAGGCAATAGGCAGTTGCCAGTAGGCAAAAAAATGTTCAGACAAAGAATTCCGATATTCCGGCATTACTCAATTCCGGCATTGAAAAATTACCTGTCAGAAAAAGATTTATTAAACTAGAAAAAGCCTCCTGATAGCAGAAACGTTTCTGAAAAACCAAAGCGTTTGTTCCACCGCTTCAGGAG
>ERZ1740068.924-NODE-924-length-11033-cov-12.066861_pt1 | contig 11033 bp, 9 predicted proteins | sample MGYA00581735_ERZ1740068 | MGnify/ENA primary metagenome ERZ1740068 (study PRJEB43018, sample SAMN04849740) | marine metagenome | isolation source: floating plastic debris | place: Pacific Ocean | collected 2008-08-30 | study: EMG produced TPA metagenomics assembly... | reverse complement strand
TGGGCTGAGCTGTCACAATAGCTTTTTGCTAATTAATATAAGCCCAGTAATATAAGCAACCTTTTATGTACAAACTATTATTGTCCTACGCACCAACCTAGTAAAACCAATGTTTCCGCGTACATCTCCACCCCAAATTATTCAACATAATAATCTTCTTACATTGTAACATCGTCTGACCAATCTTGGACATTTTTTCGGTATCAGATTCGACTTGACATTTCAGTTGACATCTATGTATTTTCATGATGGGGAGTGAAGAACATAAAATTGCTAAGCTTAGCTTACCCTCCTTGATATCTGTGAGGAAAAGTATTTGCTTTGGGTCAACATTTATGTGGTCAGCAATCTTGGTATAGCTTGATGATTCACGCTTTCCTCCTGTATTTGTGTCGAAGTAGTCTGTCAAGTACTATAAAACAGACACAATGAACAGAATTTGTTTCATCTCGAAACGCGATTTCATGGTATAATTTGCCTAGCATTGTCATTGCAATGAGATATAATAAACTCATTGGTCATTGCCAGGAAGGTCTATGAGTTGTCTGTCCATACTCAATGAGGATGCAACTACTGTTTAATTTACCTTGTATCATTTACCGTACACCATTTGTCTCATTGATATTTCCAAATTGCGGGTACAAATAGGATTTTCCCTATCAGAGTGTTTATTGCTGATATTATTGCCTCGATGATCTAATGATGAACTTTTGAATACACACAGGTAGTTATACACATCAGTTCCTACCAAAGGGGATCAAAAACATAATTGCATTGTGTCAGCATTCTTACTTTTGTGAGATCTCCGGATACAGAATAAAAGAAAAGCAGCTTCTGAGCAGCGACACTGCCTGAGGAGTAAATACAAATCGTCTTCCCAGCAGTTGTCCATCTCTTGAAACACTCCTTTACATCGGCATAAACACTGCATATAACAAAGTATAACATATCATCCCAACAACAGATGTTATTTATTATTTACAGTCCAAACTGACCCAAAAGTGAAAACCAAAACGATTATTGTTGAGTGACATGGGGGAAAATCTATAACGGTACCTCGTACTTTATGCGTACTACTGCAGATCATAGGTCCTTTCGTAGTTCAATTCTGTTTAGAATAATGAATTACTTCAGTAACCCTTTTGAGGTATTATTCACTTGGTCAAACATTAAGATGAACCAGAGGACTGCAAAGCACTGCATACAACTTGTCCGGAAGTTATGAATATTGCACTTACTGGCCCTTAACCTCTCCTGTCTCATAAGCTGATTTCCACATGTGACCTTGTAGCTGCTTCAATGCTGTGGTTTTACGATCAGAACTCATCTGCCAGTTAACATTAGCAACTGTGGTGCTTATGACTTTCTCCTTGTCAAACCCTGAAGCTGCAATCTCCACCACTCCTTCCACACTGGATTTCTTATCTAGCTCAACCTGGACAGGTTGAATGGAAATTTTCAGGCTATATGACAACAACAATTTTTTGTATTATTCAAAAGTTCAGAATTAGAGGAATGTCACTAAGGGACCACGAGCACAGGATCTGCCAAAATCACAAAAGCAGCAAGTGTTTTTAGATTAGTTGGGTAATGGTAATGGGTGATCTAAGGGGTCATCCTCTCTTTTTAGACATTTGCAAACTAATTCCAACTCACACAGAAATTCTACATTACTCAGTCAAATGGCAAGCTGATACAGCTACACCTTAGTTAAAGAAAAATACCAATGTAACTTTGAGCTCCCAGATTATAAGCTTTTGAAGGAATTTAAATTTTTTTTGATATTTCATAATTTCAAAGTTCATTTACCTGATCACGAAGGGCAGTTATATCCTGCTGTGTCTCTTCATCATCGTAATGAGATTCAAGGTAAGACTTGACGTTTTTGGTAACATATGGGAAAAGTTCATCCTACAATATTAAAACAATGTATTTAAGACAGATATCTGATCAAAGAAAAGATAGCAAAGTAAATGTTCAGATCGGATTGGTTTTCACATTTGATATCGCATTAATTGTTTTGTTGAAAAGAACTGATTTCTGGCTTTTCATTAGTATTGGAGCTGGCCCCGATTTCGAACATTCTCTCCATTCAGTCAGGCAATAAAATCTTGCATGAAGACAATCAAATTGTGCATGAAACAAGCCCACGTAGTAATTGAGTAAGATTAGCTGCGATCGTGGCCAGTCAGTTATCACTGCCATTTTGTAGGTCTTCTGCCTTGATATAGGACAGGCCGCCTTCATCAGCTGGCAAAAACAACAGGGGTTCATATAAATAATCTAGACTGACCTGGATCAGTCTGTTCTGGCAATCGGTCGCACTGCCACGCCGCTGACTGACCAACTGGTTGGAAGCGTGGCAGTTTAGCTAATTGTCAGAACACTGAACAGCTCATCTAGGTCAGTCTACAGAATGCCAGTCTCTTCATTCTCCACACCTGCTCAGGGCTGTTTCCAGGACTAATTGACCACTCTGGGAGGGCTTTCGGGCAGAACCCATAAACTCCTATACGACACAAATAAAGTCGGGATCAGAAAACCTAGGGGCAGATCTCATTCTTATGCATTTTTTGGGGGCTCAACGCTTCACCGCTCCTGCGCACCTGCTTGAGACAGCCCAGCGGTTTTCGATGATAGCTACTACCTGTACTTATATTAGACATATGTAGTGATAAGCTGCATGGGTTTACATCCTGTATGTATTGCCCAAGTCCAGCTTCCCTCACCCATACACATAAAAAAGTATGTTTTATCTCATACTGGAGTTGGAAATTTAACTTTTTTTATCTGCTACCCTATCTTACCTTCACAAAGCTGATTGAAGTAGTTGTCCCCTCAATATCAAGAAGAATTACAGATGCACTGGTTTGGAATTTCACAGTTTCATCAGGTAAGGCTTTCCTTTTAAGACTCATCTTTGTTACTCTGACAGAATCACTGGGCTAAAGAGCTAAGGTAGCTTGGAAAGTATGAGGAGAGGATGGAACAGTATTAAATGCACGGATCAAAACTGAGAACAGAAGAATTTTTTTCTGATATCACATTGACACTGAAGTCTTAATAATTGATTCACTACAATAGCCTTTAATTCTAAGAATTTTAGCCTTCTATATGGGAGTCATCAGATAGCACCCCAAAATTGTTCTACATTTGAATGACCTCACATCAACCTTGAAAATATTGTCAAAAAAGAAGGAAAATAAAAAAAGGAAAGATTTACCCTGAGATTTACTTTAGGGAGGAAAAACTGAATAGTGATTAAAAAAAGGATTTGAAAACTAAAAACAGAAAGAGATAAATAAGGAGTAGTGAGTTGAATTTTGTTCCTTAGCTTTTAGAAGTGGCATACATTTATTTTAAGTTTTAGTTTAAAAAAGACAATTGCTGCTGCCAGTGGAGTGAGTTTTGTTTTTTGTGTTTATATATGCAACTCAACCCACTACAAGATTAGTTTGTACAACCAACTTCTAGGTAATAAGATACAACCAAATCACAAACAAGATAGGGTGTGTGGTGTGCACTGCAGGGATGCCTGCTGAGTGCAGTCTTTCCTGAGCCTAGCTATGTGGTGCAGGTAGCTACTAACTGTACTACAAGCATATTATTTCTTTTGGTCAAGTTCAGTATCTTGTATACCTAGGAGTAAAACTAGTTTGTACTTAAGCCTAGCCTGTACACAAAATTCTGTAATCCTGCAGTAGGTAGTTAATCCTGTAAAGTATAATCATAATGATCCCACAGTTTCATTGCAATAAGTTCTAGGGTAGTATAGTAATTAGAGAGAGCTTGTCTACTGTTCTGTTCCCAACTTTAGTAACTTTGTTGTTGTTGACAGACTTGCCAACCTCCAAAAGCCCAAAATGAGTGTAGCACACCTCAAAATGAGTGAGAAAATGAGTGTAAAGGCGATATGTTGGTTATACCATGGACATTTAACTTTTTCACATCATTCTCAGGCTTTCCAAGCCCATGGGGATATTTTGATAATGAATATCAAGTAAATAATTGACATTTAAGGCACTGAAAATGTGAAAAATATGAGTTTGGAGTGGCAAAAAATGCCTAAAATGTGTGTAGATACTCATTTCGCGGGTAGGTTGGCAAGTATGTTGTTGATGATCCTTGATAAGATCAATGAAATACCCCTCCCTATTTCATTGATAAGATGATAGCAAGAAAAGTTCCAAAACAATCATGTCAAACTTGAGGTGGCCTGAGGTGGTACAAAATATCATTGTGTGCCTGAACTACCCTGGATTGATGCTCATCTATTCTTGGAGTGTACTCCCTGATCTATGAGCCTGACGCCACAGTATACTAGATCAAGTTAGATTCCTTTTGCACACGTACGGCGCCGCTGTTCTTTGATAGCAACGCCAAGTGCATGCTTAAGGGATCAAACTTTATCAGACAGTATACAACCTCCCAGTGCAACGGAATAATTCAGTTTTATTTTCTACTTTATTGCAACTTCTATGTCCAGAGTTGCAAAAGAGTCCTAGAGATGAGTGAAAAGAAAGAACAATCAGATGAGTTATTGTATGAAAAGGGTAAGTTGCTAACCTCATACTTCCCCTCCCATTACCCCTCCAAAAAAACTTGGGTGTGAAAGACTTAGAATTACATGTTTATATGATGATCCTATTTGCCCAATAAAAGCCAAGAAGTCCCGTAATAGTCATTTGTCATGCGCTGTCATTTCTAGCAGCTGTGTTGCACATTGGATTGACTAACTATTAATAGGATATTGCAATCCGACTATATAGTAAAACCTTCACTTATTATGTTAAGAAGATTCGGTTTTCTAGCCTACACTGGCTAGGCTGTGCCTTTCAGCATCCAATTGACAGCCTATAAGCCTAGGCTAAGCACCCTCAGTCTCAACTGGACTAAGTTATATGACCTGACTGTTGTATGTTGCAATATGTTACGGCACAGTATTCAAAGATTGTTAGATTGAGTATGTTACTATTATTCTGTGAATAAGAAGCTTCTTTCGCAGAGAGGTGGTATAGTCACACAGCAGCTTTGGCAATCGGAGTATTTTTCATCGTTGTTGGTGTTCCAGTGTGGTGGCAAACAACTACAGTATACAGAGCAGAGCTGCCATACCATCAGATAAAGGAAGCTTTCAGAACTACTGTGAGTTAAACATAATCTTGAATTAGAAGTCAGTGGGATTTTAATATATGTTAAAGAAATAACAACTCAACAGCATCTGTAATGAAGCTCGGATTAAAAAGCATGCTGAAGATTTGAATAAATTAGGTGCTGACCAAACTTGAAATAGCGTTTGATCGCTTTGAAGTTCCATAGAGAGGGAAAGAGATTGTCTGAATCATGTAATATTCTAAATCTGTATGGCAGCTCTGAGGGTCCATCAAATCTGCGGGCATGAGAAACTCTCTGGATCACCATACTTGAGGTATTCTTGGTTACCCTGAAAAGGACACCCACCTTGATAAAAGTTATCATATCTCTATGGCTATAATCTTATTCATTGCTGTATTGTTTTATAGCCCTCATTAAGGATCGATGTTGAGGTTGTGCTGGACCTGAAAGAGCTTGATTCAGTGAAAATGTCTCAGCTTGGTGAATTACTGCAGGAGAGCTTTGCAGGTTTGTGTAATGTAGTTACAGGATCACACTGTGATGACCAAATCCCTAAAAAGATTGTTAAATATGTGAGAAACAGATGTCATGTCCATATCAATGTTATCTTCAGCTCTCATATCTTAGCTGTCTGTAAAACTATTTATTTTGATCACATATCTTAGCGGTCAAGATTAATTATAGTGATGTACAACATTCCCGAATTTTTCAGCCTGCAACTGCCACATACTGATTGTTACTACACACAGATATCAACCTTGAATAGGAGACATAGTTGATATCGCACGAGTCGCTTTTAAACTCATATTTTTGGTAGTTGTGCTCCCGCGTAGAAAGGGGGCTTAAATCCTAGTAAATTATCTCAAAATACATCAATCATGTCTGAAATCCAAGTATTTGTTAATAAAAATTTTCCGGAAATCCATCCTAATCACTTTTTGATCCCTCGAATCCAATTTATTTGAATAAAATCCGAGTGGTTGAGAACCCTGTTACACCACAGCTCATTTTTCGTCTTTATTCAAAGCCGATCTGTTTTACAGCTCTCTCATCGTCAACAGATTACATCTACATTAAATATCGAGGCTCACTAAGGCTCGCTAATGATGAAGAATTTGAGAAACTACAGAAAGTGTCTCAGCCTTCAGGTAGGAGGATTGAATCATGTTGGTAGTGCATGGTGTGGGAATTTCCCATGTATTAGATGTACAGGAAATATGTATTAGAGGTCTTGGCCTTGACAGCAAAATAATACTATACTTGAATACTTTGTGAATCACTACTTATCAAATGTCAGTTCGAACTCCTATCTTCCAGAAACAAATCATATCTGGGTCGAATACCTTCTCTATCAATCATTGATTTGAAGATTAAAATGTGATATCTAAAGAAAATCTATCCACATGTATTACCTTTTACAGATCTAGAGGGAATGTTTTATAATTCAAACAATGGTTACACCATATACCTGACTAAGCCTGCCAAAGATATAAAAATGCCATATATAAACAACAACAGACAAATATTCATGAGTTTGCCATCTGGTGAGTGAACGGTAGTCTTCAAACATGAAGCATGTATTGTGAAATTGTATATTATGCCGACCCATATTCATCATCAGCAAAGTAATTAAAGTTGTATGTACAGTTTCGTTTGGTTACTTTTTTTTATGTAACTCAATTATCCGTTACATTACTTTGTATGTCGATTATGATAGGCTACTGCTGCTTCAAGAGTTTGTTTTATTTTGGAATTGGAATATTGGAGGATGCTATCGATTCTTTTTTCTCGCTGTAACCAAATTGATGGAAGTAGGAATGCAAGATATGTTCCAATTAAAACTTTTGGAAGAAGCTGTTGTAAATTACCAGTTAGTATGAAACATCACCTTTTTGTCCTGTGCTAATTCGCTGGTCTATATTGTGCCTGTGCTTTATTGTGTATTTTTTGTATTGAATTGCAGATCCAGATAAAATTGCAGATGTGATGCCAGCATTGAAGCAGATATGTGATGAGATATTCCGGCCTGCTGCTCTCTCACGGTCATTCCAAGTAGTGCATGGTGCGCCTATTGTAAGTTGTTATACATTAATAGTGTACCATAATAGTAATAATAAAGGAGCCGTAAAATGTTGTTATTATTGTGCATGTTTTATCAACATAACGGGAAAGAGTTTTTCCGTAATTCATTCATATCTTCAATGTGTTAAAATTCATGGTGGTAGCAAGCTGTCATCATTGTTTTTTCTCTGTACTTGTGGTTTTAGAATGATAAGGAGCTCCTGCGATCACTCAAGTTTGACTCTTCATACACTGTTGTGTTTACACTGCTTGTCCCCGAGCCGGACAATGTACTTGCCACCTGGGATATGGCAACAGCTGTCAAAGGTATTCAATATTCAGAAATTCATGGGTTAGACACTGCAACAAGTGACTTTTACATCCATTGAAAAGTGGCATACTTACACTTGGGTTCTGTGTGTTCCACCTCTACTGCTCTGTTTTCAGGGTTTGATTGATTAGACCTCTGTCCGTTCTTTGCTGATAACTCATAGCGGGTAGAAGAATTTTAACCCATAATAAAAAATTTTGTACACCCAATATTATCATGTCCAGTCTACTCCATACGCAGAAAAGTCATCATTTCAATTTTGAATTTCAGAGTATTTGTCTGACCTTGAGGACACTGTAAAGAAGTACGTTGATCTCAAAATTAAATCTCAGGTAAGATTCTGTTTCAAATGTTGTGTAATGATAATAACCACAGTATCCAAAGGAAGGGAAGCTCTGTCGTTTGTTCGTTGTGAACTTTATGTTCAAAAATAATGTTTTTGGTAGAACGAACTCCGGACATCACTAAAAACACGAGTGTGTGTGTTGTTTTTGAATATAGAGAAATTCTCATGAAAACATCGAGATGTTTTGCTGTTTTCCTATTTTCCAGGTGCTGTATTATGAGACGCTATCAATAAAGCCAAGAAAACATAAAACAGATAACTATTACTACCTAACACCTTCAGAGATGCCTCATCTTATTAACCCGATAGAAGCAAGACTAAGTGAGTAATTTCATACTGGTATGTTTTTTAATTCGTAGTTTCATGGAGTTTAAATAATTTTGGAATCGTTATTTATATGTTGAAATGATTTTCATAATCCACCTTACTTCTGGATTGTATTTTTGGTATGTTTGAAAATAAAGCCATTGTTAGATACGAGTTTTGCATTTAAGATTGTGTAGTAAGTCTAAGATCTGTTAGAAAATCAGCATTGGATCTACATGTAGGTATTGCCTGCAATGCAAGGTCTTTGACCACTTCTTATTGTTGTTTCTTCCAAGTGTTCGTATTGACTCTTGACATTATTTTGTAAGTTTTATATTTTCAGGCTCCTTTGTGGACACGAACCCTACAGTTAATTTCCTCGTGTACATTCCAACAGCAAAGCAGTTTCCGCTGTACTTACATGATAGCCAAGGTGAGAATGTATTTGCTAAGTTGAATTAATATCGCCGAGAAGTAATTTCATATTGCAAATTAGTAGGATAGTCATAAGTGTCACAGCAGTACAAATGGCACTCACATGGCACATGCATTACAAGTTTCATTGATTTACAGGTCTGGGATTATTTTTATCGGTTACATTATGATTATGATTGGGTTCTAGAGACATGGGGCAACAACAGCTCAGCTTGTAGTAACTGCTGTATTTAGATGCTTTATTTATAATGTTTATGTGTCTAAACGTATGTGCTGAAAACATTACTTTCATGTGTTATTTCTTGTTTTTTTGCCTCCAGGTAAAAAGTCTAACGGCAACTCATTTCTTGTGCCGCGTTGGGGAGGATTCTACATACACAATGTGAATACAACATCAGATACTCTGCCTATTAAACACGAGATGGACATGGGTCCTATCCTCACAGAGTTGCTGCCTCAAATGAAGTCTCTACTAGGATTCTCTCAAACCACGGTGTGTGATGTAATTCCACACATTTATTCTTGAGAATGATGATATACATTGTTAAAAAATAGTCTCCTCTTGGTGCAGGGGTAGAGAACTTTAGATTATGCAAAGCGAATTATTGGGGCACCACAAAAAGTGCAAGCAACTTTTCTTGGCTACTTATCATCAAGCACAATGGAGTCACTGTAATGTTTTGTGACTCAAAAACTTTATGGAAATCTTCCAATTCATAGCGACAGAATTTGAACAGCTTCGTTGTGCGTGGCATTAATGATTAGTGTTTGAAATCTCATCTTTTAGACAGATGGAGGATTGAATAGACCTGCTATGGTGGATAGCTCAATATCACAATGGGTATGTTTGTCATCAATTGCTACAATCATTTCTCCAATTGTTATTTTGCTTTATGAATTCTCAAAGCATCCAGAAATGACACGACTTTGCTTTTCCAGCATACTTTCTCTGAAGTTGATTTTGTCGACTGTTAAAATGCTACCTCCCTACTATATTATAAGTGTAATTCTTATGTAATCATGTATATCAGTTTTAATGAACGGTTGATTTTTCTGTTGTGTAGGAACTAGACCAGTGGATGAGACAGAAAACTATTGAAAACATTGGTACTTCTACACACGCTTTATACTCTTTGTCAAATCTAGTTCAGAATATAAGAAATATGGTCATCAATGATGACATAAGTAAACAGGTAGGTTAGCGGATTGTCAGCTTATGTCAAGCAATCCGCATGATGTATAAGTTTATGCAAAGAATTGGAATGTCTTCTATTTGTTGGTGAAAGTAAATCACTTGGGAACTTTATATAATGCTTGCTAGGCTGGTCATGATATCCATAGATAGTCACGATTAAGATGAGAGGGGAAAATGTGTGGTTTCAAACTTAATACTTTCATAAGATATTTATTCAAATTCGTCTTTTTATTGTAGGTATCTCAGTCAGTGCATTCTATACTGGAGAGTTACAAACTGCTTAGCTCTGGAGATCTAGAGCGAGCTTTCAGAGCATCTAAACATGGACTAAAATCTGCAGGTTTGTCTATCCTCAGTATTTTGGATACAAAAGTTCATATAGGTAACGTATGAGATAAGCTTACATGTCATTAGTGTTGCCACTACGTACACACAGTAAACACCAAATGTCCTGTCAACATTATATAAAATGTAAGTGGGTATAAATACATTTTGTGAATGGTGAAATGGTTTTCTGTTATATGTATATGTCCTTCATTGGATGATAAGGTTTTATGGTTGCAAAGTGTATGCTTTTTGGGTCATACATCAGCATCACAATGTTCTGCAAAGAGGATATTTGATAGCTTAGCATACATATGAGAATATAAAGGATGACGGGGTTTAGTAACCTCCACCAAGACAGCCTGAATCGTCTGCCATACAGTATATACTGTGATTCTAGTAATGTTGCTACTGGACTGTTTTCTGATCGTCTCAGTATCTGCATGTAGCGTCTGTCTCTAAACGGACTTAAAACCCTCAGTATTCTCTGCAATATGAACCCTGCGATGATAATAGTCTCTGCGAAAATGACCAGCCATAATGCGCTAGGAAACAACCTCAGTTTTTGTAGTGATAAAAGATACTGTACTTCATTCAATATAAACTGTCCTGCTCTGATGATTTGTCGAGTGGATACAGCAACATGTGGAACTATCTGCGGCTCTTCAAGGTCGTCTATATTTTGATCATCCATAAAACCAGTCGTCTGAGCTATCAAAACTTTTTGTGATTGTTTGAGGGTATATTTGTTGTACTCAACGCATCGTTTTCTGTTGTCATTGAGCTGTGTGTTTGCTTTAATGTCACAATCTTAGAAAAAACCATGATCACAATCTATGATTGTTACTTTTACAGAACGTGCATTCTTTGATACATCACTGTTGGAACTGCTATACTTTCCTGAGGATCAAAAGTAAGTA
>ERZ1740068.923-NODE-923-length-11053-cov-6.241771_pt1 | contig 11053 bp, 1 predicted proteins | sample MGYA00581735_ERZ1740068 | MGnify/ENA primary metagenome ERZ1740068 (study PRJEB43018, sample SAMN04849740) | marine metagenome | isolation source: floating plastic debris | place: Pacific Ocean | collected 2008-08-30 | study: EMG produced TPA metagenomics assembly... | reverse complement strand
GTAGTAGCTTTTCACAAGCTCGGTGCGTTTCCACACCGTCCAGCTCGGTCCACCCGCAATGCTCACATCGCCAGGAAAATCTTCGTGATTGACAATCTGTTGCACCTTAGCACGATCGCCAGTCGCCAAATTGCTCACCCCAGTACCATCGTTAAACACCCCAAAAACTTCTCCTGCTTCAATAGGGCGCCCCAAATTGTCGTAGCGGCTGTAGGAGTAGCGGAGGTAGTCGGTATTCAGGTGACTCACCGGCAGGCGCTGTTCCTCATTTTGCGAAAGAACCAACTGGCCTTTGCGGTTGTACACAAAGTAGGAGGTTTGGCCACCGGGCAGCACAAAGTTGCCGGTAGGGGTGCGATCGCGGCCACCATCGGGCATATACTGTGCTACCAACTGCCCCAAGGTATTGTGCTTATAGGTGGTGGCAAGGTTGTGGTTGTGGATGCTGGTGTTGTTGCCGTCCACCCCTTCAGGCGGAACGGTTTTCACGACCTGGCCCAGGTGATCGTAGTAATAGAGGGTGATGTAGCTGTCATCAAAAGAATGGTGGACGGGAAGCGATTGCGCGGGTATTCCACCCGTTTTTACTTCTGAACAAAAGGCTGCATAATCGTCGATGAATTTTTGGCGCTGGCGTTTTACCTGCTCATCGTACTGTAGCGTGGCCGAAGCCACGGCATTGTAAATGGCCCGGTCCATGCATTCGTTGCGTTCGTTTTCCAGTACCGGGTAGCAATACATCACTTCAAAGCCTCCGCCCGGTTTGGCCACCAATTGATCGAACACCGAGTAGGCACCGGTAGTGGTGGAAGCACTTTCGTAAGTGCGGCATTGCTCCAACACATGGGAGCTACCGTCTTTGAACCAAACCCTTACCCGAAAATCGAATACCGGCCCGGCTGCCGGAGTGCTGACATCGGCCTCTAAGTTGGTGATGCGCTCAATCTCAGCCCAGGTGTTGCTGTTGGGGAAGGCACTGGCGGTTTGCAGGTGTAGCGTGGTGTTGGTGAAGCATACCGGGGTTTGGCCGGTGAGGTCTTGCAAGTCGAGTTGCAGTTGGGTAGCGCTGTTGGTGTAGGCAATTTGCACATCGGCCTGAAAGGTGAAGTCGCAATCGTAGAGGCTACTGCGGTAAAAATCGAAGTAGCGCGGCAAGTCCTGGGTGGTGCCGGTGGCACCAGCCAGCAGTTTACTTTTCACCAGTTCCTGCAGCAAGGTGAGCAGGTCGTTGCCCTGCGCAGAGATGCCGTCAGCGCTAATGACGGCCGGGGTGGCACTCAGCCGGTTGCAGTTTTGGCGCAGTTGGTCGTATTCGGCAAAAGTGAGGTCGTGGTAAGTGCCGTTGATGTTTTGCTGGTTGGCAAAGGTGGCAAACACCGACTCAAGGTAGGGGTGCGTTTCCCAATTGTAGCTCTGGGCCGTGTTGGGGGCAAAGTATACATCAAAAGCATCTTGGATGGCCTCGAGGTCGGAGCAGGTGATGCAAGTGGGGCAAGAGAGGGCTTCGTTGCCGTAGAGCTTTTTAGCTGCCAAATCGCTGGCCCGGGTGCCTAGGCTCCAATTTACTCCGCTGTTCTGAAAATCGGTTTCCCATTGGGCCTGGCTGCCGTAAGCATCGGCACAGCCGCATTCCCATTCTCCGATGTAGGGTACATTCTGGCCGTAGGTTTGCAAAAACAGTTGGTAGGTGGCCGTAATGTTGGGGTCGGTGTTGCTGGCAAAGCGCATTTTGTTTTCCATCACCTTATCGCAGGCACATTCATCCAAATAAGGCGCAATGAGGTTTTGCCCTTCAGGGCGCAGGTTGGCGATGAGGTAAGGGTTGCAGAGCGGCATTTTGGCCCCCGACAGGGTAAAGAACTGCACCAAAATGTCTTCTACGCTATTGGCTGTAAAAGGAGTTCCCGAGTGATCGGTTAAGGATACCGCCGTGCTGGTAGTGGTGGCACCAAAAGGATTTTCAGCATCGCAGGTCGTGCTGCAAAAATCGATCAAGGCGGTTTTTAAGCTGTTCAATACGGCCGCATCGGGGCTACAGCCGTTCAGGCGCTGAATCCACTGATCGGCGAAAGCTTCGCACCCTTCCTGGCATTCCGATGTTTCCAAGGTATTGAGCAGGGCCGGGTTGCCGTTCACGTTGGCCACGGTATAGTTGGCACCGAATTGATCCTGAAGCAGTTTGTCGAAATCCGGGTAGCTGAGGGTAGACAGTGGAAAGTTGGGCACCACTTTGATTTTGTCGGCAAAGTCTCCACTAAGGGGCCCTACCGACTGTAGTTTGTGAACCCCAATGCAGGAGGGAACAAAATTGGTGCTGAAATAATCCATGATTTGCTCCGACCGCCGGGCCAGGTACAAGGCCCGGAAGGTTACCCACTCCCGGTCGGCTTTGCAAGAAATAAAATTGAAAACAGTGGGAACCAACGATGCGTCATGGTGCACCGTCTCCAAGGTTGCCTCCCAGAGGTTGAGCGTGGGGGTAGTGGAGCTGCCATTTTCGGTTTTATTGTTGGCGCTGTAGCTGGTAAGGTTGGCATTTGTGAAAGGATCTTGCTCGGCGGTGGTCGCCGGATTTTGGATGTTGATGCCGGGGCCAATACCGCTCGTGTTTTGGGGGTTCATGAATTTCCCGGCTTGCGCTTGTGCGAAGGTGAAGGCCCCCATCATGCGGGCTTCGTACTCGAAGTAAGGGGCATAGCTGGGCGATTCGCAAAACGCAATGAAGCAATACTCCGGGTGCTTGGGCAAAAACAACTCGGCCCAGGAGGGGTCAAAGTTTTGCACAAATTCGGCCACCGTCAACGTACGAGGGTCAACGGGTGCTGGTGCTCCCGGCAATTGCACATAGGTTTGCAGGGGATAGGACATCGAAATGTCGTTGTAGCGCACCATGGTGGTAGAATGGGGGTTGGGGGGCGAACCGGCTCCAGTGATGTAAAAAATGGAGGTGGGGTCGTCCGACGGCAAAATCTGCCAGGTCGTATCATCGTAGATGTATTGCGCATATTGCCCTCCTGGCATAAAGTCGGCCAGCATTTGCTCCCGGTAGAGTGCACAGCGGTTGTCGGCTACCTCACTGGAGGCATAGCAGTCGTTGAGGGCCATTTCCGTTTCAGTACTATACAAGCTATCCAGCCAGTTTTTGAAGGTGCCCGTGGCCGCTGGGTCATTGTTATAATCGATGATGTAATCCGTTTGATAGTTGGCCCACAGTTGCGCTAGTACTTCTTCTTCGCAAGGGTCGTAGGAACAGGCGCCTGCTTGCACGCCCACCAATTGGTTTTCTACCAGGGTGGCAAAAGACAAATCGCCACAGGCGGCTGGGTCGGCTTCGTATTGGGTCAAAAAGTGGTCGATATAGCCGGTTTCAAGGGCGTCTTTTAAGCGAAGGGTCTTTTTCACGACCAGCGAGCCCTCGCCATAGGCCGTGACTAAAAATTGCTGTGGAGTACCGTTAGAAGTGTTGATGCTGATACCGCTGGTACTGGCACTGCCGTTTCCGGTGTTGGCCGGGGTAGATGGCACTGAAAACAGGGTGCCGCTGGGGCATCCGCCACTTTGGCCAACGGTGGCGCTGTTCACCGTCACAAAGCTGCTGGCATCGCTGCCGCTCACCAGGTTGATGGCGCCACCGGATTCTTCCAACACCCATTCTTCGCGTTCATCGCAGGTGTTGGTAAAAATCAATCGAAAATCGACATCGTACACACACTCGTAGCAAAAATTGGGAAAGCAGGAACTGATAAAGGAAGGAGGCGTTAAGGAGTAATTGATTTTCACCTCTTCGCCGTCGAGCATCGTTTGCGAATAACTGAGCTCCATGGGATAGGGCCGTTCCAGCACCACATCGGTGATCGGATTCATTTGCTGGGCCAGTGGGTTCACGGCATCCAAACTGCTCGGAGAACTGCTGGGCAATTTGGACATAATGACGTTGTCGGAGGCATCCAAATACTGGATGGAAGCCTGTCCGTTGGGATCAACTGTGGTGATCTTGCGGTAGTTTTCAATGTTGCCCAGGTCTTCCGGATTGAAAAAATAGCTCAACTCGGCCTTGGTAGGTTGGTCGTAGTAGATGGCCGTTTCGTGGTTGTTGCCCAGCGTCATTTCGGCACCCACACCCGATACGCGTTTGATGCGGCCCGTGCCATCGGGCATGTATTGGGTAATCACAAAAGGATAGCTGTTGCCACTGCCGTCGGTCATGTCGGGGATGTAGGCGTTCATCCCTTCCTGGTTGGGATTGTAGGGCGAGTAATAGCGCGCTGCTCCTTGCGAGTGCTGGGCACTCAAGGCATCGTGTTCCGGAGCACAGCCCGAAAACTTATCGTCGGTAGCAAAGTGCTGGGGGCCGAGGGCTTTTAAGCCACCGGAACCTTGCACCAGGTTCATATCATAATAGTAGGTGAGTTCGCCATTGTTGACAGGCGAAGGCAATACGTGCAGCGGCACCCGGCCGTGGTAGTCGTACACGGCGGTGCCCACCATCACTTTGTCTTCTGTATTGAGGCTGCCTACGGTTTGGCGCACTTTGGCCAAGCCATCGCCATAAACTACCTGATGGCCGGCCAGGCCATTTTCGGCATAGTTGGCATAGTAAGTCCAGTTGAAATCGGGCAAATGCGGCTCCGATTCGGTGTTGGAAGTAGGGCTGGCCCCGGTATCAATCTTGTGCCGTGCATTGCCGGCAAAATACAGTAGGTCACCAGTAGCTGCGGTAGACCATCGTCCTTCCAATGGCGCATCATAGCTGGGTAAGATGCGGTACACCGGGCGGTACCGAAAGATGAGGTACCCACGGTCAAAAACCAAGGGAAACTCGTAGCGGTTGTCGGCCACGCGCACCCGGTTCGAATTTTCTTCAAAGTCGTAGGCTGCAGAAAAGAATTGAACGCTGTTCGCATCAATGTAAGCCCACTCCAGATCATAATCCTCTGCTCCGGGTACATGGGCCCAGCGCAGTTCCAGGCGGTTGTTGTTCCGCTTTTTTTGCTGAATACTGCTCTGTGCAGGCACAAAGCTAAGGTCATAGGTGTAGTAGCGCTCGGTTCTGATTTCGCCCTGCAGGTAAACCGAAGCCGGCAAAGCAATTGGGGTGTTGGTCAGTGTGTTGGTGGCACTTACTCCGGTAATGGACACTTTCATTTCCAAGCCATCCTCAAACCGCAACACATCGCGCTGGCGGTATTGGGTGCCCCGGGCCGGATCATAGCTCACCGTGAGCTGCTGGTTGGTGTAGGTAGTAGTGACCCAACTGCCACTGAGGTGGCGGGTGAGCGTAGCGGTAAACGTAACTGTAGCCTCCCAGGGGTGGGCGAGGGGCATGCTGCCCAACTGCTCGTCAACGCCCAGCTGCAGGAGGTTGTCTACCCGATGGTTTACAAATTCGTTGCTCCAGGTGCTGGAGTAGGTTTGCATGTAGTGCCATTTGTTGTCGCGCACCAACAGGTCGGTGCCAGTGGTAATGGCGGTGCTTTCCAGGCGGTTGTTGGTGGTTTCCTGGCTGGCAAAAGCGGTGGAAACAGAGAGCAAAAGCAGGCCAAGGGCCAGCACTTTTGCGGCAATAGATCGAAAAGCCATAAGGCGGAATTTTTGGGGCAAATGCATGAGAACGTTGGGGCAAATGGTTTTCATCGGATGCAGGGGGTTAATCGGTAAGTGGATCCGTGAGGGTATAGTTGTGATAAGCCGGTGCGGTTTGGTAGCCCTCGGCTACTTTTCGCACAAATTGTTGCGCTGCAAAGGTGTTGGCCGGAAAATCCGGTGCCGCTTCCAGGCGCAGGTATTCCACCTCCATCCGCGAGCGCAAACCGTTCGGGTCGAGTTTCGACCAATAGGTGACTTGCTGCGGCAGGCCGGTTTCAGGATGCAGTGCCACATCGATAAAATCATAGAGCACCGCTGGCGGACATTTGAGCCGAATCAAAGTTTGTTGGTCGTTTTTGGTCAAGGTAAAAGACGAAAACAGCGACAGGTCAAAGGCCATCTCACCCAGCGGCTCCTGCTTTTGGTCCACTTGCTGTGGGGTTTGCAGGGTGATTTCACGGTAGTTGTGGTCTACCTGAACCACCAGTTCCGGCGATATGATGGTTTCCTGGTTGAGCTGTTTCATGCGCACCCGTTCGCCTTGTTTGCAAAACGAATTTTGGTGGGTTTGCACCGGGGCAGTGGTGCCGGCCCGGTAGAGGCGCATTTCAGTTTCCAGCAACACCTTTTCTTGCTGAAAAAAGCGCGACAATTGCTGAAAGTGTTGTTCTACTTCGGCAGAATCTGCCGCATGGCTTTGGGCAACACTTTGCCCTCCTCCCAGCACCAGGGCCAGGAGCACCAATATGATTTTTGAAGGAGGCATCAGGGCTGTGTTTTTACGGTACTGTTTCGGGTTTCTTGCAAGGTGAAGCGGCCACGGTGGGTTTCGCGTTTCACCCGCACCACGGCTCCCGATTCGTCAAAATCGTAGAGGGTGGCAAAGTTGTTTTCGTCCAGTTCGGCCACCAGGCGGTTGGTGGCATTGTCGTAGACCATGCCCACCATGTTGGCGTTGATCGGGTGTACCCTGAAATCGTCAAAGTAGCCGGTGAGGGTACTGTTGTTATCAAAGGTGAACACTACCCGCTGCGGATGCCCGTTACCCGTAAATCGGGTAATCACGTCTACCTTCTGCCAGCCATCGATGATGTTGCTGGTTTGTACGTCTTGGGTCATGGAGCCGATGGTGGAAAATCCACTGCCGTCGTCTTCCTGCACTTCCACGTTCAGCACCAGGGCATCGTAGTCGGGCACATCGCCGGGGTTGCTGCCCAGCTTGCGCCAATAGCTCACTACAAAGCCAAACTCTTTGTCCGTAGCTACCGGGCTGAAGCCGAAATAAGGCATCAGGTCAGCATCGTCAATCAGGAAAGGCACCCCATCGGTTTGGGCGCCTGCCCCCGGTAAATAGCTGGTTTTTTCAAAGCTTTCTTCGGTTTGCGCGTTCAGCTGCATCGCGTAGCGGCCCGTGTGTGCTTCCTGGTCGGTGAGCAGGGTGGCATCGGCAGCTATGCGTTGGTAGAAACCAAAGTGGTTGTGGTTGTCTTCAAACCGAGGGATGGGCGTGCCCAACACCATGTTGAGGTCTTCGAAGGATTCAAAGGCAATCTCGTTGAGGCGAGCATTGTTGGCGGCCGCCTTGTTGGTGGTGTGAAACAAGGCTGGCAAAGAAGCCACGCGGTTGCCCAGTATGTCTTCGCTTTCCGCCGAAGCGCCATAGGCACTGTAGGCGGTTACCTTGCCCGTTTCTAACCAATCGGTAGAAAGGCTGGGGTTGGGCTCAAAATGATTGTTGCTAAACATCCAGAAAGGCGCGTAGTCGAAATAAGCATCTTCTTTCAAGCTGCCGCTGGAATAGTTTCTGGGCGCTTGATACGCATAGCTGCGATCCGCCCGCCACACTCCGCGCAATCCTTCTAAAAAGGGGTTGACCGGCGTGGTCAAATCAGTGGGGGCTTGTTCACGGTAGATCTTACCACGCTCGGTGAAGGTGGCAGCTCCTACCGAAAGCAGGTCCTCTGATGGTAGTGGATCCGTCCACAAGGTGTTGTTCGTGTTCGAGAACATCTTTCCGGCAAAGCCGCCCACACTGGCACCCAGGTGGTTTCTACGGCCCGAGCGGATGATCTTCATGGTGTAGGCCACGCCGGGGGCGGGTGTCCAGAGCGCCCCGTCGGCCTTGATCAGAAATTTAGGTTTGTGGTTGGTAATGGATGCGGCACTGTAAAAGCGGCTATCACTCAGGTTTTGGTTGGGCAGGTACAAGTGGGAGGTGGGCGAATAGCTCACCGTTCCACTCAAGTCCGCAGCCTGTTGATCGTCCAACACCCAGAGGCGGTCTTCATAAGTCGCATTTCCCGAAGAGTTTGTCCTCCAAACCGCTACTTCGTCTCCAGGGTAGAAATAAGTGCTAATGTTGGGTTTTATTTGGCCATCCGTTTCGAAAATGGGATCAGGTGACGTTAGGGCATACACTGCAGTTACCTGGGAGGTATCCACGGCAACCCCTTGCCAGTCCGTCAACAGGGCACTGGAAGCAACTGGACTCCCACCTCTATAGGTGTATGTGTTGGTTGTTGGATCAAGAAAGACCCGTTTCTTGACAATTTCCTCACTAAAAGCCATGTCCAAATTGCGATAGGCTAGTCCCATGCCTTCGTAAGCATGGTACGCAGGTAAGGTAAACTGTACGTGTGGGTTGGCCTCGTCATATTGGTTGGTCACTTGGGTCAGCACCGGGGCTCCGGTCTCCACATCAAACCATAAATTTTGAGTCTCAATTTTCGCCTTTTGGTCGTGAACAACGGTTTTGTAAGGAATGCCGTATTGCTGAATGACTTTGGTGACAACTGATGCTTTGGCAATTTTGGTGTTTTTAGTACCATAGAGGTAGCTGGTGCCCAAGGCTACCGGAATCGTGGCTACCTGAAAAGCATCTACATTCGGTTGGGCTTCAAAAGTGGTCTGCGCCACCCGAATTCCCTTAGTATCGTGGTTGAGGTCTACGTCCTGGCATACGGTTCCAGGACTTACGCTTCCATCGCGGTGAAAGAGCTTTACTTCGTTGGTAAGCTTTTTTCCTTCAGCAAAAAACTCGTGTTCTATTTTTGAAATGTAGTCTTCGCCACTTGCTCCTTCAGCATACACGGTCACTGCTTTTGACTTCCCGTGCATATCGTTCATTACGATGGCGTGTCCTTGAGAAAAAGACATTTCTTTTTTGAAGGAAAGGTGAGAAAGAATGGCTTGGAGAAAATTATCAGGCTCTCCATTGTCCATAGCAATTGGGGTGCTTTTAACCTCGAAAGGGTAGTCTTTCTGCGTGAAAAACTCAAGAGCAGTATAGCCCGTTCCATTTTCCTCTAAATCTTCAGGGGCAATGGTTTCATCTACATAATCGCGGACTTCTACCCTGGAATAGGCGACCCAACCTCCGGGGAACAACGATTCGCCAAAGGGTTTTTCGCTGAACAAATAATCGTTGGAGGCGAGGGCTCTTTTTAATTCATATTCAACGGGTTCGCGAAATGGATTTTCATCACCACCAATGAGCGGCTCGTAAGAGGCAACTCCGGAGGAGGTACCATCATTCTCTAAGGAATATTTATAGGTTTTTCCATAGACTCCGGTTTGCTCTAAATGGCTGCTTTTATTGCCATCCTGCATGTTGTTCCAGTTGTCGTTGAAAACAATCTTCGACACCCGGTGTCCACCACCTATCTTTTCATTGTCGGGTTCATACAGGCGAATAAAAGACCGTGAGGGAACGAATTGCCTGGCGAATCCCTGTCTGCGCATAATTCGGTAGGTGCCCAAAGCGAATTCCTCTGCATCTTGCACCATTCCCCAAGCGGCTTTTGCAAGTTTTTTTGGGTTGAAGTATTGTCCTTCAAAATCAAGGCCAGCATAAAACTTTTTGGGGAGGTAGGTTCTCACCATTTGCCACCCTGCTTTGGATATGGGGCTTACATCGTCTCCTTTGTCGTTGTCTTTTAGCTTTTCAGGCACCAAACCAATGTCAACGTGGGTGTACATCCCGCCGGTGCTAAATAAACTGAGCGTGCTGTAATCTACATCAGCATAACCCGAGGCAAAGTCGTATTCGTCATCCTCCAATCCGGTATTCACCGAAAACTTGAAGTACAGTTTCTCAATTCGGCCTTGTTGATCGGTCATGAATTGTGTAACGAACGCTTCCTTTGCAGCCTCAGGAGAAGAATAATTAGCGGTGTTCCACTGCGGGCTGGAAGGGAGTGCCACCCGCACCTTTTTATAAGGACCGTATTCTGTACCCAGCCAACTGCCGGCACTTTTCGCGTAGAGGTATCCGGTGTTCACACTGCCGTCGTCCTCAATCATACCGGTTACCTTAAACATGCGCATGGCCCGTCGGTCTTGCACGTAGCCATAGTCGTCCGCTTCGTAATGCACTTGCATCAAACCACCGGTGGGCATCTTGATGGTGGTTAAGCACCAACTCGCAGCATTGAGGTTAGCCGCGTTTTGGTTTTCTTGCTCTACGTAAGGAAACTCGGCGTTCGAGAGTGGGCTGTTTTTAGTGGCATCTACCCCTTGCACTTGAGGTTTGTACACGCCCCAACGGTCTACTGAATTGGGAGCATAGTCCGGGTTGGCATTTTGATCCGACAAGTGGGTGGCCTTGGGCCATAGCAAGGGGTCGATGCTGCCTTGTGCGCTTCCGGTTGCAGTGTGTTCTGGTCCACCGTAGTAGAAGTAGTAGGGACTCAGTTGGCCTTTTTGCGAAGCACCAAAGGTGTAATACAGCTTTTTAAGGGTAAGCTTGCCACGATTGGCATTGAGGTTGACCGTAGTGTCGCCCACAACTTCATTGACGGTGTTGCCAAGGTTGTTCGGCAAATTGCCACAAAGCGAATAATCGTAAACGAAATGCACGCTTTGCAAGGGGGCTGCATTGGGATCGTCCATCAACGCTTTTCGGGCAAAGAGGTCGATGCGTTTGAGGCATTTGGAAGCTTGGTTGTTGACATCCAGGGCATCCTGACGATCTTCAAGTGCAAATTCTGCTACATAGTTTTTGGTCTCAATGGAGTGCAAAAACCAAAGTTCTTTTGCTCCGCGCAATACACTAGCTTGATCATCCCGCATATCGGAACGAAATCCAGGGTTGAAGCCGGCAACTTCTTTGTTGACGTTGCATTGCTGGTCCATCAAACCATAAGGCTCTTTCCAATGAAAGAAGGTACTTACCCTTTGGTAGTTGAATTTGGTGTAGGTGCCTAAATCGTCGGGGCTGGGTCCATCACCGGTCATGTCTACATAATCGGCAGAAACGACTGCAGTAAGAAGAAAGGAGGTAGCGTAGTCTGGAACTATTTTTTCTTCAAAATAATGGTTCTCTCCATTGCTGTTAGAAGTACTAATGTCATCGCTGGTGTAAGGGATGACGCCGGTTCGGTAATCGGAGGCAGAATTGAAAATGGGTGCTCCACTGTTGTCTTCAGAAGAAATGTTGAAGCCAATTTGTTTTTGGTTTCTGCTGTAA
>ERZ1740068.922-NODE-922-length-11053-cov-27.176123_pt1 | contig 11053 bp, 8 predicted proteins | sample MGYA00581735_ERZ1740068 | MGnify/ENA primary metagenome ERZ1740068 (study PRJEB43018, sample SAMN04849740) | marine metagenome | isolation source: floating plastic debris | place: Pacific Ocean | collected 2008-08-30 | study: EMG produced TPA metagenomics assembly... | reverse complement strand
GTGGGGGGACTCCTCTATCCTATCTGTAGTCTCACTTTCTGGGCTTGGTATAACTGGTAGGATAAAGGGTTGATATTTAATCGAAGATTTCAGTTTTGTTGACGACAATTCAGGCATGGCGGCGCACTGAGCGTTGCAAAATCTTCCTTACAAGGTTGCCGCAATTGCTTTCCTCTTGAAGTTTCCGGTTAACCGGCATATTTTGTTCCCAAGATATATAATAAGGAGCTTTTCTCAAATAATTAAGTTCCATAAAGTCAGCGCAAGCTTGGGTAAAAAGAAACCTTGTAGTTGTGGATTCTGCATTTCGTTTCCACATTTCGATCAACTCCATAAGGGATTGGGTTAACCGAGGTTCCTTCACTTACACGTTTACGCTATCTCCAACAGCAACAGAGCTATGGGAGTGTTCGCTGACCATGCATGTCATTTCAAGAAAAGTGCTGAACGAATTTGCCAAGTGCAACCCAAATTGCACATCTGGGTTGCAGGCTTGGTATCGGGAAATGAAACGTGGTGAGTTTCGCTCGATTGAAGAAGTTCGTCGAGTCTTCCCCACGGCAGACAAAGTCGGAAAACTCACAGTCTTCAACATCGGCGGCAACAAAGCGCGCCTGATTGCCGCAATTCACTACAATCGAGGCAAGGTTTACGTCCGTGCAGTACTCACACATCGCGAGTACGATCGAGGAAATTGGAAAGAGTAGCAATGACAGCGATCGAGCTAGAACAAACCGCATCCGCCTGGGAGACGTTGCGCCCCTTCCTGACAATGCCGCAGTCCGAAGCGGAGTTCGATCGCCTTGTAGATTTTTTGAACACTCTGATAGACACAGTCGGAGAAGACGAATCGCACCCGCTGGCCTCACTAATGGATGCTGTCGGCCAGGTCGTGGAAGCTTACGAAGAGCGCTTTGTCCCCGAGCTGTAATCTACCAATGGCCTACGGACGCTCGGTGGCGATCCCCAGCGCTGCCCCTTCGATGCTGCGCAGCACGTCCATCACCGCGATCACGCGACCGTGCTCGACTGTCTCATCGGCGTTGATGACGATAACTGCTTCCGTGCCTTCTTCCATGCGATCGCGTACACCTGCCTCTAGTGCGTCGAGTTCGAGATCTTCGCGGTTCAGCGAGATCTGCCCCGAGGGCTCCACTGTGACGGTGATGCGAACCCGATCCTGCACTTCTGAAGAGTCCGCCTTCGGTAGGTTCACCGGCAGCGACTCCGATCGCGACAGAAACATGCTGGAGATAATAAAGAAGGTCAAGATCGCGAAGATCACGTCGATCATCGGAATGATATTCAGCTCGAATTCCGGCTCGTTGTCCTCAAGACCGTACATAGCGTTCCTCCGCTGCGACTGCGTTGGCTGAAGCGATGGCCGAAGCGTTGCGGGCAGCGTCGTGTTCTTCGTAGAGAATCTCGAGCTGGCCGCTGTATTCCTGAATTAGGGCGAGCTGACGCTTGTAGAGGCCGCGAAACAGGTTGGCGAATAGCAGCGTTCCGATCGCCACGACCAGACCCGCCGCCGTCGAAACCAGCGCTTCGCTAATGCCGCCCGTCACCACGTCGGTGTTCTCCGAGAGGTTGCCGAGCTGTAGGGCATCGAACGACGAAATCAAGCCGAGGATTGTCCCCAACAGCCCCAGCAGCGGCGAGACGCTGATGATGGTGGCGAACGCCGTACTGAAGCGCCGCAGATCGGGCAGCTCTGCCTGCATCGCGCTCGACAGTGCCAGATGGAACTGCTTCGGACTGGCTCCGTCGATCTCCAGCGCCTCGAGGAAGATACGTGCCAGCGGCAGATCGACGTGCTTGCGGAGCTTGGCGTGGGCTTCGGCGGGCGAGTCGCGATAGAGCCGCAGCACGCCCTGCATGGATTTGCGCTGGCGACGGTTGAGCCGCACCCAAAACACCAGACGCTCGATAATCAGGGCAAGCGACGCCAGCGAGAATACCAGTAGTGGCCACATGACCACGCCACCGGCGGCAAAGATTTTTTCTGGGTTTTCCATGACTGTCCTCAACTCTTGTTTGTCGTCTTTTGTCGGCACTCGACGATCGAGCGTTGTGAATTGGCTATAAGCGCCGCACCGCCAGCCATTTGCGATCGGAATGAGTTTGAAAATCCACCATCAGATCGACCTCTTTAAAGAACAATCGAACCAGTCGGTTCACTCCGCCGCCGCCGCCTCTTCCTCGTAACCACCGGACTCGTAGCTCACGCCATCTTCATAGCTTTCAGCCTCGTAACCACCGCCGTAGCCATAACCACCGGTCGTGTCACTACCGGCTTCGTAACTACCGCCATAACCACCGGTGGTGTAGCCATAGCCGTCAGTTCCATAGCCACTGCTATACCCATCGGTCGTATAGCGATCGGCTTCGTAGCCCGCCGCATCACTGGAATGGCCATAGACTGCTGCGCCGGAATAGCCATCGGTAGGAACATCGGCTGGTGCGGTGTATCCAGCGCCCGTGCTATCGATCGAGGCATCGCCCGCGCTGTTGTCTGCGGGGTATGCTGCGCCGGAATAACCGGGATCGAGCGCCGGGTCGATCGCGCTGTAGCCGCCATAGTCCGAACCGGCATAGCTTCCCGGAACTGTCGCACCGGAAGCGCCGTAACCCGATGCGCCGTAGCTGGAATCTGCGCTCGAGCTTGCCGCGCCGGAGTAGCTGTAGCTGGGGATCTCGGCGGACTGACGGCCACCGCGCTCCAGGGCTTCACGATTGCGCTCCGAGCCTGCGATGCTGAGGTCGTAATCGATCGGCATGATCGCGCCGCCATCTACCGGCTGGAAGCTGGAGTTGCGCGCTGCCTCGACCGCCGCGCGATCGATGTCTGGATTGCCGCTGGTGTTGACGAGCGTGACGCCGCGTACCGACCCATCGGGCGCAATATCGACTTGGACGCGCGGCGTGCCTTCGACTCCGGCTTCCAGGGCGCTGTCGGGATATTCGGGCAGGATGCAGTGGTCACAGGCCACGGTGCGCGAGCCTTGCCCTTGGCCGTTGCCGTCACCTGCATCGTTCGTTCCGCCATCGGCTCCTTCGGCCTCTTCAACGCCGTCTCCAGTGCCGTCGCTATCTCCAGAACCGTCGCCGGTGTCGTTGCCAGTGTCGTCGGAGCCTTCCGCATCGGAGTCGCCCGTTCCTTCAAGCACGCCGTCATCTGTGCCGGTGTCGTCACCGATGCGTCCGTCTTTGTCGCGATCTTTCTTGTCCTTGTCGTCAATATCCGAGCCTGCGATCTCTGAATCCACGCCGGTATCGGGGATTGCCTCGATCGTCGCGGGAGAGAACAGATTCGCCGGAGCGGACGCGGCGGGGGCGCTGGCTGGAGCACTGGCCGCCGTGGATGGATCGTGGGTTGCGGTGTCGAGCTGCGTGGGGAGTCGATCGGGCGTCTCGATCGGAGTTTCGGTCGGCGCGTCGTCCGGTGGTGGTTCCATCACCAGTAGCTCGATCGGCGTTTCTCCGACGCTGCGGCCACCGCCTCCCCAGTTGGTGGTTCCCGATAGCAGCAGGTGCAGCCCGACGGAACCGACGAGGCTGAGGAGAAGCAGCTTGGTCGTGTTCGATCGTTCGCGTTCGTGCTGCCGATCGCAGAATTCAGAAAGGCTCATAACGTACCTAAAGAGTTATTTGACGGGCGTAAGTTGTTGAGGTGCTCTGCCGCCCTAACTCGAACTCGACGCCTTCACCTTTCCCGCGATTTTCCAGCCTTGCGATCGCGCCTTCACCTCCCAGAGCTGCTGGTACAGGCCACCCTGCTTCAACAGCTCCGCATGCTGCCCGCGCTCGACGATGCGGCCTCGATCGAGCACCAAAATTTGGTCGGCTGCCGCGATCGTATTCAGCCGGTGGGCGATAACGATGAGGGTCTTTTGGACGCTGAGCGCCTGGATGGCTTGCTGGATCGACCGCTCGTTTTCCGGGTCGATCGAAGCTGTAGCTTCATCGAGCAACACGATCGGCGCGTCTTTGAGCATGGCGCGGGCGATCGAAATGCGCTGCTTCTCGCCACCGGAGAGCGTTGCGCCGCCTTCACCCACCATCGTCTGGTAGCCCTGCGGTAGCCGGGAGATAAACCCGTGGCATCGCGCCGCCTCTGCCGCTGCGAACACCTCTGCCTCAGTGGCGTCGGGATTGCCGAACTGGATATTGGCCAGAATCGTATCGTTAAACAGGTACACGTCCTGGAACACCATCGTCATTTGGGCGAGCAGCGTATTGGTTGGGATTTGTCGCACATCCGCGCCGCCCAGGGTGACGCTGCCTTGGCTGGTGTCCCAGAAGCGGGCGATCAGGTTAGTGATGGTGGTTTTGCCGGAGCCGCTGGTGCCCACCAGTGCGGTCATCGAGCCGGGGGCGATCGTCAGGCTGATGCGATCGAGGACGGTTTCGTCCTCGTAGCGGAAGCTGACATCGCGAAACTCGATCGTCGTGTCCTGGGGATATTGGGGAGCCGACGCCACCGGCTGCACCGCGCTCTGCATAAACTCATTGAGGTTGCGAACGCAGTTTTGCATCAGGTGATAGAGCTCCATCATGTCCGCGAGCGACAGCAGTGGCGTGTAGAACGCCAAGCCCAACACCATGAAGAACAGAAAGCGATCGCCCGTCAGGCTACCACCGGCAAATAGCGACGCACCCACCACCAGCAACAGCGCAAAGCCCAGCTCCAGCGTCGAGGTAAAGAGCGTCAGCGCCGGGGCGATTTCCGTGACGGTGTTAAGGCTGGCGTCGCGAAACTGCTTGAGGCTGGCGCGGAATTGCTCGAGGCGATCGCCCGCCAGATTAAAGGCGCGAATCACGCTGATGCCCTGGATATACTCCACCATCCGCGCGTTGGCCTGCACCCGCGCTCCTGCCTGCACCCGCCAAACTCGCGCCAGCACGCGCTCGCCATAGCTCAGCGCCAACATCGCCACCGGCACGCTCGCGGCCAACACCAGCGCCAGCCGCCAGTCGTAGGCCAGCATCACGGCGAAAATCAGTAGCGGCGTCACTACCGCCGTGATGACGCTCTCCAAAACCTGGTGTGGCTCGAGGTACATCACATTGGTGGTAAACAGCGCGTCGATCGTCCCGGTCTCGTGGCGGGTAAAAAAGCCGAGGGGCAAGCGCCGTAGATAGTCCGCCAAAAACATCCGCAGCTGGGTCTGGGCGGCGATCGTCACCGGAAATGCGTGGGTGTTGGCGCGGTAGCCCAGAGCGATCTGCGCGATGCATAGAGCAAAAATGGCGATCGCGTAGCCCCAAAGCTGGCGAGCATCGGCAACGCCGGACGCTTCAGCCTGAAATAGCGCAACTAGAACCAGATACACCAGATAGCTGGTCGCCCCGATCGCCATGCCCTCCAGCAGCCGCCAGCGCACCGCCCGCCAGAAGTAGCCCATCGCCCGCGCGGGAACCAGCTTCCGCATCATCGCCCAGACCGTGTCGGCCTCGTCTAGCGTTGCGTAAGGGTTCTCCAGTGGCGCGTCGGTTTCGGTACGGTTCCCGATCGGTACAGGCGGCCGATCGCTCGTCACAGCCTGAACGAACTGCCAGTCCTGGGCGGAGATATGCGCTCGCCACTGGGCCTGATACAGCTCGCAATGCTCCAGCAGTTCCGGGTGCGTGCCCTGAGTGACGATTTGGCCGCGATCGACCACCAAAATTCGATCGGCTTTGGCGATCGTCGAGAGCCGGTGTGCCACCACCACCAGCGTTTTCTCGCCACCGGCCAGCAGGCTCGCCAGCGCCGCCTGTACCAGCGCCTCGCTTTCCGGGTCGATATAGGCCGTGGCTTCGTCGAGGACGACGATCGGTGCGTCTTTCAAGATGGCACGGGCGATCGACAGGCGCTGTCGCTGACCGCCGCTCAGGGTGACACCGTTTTCCCCGATCGGCGTACGGTAACCCTGAGGCAGCGCGGTGATAAATTCATCGCAGCAGGCAGCTTTGGCGGCGGCGATAATTTCGTCGTAGCTGGCGGTGGGGTTGCCGATGCGAATATTTTCCAGAATGGTGTCGTTAAACAGAAACACGTCCTGGAAGACGAACGATACGCGGTTCATCAGCTGCTCGACGGCGATGTTTTTGATATCCACACCGCCGATCGCGATCTCGCCTGCATCTACATCCCAAAAACGGGGAATCAGTTTGGCGATCGTGCTTTTGCCCGCACCCGATGCGCCCACCAGCGCTGTAACGCTGCCCGCCGGAGCCGTAAAGCTAATGTCCTTCAGTACCGCCGTGTCGCCATAGCCAAAGGACACGTTGCGGAAGGAGATCGCGTTGCCCTCTGGCTGCTGGGGATCGGCGGGATCGGCCAGGTCGGGGCGATCGAACACCGCCGCAATTCGCTGGGTGGCGGCATTGACTTGATAGAACCCAGTCATGCCGTGGAAAATCACCGCCATAATTGGCCGGTTAAAGCCAATGCCCATCACTACAAACAGCACGAACGTGGGCAGACTCAGGCTCCCTGATAGATAGAGCGCGATCCCCACCGGAACCACCGTCACCGCAGCCGATCGCATCAGCGTCAGCATCGTCGCCATCGGTAGCGCCGAAATTCGCGTCGTTTCTACGTACACCTGGCGCATTTCCTCCACCACGTCTCGCAGTTGACCGAAGGAAAAGTCCGTGCGGGTAAAGGCTTTGACCACCTTCATTCCGTTGATGTACTGAATCACCACCCCGTTCATTTTGGTTAGCAAGGCATTGTAGGCGCTCATATCGAAGCGCGACATGATGAAGCCAAACAGGCCGATCGCGATCGCCGCGCTAGCCAGGGTCGCCAGGGTCATGCGCCAGTCCACCAACACCAGCACGATTCCCGCCACCAGCGGCACGGTCACCCCCGCCACCACGTCAGGAATGATGTGCGCCAGCCCCTGCTCGAGCTGCTCCACGTCCTCGTGGATAATCTTCTTGACTTCGCCGGTGGTGCGCCCGGTGAAATAGCCAAGGGGCAGGCGACCCAGCTTGCGCGCCAGGGCGATCCGCAGGTCGTAGAGAATGGTGTAGGCGGCGATATGGGACAGTCGGGTAGAGAGGCCGGTGCAAATGCCTTTGCTGACGATCGCCGCCACCGCCCAGAGCGCTAGCTGCGCGACCGCCTGGGAATCTACGGCAGCTTCCACATCGAAGATTTGCAGGCTAACCAGATAAATCAGGTAGTAGGGGATCAGCCCCAGTGACGCGCCGATTGCTGCCAGCACGCCAGAGAAAAGCAGCCGCAAGCGCTGCTGCAACACCACCTGCTTAAAGGACTCGCTGGTGGTGGCGCTCGCCGCCTGCGGCTGTTCCAAACCGAGCTGTGTCGCACCCCATGCCTGCGCCTGCTCCACCGATTCAAACACCTTGCCGGGACAGCCGTAGATGTTCTTGGTGACCTTGGCGACGATCGGCCCCCACACCCCCAGCATCCGCGTCGAGTCGGGAACCATCGCCATTCCGACGCAATACTCGGCGATCGCGCCCTTATGCGCCTTCGCCCAAGCCATACCGTCTTTTCGCATTTGCTTGACGGCGGCGGATTTTTTGCCCTCGGCTTCGGCAGCTTCGGCATCGTCGCGCCGGATCACCAGGGCGAAGGGCTCCCGCTTCGCCAACCAGGTCTCGAACTGGGACTGGAATCGATTCTGATTCTCTGGCGTGTTGATGCCTCGAAAATGCACCAGCACCAGCGGCCAGCGCTGCTCGTCAATTGTGACCATGCGTTTTCCTCTAGCGGTTTGCGATCGAACTCAAAATCTGGCTCTGAACTGAACGCCTACCGTACGCGGTGCGCCATAGGTTCCGGCGAGACCGGCTCCGGCGTCAAAGGCTTGGGTGACGTACTCTTCGTCAAACAAATTGTTGGCAAATACGTAGATGCCGTAGTTCTCTGCCTCATAGCCCACGCGGGCGTTGACCAGGGCGAAGGGCTCTTGCTCGATCGAGTTGAGATCGTCGAAAAACGTCGTACCGAAGCCAATAACCTCCAGGCGACCGAAAATCCCGCCCGGACTGCGATACTGCGCTGCAATGTTGTAGGTCAGGTCGGCATTAAACGGCGTGCGATTGCCCTCTAGCGGCGCACCGGTGAAGGTCTCGTTGCCGTTTGTGAATTCGGCATCGAGCAAACCCAGACCCGCGATAATCTCCAGCCCCTCGATCGGGCGGGCCAGCACCTCCAGCTCCGCGCCAAACGTCCGAATATCGGCCGTGCCGATCGCGACGGAGCCCGTGCTCGAGCCGATACTGGGAAACTGGAAATTGGAGGTATCGCTGTAGAACGCCGCCAAGTTAACAATCAGGCGATCGTCGAGCCACGCGGACTTCACACCCACCTCGTAGTTCCACGACGTTTCGGCATCGAAAATCGCGGATTCGGCATTAAACGGCTCAAAGCTGGTTCCCGGCGGGCGATAGCCCCGCGTAATGCTGCCATAGGCCATCAGGTCGGGACTAAAGCGATATTCCACCACAAAGCGCGGCAGCAGCTCTGAGCCCGTCACGTCCGCATCATCGACCTCCACCAGCGGGAACGAGAAACCGTCTGGTGTCGTAAACGTCTGCACGAAATCCAGCTCGGCGCGGGTATTTTCATAACGCAGCCCGCCAGTCAGCGTGAACTCGTCGGTGATGTCATAGCTCGCCTGTCCGAAAACAGCGAGGCTGCGGTTGGTGCTGTCGCCGTCCGCCTCGATCGTGCCGGGATTGGCGCTATCAGATCCCTCGAGAAAGCGACGGTTGTTCTCAAATGAGGCGGTTTCAAAGTAGGCTCCGGCGATCCACTGGAGCCGATCGGCATCCTCCGGCGACTGCACGCGAAACTCCTGACTGAAAACGCGGGACGAGAAGTCAGGCGCGTTGATGCTGAGATCCAGAATCGAGCCATCCTGATCGAATGCCGCCTCCTGGCGCGAGAAGCGGTGCGCTGTAATCGAAGTCAGCCGCAGGTTTGGCGTATCGTGCTCGATCCGCAACGACTGGGCGTTGGTGACCACGTCGTTAAAGCCGTTGAAGCTGAGATCCACGTCGAAGGGATCGTCGTTGCTGGTCAGCACGTAAGGATTGCCACCCTCGCGATAGTCACTGACAAAGGCATTAAACAGAATTTCCCAATCTTCGCTCGGCGTCCACAGAAGCTGCCCGCGCCCGGTGAATGCCTGCCCGTCATCCACATCGTCTTCCAGGAAGCGGTTGTAGACAAATCCTTCGCGATCGCTGTAGCTACCGGCCAAACGAAAGCGCAGCACGCCTTCCTCGATCGGGCCGCTGACATATAGCCGCGAGTCGAAGTGCTGATTGTCGCCATAGCGGAGCGAGCCGCCGTACTCGAACTCGTCGGTGGGGCGGCGCGTCACGATATTGACCGCGCCACCCGACGAGCTGCGACCGTAGAGCGTATTTTGCGGCCCCCGCAGCACCTCGACCCGTTCGATATCGATCAGGTCTTGATCGATAAACCCGGCGAAATCAAAGGGCACGTCATCGACGAAAAAGCCCACCGCATCGCGGCTAAAGGCGTTGAAGTTGCTGACGCCGCGCACGCTGTAGAACTGACCCGTACGGTTGGCACCACCGGAGTAAAAGGTGAAGTTCGGCGTGCGATCGGCGATGCCATTGAGGGAGGTGATGTCGGCATCTTCGATCTGCGTTTCGGACAGGGTGGTCAGGCTCAGCGGTACGGACAGGGCTTCTTCCGGGGTGCGCTCTGCCGTGACGATAATTCGCAGCGGTACGATCGGAGCTGTCGGAGCTGGCTCGGGCTCCGGCGTATCGTCTTCCTCGCAGTTCGGGTCTGGCTCTGTCTCGGAGTCGTCGCCATTCGTTGCTTCCGCGCAGGCTTCGACAACCTCCGCGTCGCCATCCACCGGCTCGCTCTGCCCCCACACCGGTGGAGCCAGCAGCACCAAACCGAACATCCCGACACCACTCCAGATCCAATGTTGCTTCATCGTGCTGCTCGTAAAATCGACACCAATGCAGTTGGCCGATCTCGGGCTCGATCGCTTATCCCAGAAGGGATTACGGCTTTGCCTTAGAAGTACCGTTCAAGTGCATGTAGCGAATAATACGCAGGTGAAATATGAAGTGCTATAACCGAGCGGGCGTTTTTCTAGCCCGAGGCGGCGTTTTGGATCGGGTTGGCGATCGGGGTGGGGGAATCCGAACGGGCGATCGCGAGTCGGCGGCTAAAACTGCGGCTAAAACGGAGGAAGAAGGCTTAAGCTCTGAGGAGCGTGAAGTAATGGCAGTCGAACCGCTAACGATACTGAGTTTTGCCACACTTTTCGTGAAGGGGGCAGTGCAAAAGGGCGGTCAAAGTTTGACAGAAGGAGCGATCGCACGAGCGCCCAAACTCTGGGATGCGATACGCGACCGGCTGGGGCGCGAGCAACCAAAGGCCGTGCCGATAATGGAAGAGGTGGAACGTGACCCCAACGAAACGAATCTCAAGCGATTAGCGGGACTGTTGGCGTTTGAGATGGGCGAAGACCCTGTGTTCGCAGGCAAGGTGACACAGTTGGCGCAGGAGATTCAACAGGCGCTCGATCGGAGTGAGAATCACACGAATATCTCGATGAAGGTGGAGAACTCCAGCATGTTCACTCAGCTCGGCCAGGTGAATATCAACGCCAAGGAAATCAACCTCTGACCTCGCAACGTTCTCTAGCGTTTCCTCACAAGCATGACGATGTATGGCAGATCGAGCACCCGAGAACGATGGGAAATCGATGGATATTCATGTCGAAGGGACAGCTGAGCCGGACGGTAAGCTAACGCAGATTGGACAAGCGAACTTGAACGCCGACACGATCAATATCGAGTCTCCAAACGTGAACTTGTCTGGGGAAGCACTCGAGCGCTTAGTCGAGCAGTTACGCCGTCCGGAACCGTCGTTTGGTGGGATTCAGGTTCCAACCGAGCCGCCCGTCGTGACCCACTGGCAAGGTCGGGTAGAGCAGCTTTCTGATTCGATCGCGCACCTGCGGCAGCATCCGATTGTTGGGCACTGGTCGCTTAAGGAGGTAAGTCATGCAAGCCCCTCAGTGAGAGCATT
>ERZ1740068.921-NODE-921-length-11060-cov-6.210632_pt1 | contig 11060 bp, 10 predicted proteins | sample MGYA00581735_ERZ1740068 | MGnify/ENA primary metagenome ERZ1740068 (study PRJEB43018, sample SAMN04849740) | marine metagenome | isolation source: floating plastic debris | place: Pacific Ocean | collected 2008-08-30 | study: EMG produced TPA metagenomics assembly... | reverse complement strand
GGGCTAGGCGGTGATTTCTTCTTTCAGCCACTCTTCCAATGCCCGCGACGCAGGTGTCTGCGCGTGTGGGGGAGGTGGTGTGAGGAAGTAGCTTTCAGACAACAAGGGGGCATGCTCGAACGGGCGAACCAACTCTCCGGTGGCCAGCATATTGGCCGCGATCGTATCATGGGCCATGGTGAGGCCCGCCCGGCCTTTGGCCGCCATGAAGGCGACGACATAGGTGGAGCTGAGGTTGACGGTGCGGCCCGCATGCCCTGCCCCGCCCCCGGACTTGAACCAAGCATCCCACGTCCCCGTGATGCCCGCGCAATCAAAAAGCGGTGCCTGCGCCAGATCGATGCCTTGGGCGGCAAACTCCGGGGCACAGACCGGAAAGAACCGCTCACCCGCGATCTTGCGCGCCTCGGGTGACATGTCTTCGGGGCGGCCAAACCGGATCTCCATCCCGGCGCGGCCCGAATTCTTATCCGGATCCCAGATATGCGTCACGATGTTGAGCACGATCCAGGGATGACGCGCGTAAAGCCGGTGTAGCCGGGGTGCCAACCAGAGCGCCGAGAACGCCATGGAGCAGTTGAGCACCATGGTCTGACCACGATCCACACCGGTGAACGCCTGCGTGCCCGTGGCAATCAAATCAAAGGCTTCGCGCACCACGGGCAGGTAATTGCTACCCGCCTCGGTGAGGTTCAAGGCGCGGGTGCGGCGGACGAAAAGCTCGGCACCCAGAAAGGCCTCAAGACTGCGCACATGCTGGCTGATGGCCGACTGCGTCAGGTTCAACTCTCCGGCGGCGCGGGTGAAGGAGAGATGGCGGGCTGCGGCTTCGAACGCGCGAAGCCATGTCAGAGGCGGCAGATCAGTTGTCATGGCATGCAAGACCTATGCATTAATTTTGTTAATGTTATACCGGCGAATCCTTTGTTTGTCAGGATGCATAAGGGCTGGCATGCTCATGCCAATCCCATCACATAGACAGGTGACCCATGCTGCAAACCGCCCCGAAACCGAACCTGACCCACTGGGAAGAACGCGTCGACATGGCGGCGGCGTTTCGGTGGACGGTGAAGCTCAACTACCATGAGGCGGTGGCCAATCATTTCAGCCTGGCGGTAAATGAAGACGGCACGCAGTTTCTGATGAACCCCAATCAGGTGCATTTCAGCCGGATCCGGGCCTCTGATCTGTTGCTCTTGGATGCCAATGATCCCGACACGCTGAGCCTGCCTGGCGCGCCGGATCCATCGGCCTGGGGGCTGCATGGCTCTGTGCATCGTCGTTGTCCGCACCATCGCTGTCTGATGCATGTGCATTCGGTCTTTGCCACGGTTCTGGCATCGCTGGAGGACAGCAACATGCCACCAATCGATCAGAACACCGCGACCTTCTACAACCGCTATGTGATCGACGAGGAATTCGGCGGGTTGGCGTTTGAAAACGAAGGCGAGCGCTGCGCTTCCATGCTGGGGGATCCGAAGAAGAAGGTCATGATCATGGGCAACCACGGCGTGCTGGTGATGGGCGATACGGTGGCCGAGACGTTCAACCGGCTGTACTATTTCGAGCGCGCGGCAGAGACCTATATCCGCGCGCTGCAAACGGGCGCGAAGATGCGCGTGCTCTCTGATGAGATTGCCGAGAAGACCGCGCAGGAGATCGAGGATTATCCCGGTCTGGCTCAGAAACACTTGGTCGAGTTGAAGCTTCTTCTGGATGAAGAAGGCTCAGATTACGCGGCTTGATCGCATATCTTTTTGGGAGGAATGAACAGATGTCTGACACGGCATTTGACGATGACACTTTGACAGATCCCGAGGATGCGAAATGGCATCACCGCCCTCAGGGGCGCGTGCCGCTCAACCCGCTGTTTCGGTGGCCACCGCGCCCGGCCGCCATTTGGCGGTGGTATCGCGGCGCGTGGTTGCAGATCACGTCCGTATCCATTGCCTTCCTGATAGCTGTGCTGGCCTACGCGGCGTTTTTGCCGCCGCTTGAGGCGATGGTGACATTTCAGTTTGGCTGGATGTTCACGGTCTGGCTTTTGAACATGGTGCCCCAGACGGTGATTGCGGGCACGCTGCATTGGTGGCTTTACATGCGCAAGGGTCAGGGGATGGCGACCAAGTTTGAAGCGCGCGATCTGGCGCGGGACAACGCGCTTTTCACCTTTCGAAATCAGGTCTGGGACAATATCTGGTGGACGCTGGGCAGCGCGATGACCGTGGCGACCGTGTACCAATGGGGCATCTTCTGGGCGATGGCCAATGGCTATGTGCCGACAGTCACTTGGGCCGGTTCACCCGTATGGTGCCTGAGCTGGATGGCGTTTATTCCGATGTGGAGTGGGCTGCATTTCTACTGGGTGCACCGTCTGGAGCATCACCCCAAGCTCTACCGCCATGTGCACGCCGTGCATCACCGCAACATCAATGTGGGGCCGTGGTCGGGCATCTCGAACCATTGGTATGAGAACGCTCTCTACTTCACCACGTATTTCATCCATCTGATCGTGCCCTCACACCCGCTGCATCTGATGTTCCACATTTATTTCCAGCAGACGACGCCGATCTTTTCGCATGCGGGCTTTGAACGGATCATTCCCAATGAAGGGCAATCAGCCAAGGCGGGCGACTTCTTTCATCAGCTGCATCACCGGTATTTTGAGTGCAATTACGGCACATCCGAGATCCCGTTTGATCGCTGGTTTGGCACCTATCACGACGGCACCGCTGCAAGCACCAAGGACGCGCGTCAGCGAAAGAAAAACATGTATCGAACAAAGGCGAAACCGCAATGAAACGCACCAATGCTGCCTCGTCTGGGGTGAAGATCGATGGGCGCACGCTCAAGGGTATCACCGCGCGCTCTGACCGGCCGGGGCTGATTTATCTGGCGCAATGGGCGGGATCGCTGGTGCTGACGGGAGCGCTGGTCTGGGCGACACTGGGCACGGTGTGGATGTGGCCGGCGATGTTTGTCTACGGGATCTTCCTCTGTGTGCCGGCCTATTCGGCGAGCCACGAGACCGCCCATGGCACGGCCTTCAAGACGCGGCGCCTCAATGAGGCGGTGCTGTGGGTGACATCGCTGATCTACATGGAAGAGCCGCTGCACCGCCGCTACACCCATACGAGCCATCACAGCTTTACCTGGCATGTGGAAAAGGACGCGCAGATGCCGTTTGACACGCCGATGGATTTCAAGGGCTGGCTGGCTGAGATCACCGGGTTCGGGCTGGCACGCTTTCACCTGGTGGCGTTCTGGCATATCGCGACGCGGCGCTACGCGCAGATGATGCGCGATGTGATCCCCGAGAGCGAATATGACAGGATGACGCTGAATGCCCGGATCATGCTCGCGATCTATGCTGCGATTTTGGTGGCTCCGTTCTTTGGCATCTGGTGGCCGATCTGGTTTATCGCCGCGCCGCGTGTGCTGGGCGCGCCGGTGATGCTGCTCTTCACGCTTATTCAGCATGTGGAGTTGCAGGAGAACTCCCCCTCAATCCTCGAAAGCACGCGGTCGTTTCAGACAACGTGGCTGGCGCGATTTCTCTACATGAACATGAACAACCACGTGGAGCATCACCTCTACCCGCAAGTGCCGTTTTATGCACTGCCTGACCTGGCAGAGGCCGTGAAGGATCAGGTGCCAGAGCCCGATCCGGGGTTCTTCAAGACCAACTGGGAAGTGCTGTGCGTCGTGATGCGCAGGTCCTTTGGATTGCAAACCAAAGCCGCCACAATCCGGCAGGCACCGCATATGATCACCGATGGCGGCCCTATCGAGCGTGTCGCTCAACGAACAATGTAAAAGGGGGCCAGTCCCCCAAATACCCCAGCCGAGCAAATTAATGGGGCCTAACCGTTTAGGCGGTTGGGTCGAGCAGAATCTTGGGGGCAGCGACCAACCCGGCGCGGATGTCGGCGAACGCCCCTGCCCCGTCTGAAAGCGCGCGGGTTTGCGTCCAATCGAGAGGCCCGAGGCGGCCGTCGAAGATGGCCTGGGCGGTGTCGCGGAAATCCTGGGCCGTGTAGGTGTAGGTGCCGATAAAGGTGATTTCCTGCAGGGTCATCCGGCGGATATCGAGCCCGCCCGCGTTTTGGCCAAGGCCGATATGCATGATGACCCCGCCAGGTTTGGCATGCGCCGAGGCGGTCGCGCGGGTGGCTTCAAACCCGACCCCGTCGATCACAAGGTCAAAAAAGCCCGCGTGCGCGAGATCGGGCAGATCAATGAGCGGGAACTCCGCGCTGGCCGCAATTGCGGCGCGGCGCGGGGCATTGGGCTCCAGCAGTGTGACATCAGATATACCTTGCGCAATCAGGCTGAGGGCGGCGCCGAGGCCAATGGCTCCACCGCCGATCACCAGCGCGCGGGTGTTTTCGCCGCCGTCATGGAGCGCACGTTTGGCCAGACGCACCGCGTGCCAGCCGCAGGCAAGGGGCTCCGCTAGGGCCGCGTGATCGAGCGAGGCGTGATCCGGCACCGTTACCAGATTGGTCTCTGGCATTGCTAGAAATTCGGCAAAGGCCCCTTCGCGCGGGGGCATAGAGATGATCTGGCGGTCCGGGCAGAGGTTGTCGCGCCCCTCTTTACAGGCCCAGCTTTCGGGGTTGGTCACCAGCGGATTGACCGTGACCCGCTCTCCATCGCGAGGGCCACCGACGATCACGCCCGCTGCCTCATGGCCGAGGATCAGAGGCGCGGGGCGGCGATCGTCATGGCCCAGATAGGCGTGCATGTCAGAGCCGCAAATGCCCACGCGGTCGATCTTGATAAGCTGTTCGCCGGGACTGGCCACGGGGGTTTCCGCGTCGCGAAACTCAAGGTCCTCAGGGCCGGTATACACAAGCGCTTTCATTTTGCGGTGTACCCTCCGTCGACCATCAGGACCTGACCCGTCACGTATTGCGACGCGTCCGAGCAGAAAAAGAGAATGGGGCCGTCGATATCCTCCATCTCGCCATTGCGGCCGATGCAGGTTTGCGCGGCATTCCGGGCGGCACGGTCGGGATCATCGAAAACAGGGCCTGTGAGCTCGGTTTTGAAGAAACCGGGGCCAATGGCGTTGGCCGTGATCCCGTGGGAGGACCAGGCTTCGGCCATGGCGCGAGTGAGCTGTGCGATGCCGCCCTTGGACGCGCCATAAGCCAGACCGCCCGGGAAGGCCCGCGTGGTTTGCAAGGAGGCGAAATTCAGGATGCGCCCCCAGCCTTTGGCCTTCATCGCGGGAACAAGCTCTTGCGCAAGAAAGAACGGCGCGGCGAGGTTGAGGTTGAGCGTCGTGGTCCAGCCACCAATCGTGACGTCATCGGCGGTCTCGCGCGTGTTGATGCCGGCCGCTGTGACCAGGATATCCGGCGGGCCAAAGGGATCTGAAACGTGGCAGGCCAGATCCCCCATCCCATCCAGATCCGCCACATCACTGGCCAGGGCTGCGGCCTTGCCATCCGCGGCCTCTGCCCAATCGTGCAAAACCTCCGCGCGGCGCGCGACACCCACAACCTTGGCGCCCGCGCGCATCAAGGTGTCGGCCGCTCGACGGCCCAGGCCGGAGCTTGCGCCGGTCACGCAAGCCACCTTGCCTGTGAGGTCAAAGAGGCCTGCAGGCGAGGACATCTTACGCCTCGCCGGTCAGATCGAAGTCTTCGTCGGGAAAGTACTTTTTCAACCGGATATCTGCGGTGCGGGCGTGGCCCTCCATGCCCTCGAGCCGGGAGATCCGAGCGGTGGCTTCGGCCACGGGTTTGGCGCCTTCGCGGGTGGAGCGCTGCCAGGTCACGATTTTCATGTATTTGTGCACGCTTAGGCCGCCGGTGTAGTTGGCCGCGCCTGACGTGGGCAGCACATGGTTGGTGCCCGACGCCTTGTCGCCAAAGGCCACGGTGGTTTCTTCACCCAGGAAGAGCGAGCCATAGCAAGACAGACGCTCCAGCCACCAATCGAGATCCTGAGCCTGCACGGTCAGGTGCTCAGGTGCGTATTCGTCAGACGTGGCGGCCATGTCTTCGCGATCGGCGCAGAGGATCACCTCGGCATAGTCGCGCCATGCGGCCGTCGCATTGTCGCGGTTCACTTCGGGCAGATCGTCGATGAGACCCGGAACGAGGCGCATCACCTCTTCGGCAAGGGCGCGATCATCGGTGACCAGCCAGACAGGCGAGTTGTAGCCATGTTCGGCCTGACCGACGAGATCCGTGGCCACGACCATGGGATCGGCGCTGCCATCGGCGAGAATGAGGCTGTCGGTGGGGCCCGCGATCATGTCGATGCCGACGCGGCCAAAAAGCGTGCGCTTGGCTTCGGCCACGAACTGGTTGCCGGGGCCCACGAGAATATTGGCTTTGGGCAGGCCGAAAAGCCCGAACGCCATGGCCGCCACGCCCTGAACACCGCCCATGGCGAGGATTGTGTCCGCACCGCAGAGATCGGCAGCATAGATGATGGCGGGCGCGATGCCCACATCCGGGCGGGGCGGAGAACAGGCGACGATGTGCTCGCAGCCCGCCACTTTGGCGGTGGTCACCGTCATGATCGCGCTGGCAATGTGGCTGTAGCGGCCACCGGGCACGTAGCAACCGGCGCCGTGCACGGGAATAGATTTTTGACCGGCGATGAGGCCGGGGACAACCTCCAGCTCGACGCTGCGCAGGGTTTCTTTTTGCGTCTCGGCAAAGCGGCGCACGTTGCTATGGGCGAACTGAATGTCCTGCTTGAGTTTTTCGGGCACGAGAGAGGCCGCAGCGGTGATCTCATCGCGGGTCAGGATCACATTGCCATCGTATTTGTCGAATTTGGCCGCGTATTCCATCGCCTTTGCATCACCACCCGACTCAATGTCATTGAGAATCGTGCGCACGGTTTCGGAGACGTCTGAGGCGTGGCTGGTGGAGGTCAGGGCGGCTTTTTTAAGGTACTTTCGGGACATCGGGCGAACATCCTAACTGTCGTTTCATAGAAGCAAGCAAGCGCAGGCGGCGCGCGTTGACTTTTGGCAATGTAAGCGCTTACATTGCGTTTGGCAATGCAAATGTCAGCGGCATAAGCCCGCTGAATGGCCGCTTGGAGCAACTATGGGATCGAAACATCACAGCCTGTCAGAGCTAGTGCCCACGCTGGCCGACGTGGCCCGTTTTGCAGGCGTGTCGACGGCCACCGTATCGCGTTGCCTCAACGCGCCCGAACAGGTTCAGAAAAAGACCCGCGACAAGGTGCTCGCGGCGGTGGCCGAGCTTGGCTATTCGCCCAATTTCTCGGCGCAGTCGCTGGCGGCCAAACGCACCAACACCATCGGCGCCATCATCCCCACCATGGACAATGCCATTTTCGCGCGCGGCCTGCAGGCGGTCCAGGAGGAGCTGGGCCGGGTGGGTGCCACCTTGCTGGTGGCCAGCTCGTCTTACCGGCGGGATCTTGAGGCCGATCAGATCCGTGCGTTGGTGGCGCGCGGGGCGGATGGGCTTTTGCTGATTGGTCATGACCGCGACGCCGAGGTCTATGCGTTTCTGGACCGACGTCAGGTGCCGGTTGTGGTCTCCTGGGCCTATGACCCGACGCAACCCAAGCCATCCATTGGGTTTGACAATCGCAAAGCGATGCGCGCCATGGCCAAAGTGGTGCTCTCAAAGGGTCACAGACGGATTGCAGCCATCTCTGCGCGGCAATCCGACAATGACCGCGCTCGGGAACGCATGGCCGGCGTAAGAGAGGCGATGACGGAGGCCGGGCTTGATGCCAGCGATCTGCCAGTCTTTGAAACCCAGTACACGATTGAGGCCGGCGGCGCGGCCTTTACCGCTTTGATGAACGGTACCCCTGCCCCAACGGCGGTGATCTGCGGCAATGACGTCTTGGCGGTTGGCGCATTGAAAGCCGCACAAACGCTGGGCCTGAAGGTGCCTCAGGACGTGTCGATCACTGGATTTGATGACATTGAGTTGTCTACCGTCACCACACCTGCGCTGACGACAGTGCATGTGCCCCACCGGGAGATGGGTGTGCTGGCGGCGCGCGCGCTGTGGCAGATGGTGACAGGTGAAACAGACGGGGAGAGCCTGCACCTCGACACCAGACTGCAGTTGCGCGACACCTTGGCGGCACCTGCACTCTCAACCTGACGCTACGGTCACATTGCGCCCTGCTTCTTTCTTTTGCCAAATACCCTTGCCGGAGGCGTTCGAGGCCGTCCGCCCAAGGATCAGGTTGTAGAATGGTTGCGCCTCTGCCGTCTTTGGGTAATGCTTTTTCCATGTCACGGGACAACAAGACCCGGATAAAATCAGGGAGAATACCATGAAAACCAAATTAATCCTTGCAGCAACGTTGCTTGCCACGACGGCAGTGGCGGCGTCTGCGGAAACATTGCGATGGGCGCGCGCGGGCGACTCGCTGACGCTGGACCCCCATGCACAGAACGAAGGCCCGACCCACACCCTGGCCCATCAGATCTATGAGCCGCTCATCATTCGCGACCATTCCGGTGCGTTCCAGGCGGCTCTGGCCACCGATTGGGCCCCGAAAGAAGGCGATCCGAACGTGTGGGTGTTCAACCTGCGCCAGGGCGTGACCTATCATGACGGGTCCGCTTTCACATCTGAGGACGTGATCTTCTCCATCAACCGTGCAAAATCCGAAAACTCGGCGATGAAAGAGCTTCTGACCTCTATCGTCGAAGTGCGCGCAGTGGATGATCACACGGTGGAATTCGTGACAGACGGGCCAAACCCGATCCTGCCTGCGAACATGACCAACCTGTTCATGATGGACAAAGACTGGACCGAAGCCAATGGCGCACAGGCCGTCCAGGACATCGCGGGCGGTGAGCCCACGTTTGCCTCCTCCAACACCAATGGCACGGGCGCGTATGTGCTTGTCAGCCGGGAACCAGACGTAAAGACCGTTCTGAGCGCCAATGACAGCTACTGGGGCAAAGATGAGTTCCCGCTGGCCGTGAGCGAGATTGTCTATACGCCCATTCAGAACGCCGCGACCCGTGTGGCCGCCCTTCTGTCGGGTGAGGTGGACTTTATCCAGGACGTGCCGGTGCAAGACCTCGGCCGTGTGGCGGAGACGGATGGCCTGGTCGTGAAGACCGCGCCGCAGAACCGGGTGATCTTCTTTGGCATGAACCAGGGTGCTGACGACATTGCCAATGACAATGTCGATGGTGCGAACCCGCTCTCTGATGTGCGCGTGCGCAAGGCCATGTCTATGGCCATGAACCGCGACGCGATCAAGAAGGTTGTGATGCGCGAGCAATCCGCCCCCGCGGGCATGATCGCACCGCCGTTCGTCAACGGTTGGAATACGGCGATGGACAGCTCGTCGTCCACTGATGTTGAGGCGGCCAAAGGAATGATGGCCGATGCTGGCTATGGCGATGGCTTCTCGATTCAGCTCGATTGCCCCAATGACCGCTACGTCAATGATGAAGCGATCTGTCAAGCGGCCGTTGGCATGCTGGCGCAGATTGGCGTCACGGTGAACCTGAATGCGCAGCCGAAGGCACAGCACTTTCCGCTCATCCAGAACAGTGAGACGGATTTCTATATGCTGGGCTGGGGTGTGCCGACCTACGATTCCGAGTACATCTTCAACTTCCTCGTGCACACGCGCGGTGACGAGCGTGGCAGCTGGAACGGCACAGGCTTCTCTGATGCAGACACCGATGCCAAAATCCAGACGCTGGCCTCTGAAACCGATCTGGATGCACGCAATGCCACGATCAACGACATCTGGACCGTGGTGCAGGATCAGCAGCTCTACATCCCGATCCACCACCAGGTGCTCAACTGGGGCATGACCACGAGCGTCGGCACCGAGGTGAGCCCGGAAGATGATCCAAAGTTCAAGTTCTTCACAATGAACTGATCAAACTGAAGCGGCGGCCATTTTACGGGCCGCCGCTTTTCTGCTAAGGCCGTGCATCTGCCATGGTTTTGGCCAATAAAAACTGAGTGGGGCTCTCGGACATGTTTGGGTACATCCTGCGACGCGTGGCGCAATCCGTGCTGGTTTTGCTGGTGGTGGGGTTTGTGGCTTTTGCCATGTTCCGCTTTGTCGGTGATCCGATCGACAATATGCTGGGGCAGGAGCGCACACTGGAAGATATCGAGCGGCTGCGCGCGCAGCTTGGCCTCGATGACAATTTCTTCGTTCAGTATTACCGTTTTCTTGAACAGGCCGTTCAGGGCAATTTCGGGCTGAGCTACCGGCAAGGGCGCGAAGTATCGGAAATCCTGCTGGAGCGGCTGCCCGCGACGCTGGAACTGGCCTTCGTATCCGGGCTTCTGGCACTGGTCGGGGGCATCGTGCTGGGCATTTTCACCGCGATCCGCAAGCGCGGCGTGTCGGCCAATATCATCATGTCCGTGTCGCTGATCGGCGTGTCGCTGCCCACGTTCCTCATCGGTATCGTGTTGATTTACATCTTCTCGGTCGAGCTTGGCTGGTTGCCCAGTTTCGGACGCGGGGAGGTCGTCCAACTGGGTGGATGGAGCACAGGTTTCCTGACGGAAAGCGGGCTTAAGGCTTTGATTTTGCCCGCAATCACTCTGGGACTTTACCAGATGACGCTGATCATGCGGCTGGTGCGGACAGAAATGCTGGAAGTGCTGCGGATGGATTACATCCGCTTTGCCCGCGCCCGAGGGATCAAGTCGCGCGTGATCAATTTCCGCCATGCGCTCAAGAACACGCTGGTGCCGGTGATCACGATCACGGGGCTTCAGCTGGGTTCCATTATCGCCTTTGCCATTATCACCGAGACGGTGTTTCAGTGGCCGGGTGTCGGGCTTCTCTTCATCAACGCCATCCAATTCGTGGATATCCCGGTGATGGCCGCGTATCTGATGATGATTTCGGTGATGTTCGTGGGCATCAACCTGATCGTGGACATGCTTTATTTCGCGATTGATCCAAGGCTGCGGGTTGATCGGGGAGGGTCAAACTGATGACAGATGCACCGATGGAACAGGCGGCCCCCAAGCCGGAAATGACCAAGATGCAGCGCTGGTGGGACAGCGATTTTATGTATTCGTTCCGGCATGCGCCTG
>ERZ1740068.920-NODE-920-length-11068-cov-9.885408_pt1 | contig 11068 bp, 10 predicted proteins | sample MGYA00581735_ERZ1740068 | MGnify/ENA primary metagenome ERZ1740068 (study PRJEB43018, sample SAMN04849740) | marine metagenome | isolation source: floating plastic debris | place: Pacific Ocean | collected 2008-08-30 | study: EMG produced TPA metagenomics assembly... | reverse complement strand
CTGCCACTCTCAAACCACTGACAGCTATGAGCTACATGTACTTAAACACTGTACAATACACAGGTTATAATCATGCACTGTAGAAAATTCTACTATTCATATAATACACTACCGATTTTGGTTTATGCAGATGAAATCGGGAACGCCGGCTGTGCCGACGTGTGATACGCCCCGAATCCTGAACACAAAACAGTAAGGGCTTCAAAGTTAGAACAGAAAAGGGTAACTGGTAGTCTAAGTACTCTTACTCCAACTCGGGGGAATAGGTTGCACCCACTAACTCTTCTCGTTTTGGAGTCTGAGAACATAGACTAGGTAACAGGGGATATCTCACATGATTGGCATGATAGACCTCACAAATCACTGCATTCATCATAGAGGTTTGCTCTATGTGTCCAAACTTGAAGAAATGTTTTTGAAAACAGATTTGTGAGTTCATATTCCATACATACACTCAGTTTGTTTCACAATGGTTTTTTCGCAATAAATTTGTTCAAAAAGTGAAACAAAAACACAGCAACGTGAGAAATTAATGAATGGTAAGATAGTTGCTTGCGGCCCCGTTTAGCGATAGATACCTTTCTAGATTTGAGCTGTTTATTGGTTGGTCTATGGCCTCCTGGCATAGATTTTGTTCGTTTTACACGATTGCTGTTAGCTAATGAACTGTTGACCAGTGTGTGATTAGCCATGGAATTGTTGATAGTGGTAGACTTGGAGTGGTTTAAGATTGAGCCTGCGTTCTCCTCCAACCCCTGTCTACAATCACACAATATTATATAGAAATTAACCTAATGAGTCAACACCATCATGTCATGAGTTGGCTAGGGAAATGACCTAATAAAGCACATGACACAGTTTCCATACAAAATAACCATGGATTGTGTTTCCAGTATAGGCAGTTTTCCATACAGTGCAGATGTGTAGTACATAAGGTCTACCACATGAAAACAATGGGAGTAAAAAAACTTTAACTATATGGACAACTCCACGTATATGTACTTAGGGTTGCAGGCAACGAGAAGTAGATTCAAAATCAATTGCCAATCACAATTCCTATGCAATGTCATGACACATTCATGTGATTAGAAGGAATTTTCCTGGGAATTTTTGGGTGGGCAGGCAGTAATGTCAGCCAAAATTTCAGGGAAAGTTGACTCAATCCAACAGTGCATAGTGATGTACATTGTGCAATGTCTCGTACCCCACGAAACGTGGTGGATGTGATGTTAGGCTATCTACATACAACAGTTGTACACTAACCACACTAAGAATACTGGTGTAGTAAAAGATGTTTCAGTTAAAGCAATAATATGAAAGCTGGAAATTTCAGATCGCACACATTTATGTGTTCTGCAGGCATAGTAATCTCACAAGCTGTTGAAGCGAGAGTTATGGTTACTGCATCATTTGTAACGGTAGTTTAAATTAAATCAGAGGGAAATATGGGATATGACTTGTTCCATGGATGCACTTTACAATCCCTGCTTCTGTTATATTAGCACTCCCACTTACAGAAGAAAAGCATTATTGCATGAGGGACTGCATCCAGTTTTCCATGAGGGAAAAGGATTCTATATTTCTAATTGAAAACTCCCTGAGAAACACCCCACAACATTTTGCAAAGTTTATAAGTTTGTAGAAAAACTGGACTAGGTAAGCACTTGTTTCTTTTTTGCATCTAAATTTGTGCAGGAAATGAGGGCTGATTAGAAAATGAGGTGGTCAGCGTTTGCAGTCACACTTATTTTGTGTTTAGGGTGTTACAACGATGAGTAACTACAATGAAATCTGATCAGGGAGGGTGAGATAGGCTCACCGAACCGACCCTCCCTCGTCTGACAATGTTAGATCTCTAACACACTGAGGCTTTGTGAGTGTGAGATCATAAACTAACCTGCTTCCTCGAGGCAGCCTGTTAAAATAGTCGTAACAGAAAATCATCACTCTCTGGTTGGTCAGAATTGAGCAGTTTGACGGTAAAATTAACAGATTTCTATTTCAATTATGTAATCAATGATTCGACTGACAGCAGAAATATAAATTATGGGATTGACCAGCTAAATTTTGAGTAAGGTTTGTGATAATCAAATTTCAGCTGCAAATATAGAAAGTTTTATGACTCTCCTAATCAGCGATAACTCTGGCAGACAAGCAGGTGAATTTCGTATCTGATAAAATCTGCTGAATGCCATGAAACAATGCACAACTACCGTGTCGGTTTGCTCATTTGAGCACTTGTAGCATGGTAATGATCTTGCGGGTATAAAGTGCCACCCAAACATAAACCCAACATATAGATACAGTCTTAAAATCAAGGGTTGGAAACTGGCATTAACTAACAGTATGTAGCCTACTTGTCATTTTCCACCCCTGACACTGACCATTTACAGCAGCTAGAATCACCACACAGCCTGCTATGTTGAATTTGTAACGACAAACTCAACAGGGCTAGTCGTACTTCTAGCTACTGCTTGTGTCTAAAACTATCCGACCGAGGTGTTGATGTGATATTAAACAGAAATTGACAGATCAACTAAACCAAGGGATTATCATGTCTAAACTACGGAAAAAATTGGCAGAGGTTAGGATGTGAAATGATGGAATCACTGGGGGTTGACAATCACATGAAATCTGAGTTGATGTGAAACAGTCACGGAATATCCGACGACATAAAATCTCTAACTAATAAATCAAGTGTAGTATATCTGTATTATTATACGCCTGTGATGTTGTTATGACAGCGTTATTTTTTGTTAGTTACCTTAATGATCTGTTTCGCATAACACTGAAGAAAAAACACTGACTCATTTAGCTTATCAAGCAGTAACTAGGCCTACACATACATGTATTACAGAAATATCTGAAAATGATTACACTTGAAATACCAGGATTACACATATAATGGGTCAAATATGGGACTACGATAAAGATGACATCACTGATTAATCCCCCACAGGATATGTCTCTCACATTTTGGTATCTGATTTGGGGAGTGCATGCTGGGGGGTATATGTGTGATTGATAAAGGGGTCTGTTGCTGTTGCTTGTGCAACACTCACGAGAAATACAAATCTGGAAGTGACCTAGATAGTTCCTCGAATTCTTCCCTATGTAACACAGACATGACATAGAAAAGTAAAAAACCGCATTTTCATTTCGTTTTAATATTACACTTAAAACTGTATTGATTTCCTTTCAAGTCTCGGACGCCTTTCACACCTGTTGTTAGGCCCTACTTCTTTCCTAGCCAGTATCAAACAATAATGCAAATGTCTATAATGCAAACTAAAAATGGCTTTATCATAGTGATTTGGAAGGGCGAGGATGAGTTTCCATGAATATCCCATTTTAAACTACATCTTTGAAGTCTTAAGCTTACTTTTGCCGTTTTATGATACCTTGTGATTTCCAACTTGTAGGTTACCACTAAATACTGAGCAACCCTAATCTCGCAACAGAGCCCTAACGACAAACAGGATACAGGAACAATGATTATCTGGTAATCTAGCGGTTGAATCCGAAATAGTATGACTTACTGCATAAGCATTTGAGTGAAGGATAGATACTCAACAAGAACATCCAATCCTCTGTTCTCCTCGTTCAGGAAATCTCTCACCCACCTACACAAATACAACAATCATTACATTGTGAATGACAAAACAGGTATGGTACACTGGCAGGATCCACAAGGGCTATGAGTATACAGTTTGTTTAAGAACTATCTCTAGTAATCCATGACTTATTGAACAAACAGCATGGCCCCTGTGGATGGCTAAGAAGACATGAAGTCATGCTATCAGCTAAATTTTTGCCTTAACTACCAAACACTGTCTATTCCATTTTCACTACACATTATTACATTAGAACATACATAGGTCAGACTTATGCTGTAGCTCATCACCAGTTGATGACAGATAAAAAACGCACAATATCGCCAATGTTAAATCAGTCATATCTGAAAAATGAGAACATTACGATAATTGTCAGCAGGCCGACGAGACTCAACTTTCAGTCTTGAAATGTCTTGTCAAAATTTGAGAGTCAAATTAAGACAGCCTTTGTTAACAGCACCACAATGTACATGCATCTAAAAGTTTAGGAGTGCATCTTCAATTCTTGGCTCATCGCTCATACGTGCCTCTTAAAGTTGGCCATAATTAGCAGTATCCAGAATATTGTACTTCAGCTCCTCATCATGCTATAATCTATCAATCTGTAATGGTCTGTTATTATTTTTCGTCAGACACAGTGGCCTGTAATCACTGATATGAGGTTCTGTTATCAGTCAGGACAATTCCGGCCTGATTAACTCCTAATCTGATAAACCCTTGCACATCAGCAGCAAACAAAGCACTGCAAACCAATGTATGTGTCACATTATCACTGGCTTGTTAGTGACATGATACCTCCAACGCTAATATGATCAGATCAGCTGACTGACTCCACTGACTGGGATAGTACTGTCCATGGTGCCTGAGTTACTTCATTGATACACTGTCAGCTGAATTTGACTTATGATTTTGACTCGTTGTGTTTTTTGACTTTTTACAAGTAATAGCTTGGCTCGATTCGACTCCCATAATATAGCCAATTTAATTGCGGTTGCAATGATGGTTCCATCGACTACATGTAGCCGTTGGTTTTCTCACAAACTAGGTAGAGCGGATAGTCAGAAATGGCATTCTATTCCTAACTGCAGTAGTAAAAAGGTCAGCAGTGGCAAAATAGCTGGCAGCTTTCAGTAAGCAACGGTGACCCAAATACGGCAGATACGCAGTCACACTTTTGATTGGAATGGGAAGAATGTGGCTGCATAATAAAATAATACTGAGATTTGCCAGCATAACATGTAACCTGGAAGATGTGTCAAACATCTTCATCTCATTTATTTAGTAGTCTTCAGGGCTAGTCACCACATGTGTAGTGTTGATGGTGAAGTCCACTAGCCCATGTCTGATTAATGCAGAGTTTCAAAATTATGTTTGGGAGTTTCTCAACATATTCATGACAGGTGTAGAGAATGACAAATAGAAACCTCATGCCTAAGTGTTGACATGCGTGAGCTTCTGCTTGGTGCTATGTTATGCTATGTGTCCTGTCCACCCTACATCGATGATGTTCTCAGCCAAGAACTGACTCAGTGTTTGCTAGAAGTGGTCATTAATCAAATATTAAGTGAGAATGCGCAAACAACTTATACTCCAGCTCATTTAGAAGTTATTGGATGACCATTATGCGTTATGTAACCTCAGTATTATTATTGACTTTCTGCAGGCGATTCCAGCCTGCAATCAGCATGACTCAAGCCTCCGCAGCCACGCCGCTGGCTTGTGAACTCAGCTTAACCAGCAACAAAGCTGTAGCTGTTGGCTCTAATACTTGGGACGGCTAGATGAACCATTCGTTGTCTTGTCGGGGCAGATTGATATGTACATGTAACAGAGCTGATATGTAGATTGTATTGATAAATGTATTGATATTGCTCTTATGATGCTAATCAAATAACTGACATCTTATTCAGCTTGTGCTTCAATAAGTACACAGTTCCGCGTCCATCCAATTAGCTATGTTAGCAGCAGCGTCTCTCTAGTTTTTTATACTTGTTTGCATATGTTGCTGTTTTTTTTCATAGGTAGGAGTTATATCTGCCCACACATGCGGTGCTTAGTTCCCTCAGCCATGGCCACACAGATGGTATGTGGGTGAGATGATAGAGATGGATGATGGTATGCTGAATTCTGTCAGTACAGCTTTGTCTCCATTTGTTCCAAAAGCCAACCATTCAATGTGGGGCAGACAGAGAAAGCCAGGCCTCTGTACAAGTAGAAGCGGTGCGGCACTGGCACATCATAAGACAACTGCAAGAGGCGATTGTCTGTAGAACATAGGATGTCATGATTATCAGTGACGAGATATGCATGTCACTGACATCTCACAGGGAGTTTACCTATCATCAATCAGGCGTTCCCAATAGAGACCAGCTAGGCTACGGAAGCTGACAGCTGCTTTTGAATGGTGTAGAGCTGCCACGGTCGCAGCCTCACGCATAAGCACATTCTTGTGTCTTTTTCTGAGTTTGCAGCCAGCTGACACAGTAGACTCAGAGACACAGTCAACTGAGTGAACTTGCTGTGGCAGCTGTTTTCGACCAGTTGAGATGCTGCGAGATGTTTAATGATATACTTGACAGGATGTTGACCCGGCTTAGACGCCCTCATTCACATGTTAATGGCGTTAAAAGTCACAGTGGTGGCTTAATCAGCTTTGATGGTAGGATACATCAAACTTACTTCCCCATGTTTTATATAGCGTGTGCGTTGCGCTGAATTATTGTGCATGGCAACTCGCTGAAATATTGTGGGTGGCAACTCAAGTTATCTTTAGAGCTGGAGTTTAAACCGTTCATATCCATGACTCTCCCATTTCCTGTTTCAGATTTTTAAACATCTAACCTCCGTGTCAAAGTGGAATCATAGATCAAAGCGGGAACATTGATGCTATCGTATAGCGTCTCACGCCATCATGGATGGACTCAAATTGATTTTTAATGATCATTTTATGATCTACTGCATTATAAACTTACATAACCAGGATATGAACGACGCATATGTCATCATTCTTTCTAACATTGAGTGCCAAACAGTGTTATGTGCTCAGAGTTACCAGTAGCCTTCACTTGATGCACCTGTTATGTACCTAGTATTTCCCAGCCCAGATTGGTCTCCTCATCTTGCAGTTGAATGCTGGTGGTTACGCTAACAGGCTACATAAAAATTCTGGTTGTGTTGAGTAGTGGGTTCAGTTGTGCTGCCCTTATGTTTTGAGAGCCTACCAACATCGGTCGATAGCCCCATACCTAATATAACTAAAATCTCTACATACTTGTACAAACATAGATGTAAATTGTAGCATACACTGTATATGTGGCTTACATTGTCGCTGCTCAGATAAATGTCCTTCATACCAATCATTGTCAAGTATGCATTTTCCACAGTACCGCTATGTACAAAATGCATAGTAGTCGCCCGGTCTACGGGTTATTAAGTCCCATGAGTAAACCGTACAGAGACATAGCTGAATATACATACTGTATGTGATTAGTTCGTAATGATATCTCCAGATCCCTCAGCACCTGAGTAGATGTCTGGTGTCCGATCAACTTCTTATTCTGTGTAATAAAATGGTAAAAACTCGATAAAAAGAGGGTCATGTGGGTATTAGGTACTTGGCACTGGCAGTGAGGCATTGGTGCATAAACATGGTTAGAACGTTTAACTACTACAGTATACAGTATATGTACAGGCTTGGGCTTTTGAAATTTTACTATTATATATTATATATAGCGGTACCTCAGACTTTCTGTCGATCAATGAAAAACCAAAGCGCACACCAACTAAAATCTATCACGAGGAGAACCACCATGGTCTCAATTCGGTCAGCCAGGACATCAAATTACCCTATCACATAAGTTCAACTGGTAGCTATGGCTTATCACTGAATAATCTTATCAGAAACATGAATTGTTTTGTACTGCAATGTACTGATTGTCAAGAGCTAAGCAAACATCCAAATTGATAGATAGTGAGCCAGCCACCGCCTCCATCCCATGCCAGTAGTACCCAACCAGTACATTCCTTACCGGTACACAGGGAAAACTTATACAATGCCCCAAACTCCTATCCCAATAGTCTCCATTCCAAAGACCCAATCATTTGCCGTTTTCCGCGGTTTTGCACATTTCGATTCAGCACACTTACTTTCCACAGATTCCCATTCGGAGAAGTTTCGGAACATGAAGGAAGTAAACATGTTTACCCTGCCAAACAAACCCATGACTTTGGCCTTATTATTCTGAGTGAATAAGTAAAAAACTTATTAAGTGAAGTTCACTTGCACCCACTTCCTTATCTATTCCATCAATGAGCGAATAATTCACATCAGAACTTTAAATTCGTAGTGTTGTGAGCAGATTGTTTGAATAGGGCTGCAGGGGAGTGAACTGGGGGAATGATATACATGTAGATAATTTGACAACACTTTGCTGCCTTCAAAACACTTATAGTTCATTGTCATTAGATGCCATCTAAAATACTGGAACAGTTGCTTGAAGACATGATGTATCAAAGTTTTTGATAGGCTATAGTGTTGATAAGAAATATTCAAAGCAACGCTATAATCATGGTAGGGCCCGCCATTTGTTCACAAATCACACCCCAGCCTCAACCTCGGGGCTGCACTACCTCGCTCATTTTCAGTCAAGATTTGTTTACCTTTGACCCCTTCATCGTCATGTGAGCTTTCAGTTTATCAAGATAGAAGCTGGGTGGGTCTCTGACTGCGACTAATTCCTGTAAATATCAAAACAGAAATGGTATGTTAGTGTTAGTGATGCCAAACACCAGTACAGCTGACAAATATCTCATGTGACGTAAGGTCTGAAAATTACCATGGCCATCAATGTACAAAAAATGTGTCCTCTTCCATGCAAAAAGTCATCCATACCATCTGGATAGAAGGCCTGTCTACTACTACTGTAACTTGAGTAAGAAACTCTAACACCAGCAATGCTCTGCATGCCTGTGTCACATTTCGTTCTCGGAAGACCTGTAGTGTCCATATTCCATCAGCACACTTTTGCCTTATGAATGACAGTTGGGTCAGCTTTCAGATGGTTTCTTTTCATAATAACTGGTATGAAATAAATTCGAATCAGACAGTCCAAAATCCCTCGGCAACCGTTGAAAATCAATGTTGCATTGATTACATTGGAGCATCCCTCTTTTCTCCCTTTGTGGTAAAAGCAGTAAATTATAATCCAATCAACACCAGAAGTGGTGTTCTTCAAAACCCATCTCATCCTGAACACTTGTATGGTCTCAATAAGATTGCTGTATACTCTACTACTAGGCCTACATTATAATTCAGCAGGCCATAATTTTCTCTAGGTCAGCGGACTACAACCAAACAGTTGTTAGACCATGAATAATTATACATGTAGGTTAATTTGACTCTTGAGATGGGTTGAGAACTGCATTGTGCAGTGCTTCAATCCCATCAATATAGCGAAAGACTTCTGTTTGGTTATATCAACATCAAAACTGTCCTAGCAGGTAATTGCAGTCAGCCATCGTAGTACGATAAAAATTTTACAACAGCCTGATCAAACCAGGAACGGCAAAACCATGGTTGTCCCTAACTTATCCCCATCCTGCCCAGTGAAACGCCCAGTCTTAGAGCTCAGGCAACTAAAACTGAGGATCTACAGAGCTAGATACACTTTGATAGTAAAGAGCCACACAATCTACCATGACCTCAGTCTGCGCATTGTGACTTGATCCTCATGCGTTTTAAGTTGCGTGCGGTTAAAATAACATCCCACCAATGAATTAACCCCATTTAGTCAGACAATGACAGCCTACCTGATCACAGACAATATCCCACTTCTTTTCATCATCAAACTGTCTCATTGCTCTCTCCTTGTCTATGGGTAAATCCAACTTAGCCTGAAACAACAAAAAAAGTGTCCTACAGCTACAGTTAGGAAATGCTAACATGAGGTCTGTTTTTTTTGAAACCATCGTTCTATTTTAACAGCAAATTGTAGCAGTATTTATTGACACTGAAACCCGCAGCTCAAACCCTAACCAGCGGTATTGGCCTATCCGCAATTCAACACAGTGTGTAGCCTTCTTAGTAGGCCTAAGATGGAAAGGAAGTATACATGCGACTCAAAAAATTTAGGTTTGAGGCTTCTGACGAAACATAACTCATTAAAATGTGCTCAGAATATTATTCATCAACAAAATATCATCCCATATGCAAATTTCGATAGATCCCACTGCCAAATCAATACTCAATGTCAAGTTGGTCACCATTCACATGAACTGCAGTTCTCCCGATTTCGATGGAGGTCATTTACCAGTTATTCAACCTCATAGCATATGCCTAGCCTTTAGATACTGAATGTGATCATTCAAACAAACACTTGGATGTTTTATGGCCATCATTCTCGGTTCGCATCTTTGCACAAAATCATAAACTATTATGACAAGGCAAGAATTGATAATGTTACAACTAAACCAGCTATGATCTAAATTACCTAATATCACACCTCATCAACATTGTCCTAGATAGTTCTGCCATGACGTCAACTACATAGGTACCCCCAATAAAAGTGCCTAGGTAGGCCTAGCAAGGAAGCATACGTCAAGCCAGCAATAGTCCAGCGCATAGGCTTGTTATCGAAAACCATATATTGATGACAATGTCGAATTGGCAAACATTAGACTCAGACCATGTCAGATCATGTCACAGATTTGCTATGTTAATCTGATATTGTAAGCCTGTAATTTCCAGGCAATTTCCCAGTCAAAACTGACACTTAGCAGCTATAAATACTTGAGAATGGCTACTGCCACAAACACAATAACATTGGTGGGCTTCCGTTGTTTACTTAGCGGCTGAATATAACACTGAGGATATAACATACAATTAAATCTAATAAGGGTAAAGAATGATTCAGTATTCAAAAGGCTTCTGTGTACATTTTACTAGTCACCCAATTGTGAGAATTAGATAACCCTACTGACAATCAAGTTTGCTACTGATGCAATAAAAGCGTTAGTACTGAGCAGCAAATGTAGGCCAATGTGATTTTTAGGAAGATGCTAATAATAATTTATCTCGTTGGATTACTAGATGCTGAATAATCAAACGCAAGTTTCACCTTTATAGCCGTGTACATAAATAAAAATGCTGGTACCCATATGGCAAGTGAAAGTATGGCAGGCTTAGGTCTGTTTGAAGTGATCTGCACGCAAAAATGTGAGCGATGCAGCACAATCATCCTAATTTATTACCGAGACTGTAAAAAATACTGACATACATCGTAATATAGAAATCGGAACTCTATATCAAAACCAGTTTACTAGGTTTATAGGGAGTGGCATGAATCCTAAACTAATTACCACACCACGCCAAAGACATTGGGCATGTACAGGGTAATAATGATTAAGGGGGGTGTTCCACCAAAATTGTAAGATTTTTGAGTATTTCAGCCAAATTA
>ERZ1740068.919-NODE-919-length-11094-cov-3.357279_pt1 | contig 11094 bp, 13 predicted proteins | sample MGYA00581735_ERZ1740068 | MGnify/ENA primary metagenome ERZ1740068 (study PRJEB43018, sample SAMN04849740) | marine metagenome | isolation source: floating plastic debris | place: Pacific Ocean | collected 2008-08-30 | study: EMG produced TPA metagenomics assembly... | reverse complement strand
GCGGATGATCGATAAATCGTAAGTGACATACTAATAATCTGCGGCTAAAGAGTCAAAAGCGTATAATTCTTCAATCATGTCTCGTTCGACAGCCATGAAGTCAGAAAGCCATATTCTTAGAATCTTTTTCATCTTCGGATTTTCGAAGACATCTGGATCAAATAAAATCTGCTTTACCGACTCATTGTATCCTTTTACCAACTCTTCATACTTTTCAATTTCACTTAGCTGGTTGATCAAATCATATGAAACAAGCGTATGATTCTCATTTTCAAACAGGAACTGCCAGGTTGTAGATTTCAAATCAGGTGTATATAATCCTTTTCCTTTACCAATCGCATCGAAAAGCGTACTCTTATCATCCTCCAACATTGTTTTCAATGAGTCTAGCAGAACGTTCTGTCGAGAAAGGGCATATTGGAGTTCATCAATATTTTCCATGTTTTGAGTTCGAATCGCCTTGATGGTGGTTTTGAGGTATTGCTTATCAGCGTATCGTTCCTGGATATTACTTATTACTACTGCGATTAGGATTCCAATTATGACCGGAACAGTCTCGAGAAAAATCGATTTAGATGAGCCATTTTTCATAATGATCAATAGTAAATAATTAAGATCAAAAGGAACAATGAATCGACTTTCTAGTTTCCAATATTAACTTAATGTTAACTTTAAATTACCCAAATTAGGATTTTAGTTCATTTTGAGTTAACATTGTTATCCATTAAGGGTAATATTAGCATAACATAAACGCGGAAGAGATGATGAAGAAGTACTTATTATTGATTGTAATGGCCACCTGTATGTTAAGCGTTCAAGCTAATCATAATGATGATAAGGCCATGAGTCCAAAACCTGTGAATTACAAGGAAGTAATATCAGATATTGAATATCCATTGGTTTGTAAAGAAAAAGGTATTGAGGGTTTAGTTATTGTTAGTTTAAAAGTGGGTATGGATGGAAAAGTGATCAACCATCAGTTTGAAACCTACCCATGTACTGATCTGCGTGATGCAGTGAAGGATATTCTTCCAGAGTTGGTATTTGAGCCAGCTAAGGACAAGGACGGAGAAGTTGTAGTTGGAAGAATTACTATTCCAGTAAACTTTAAGCTGACTATCTAGCAGCTCAAAGTGATAGATCAATTGTAAACCGCTTCATTATTGGAGCGGTTTTTTTGTGTTTTTAAATTGCTCATTATTAGTTCGTTAAACGAATTTGATATTGAAAACCAGTGGTAGGTCTAGAGAAAATTTTCAGACCCACTATCATAATTCTTCAAATTAGATTTAGTTTTGAGGCAGATTCTTACACCACCTACTAAGAATCAATTCCATACCTCCATGAAAATTAGATTAGATCAAACCTGTTCGGGTGAACTGGTTTTTGCTTATATCTAATTGGGGAAAAGTGAAGGAAACAACAAGAGAAGAAATCACTCTCTTTGAATTACTTGAAATTTTATGGGATGCCCGGAAGTTCTTTTTCCGAGTTGCCGTAATCAGCGGATGCTTTGGCCTGGTCATTGGTTTTTCTTCTCCAAAGGAATGGAGAGCTGAAGCCAGGGTATTGTTGAATCATTCAGATCAGATGGATCTCTCAGGATCCTTAGGGGATCTAGCTGGATTAGCCGGTTTAAATCTCCCAAACAGCACAAGTAGCACTATAAATCCATATGCCTTCGAAGACATCTTAAAAGGAGACCCTTTTATCAAATCGTTACTATCCACTCCATTTAAGTATCGATCAGATACAATTCTATTTCAAGATTATTGTGAGAAACATTTGAAAAAAACTTGGTTTCAAAAGTTAAGATCTCTACCCGGTTACATCGCATCATTATTTAATCAGTCTAATCGAGTAATTGAGGGATACTCAGACTTTATCGCAGTAACTGCGAAGGAAGAACAATTGATTGATCGCTTAGAAAAAAGAATCTCATATGAATATGATGCAGAGAAAGGAATACTCACATTTAGCATGGATATTCAAGATCCATTGCTTTCTGCACAGATAGGCCACTTTATGATGAACTACCTGAGTGAATACGTGGATCAATTTGTAAATAGACAAAATGAAACCAGGCTAGTCTTCATATCTAACCAGCTTAATGAAAAAGAAGAAAGCTTCAAGCTTGCTCAGTATGCCTTAGCAAAGTTCAGAGATGAGAACACCATGCTGAATTCTAATCTGGTAAAGAATCAGCTAGAAAGATTAAAAACAGACTACAACCTATCTTTTTCATTGTACGCTGAAATGGCTCAAAATTATGAGCAGATCAAAATCTCGCTGGAAGAAGATCAAATGGTAATTCAACCCTTGGGGCCCATTACTATTCCAGTTGAGGAGGTTGCTCCCAACAAACCGATCATTCTCCTGAGCTGTGTTTTCACAGCTTTAACTGTTTCGATATTCTACTTGCTTGTTAAGATGAGAGTGACTGATAACAGATGAATACGATAAAGTCACATATCATCCCCTTTCAGCTAATCAAAGGAACATTCATGGTGCTGGCACTTAAAAGTAGTGGAGCACTTTGCACCTTAGCCATCAACCTTATCATTTCAAACAAATTTGGCGCCTCCACACTAGGGACGTATCAACTTATTTTGACACTTCTCATAGTCTTCGGAATACTTGGAAGACTGGGGTTAGATACGTATTCAGTGAAGTTCATTCCTTCATCTAAAGGTAATCCATCCCTTCAAACGGGATTTATACTCAGAGCCTTAGTTTTATCAATTTCAGCGACAATTCTTCTCTCCATACTTACAAATGTATTTGCCTATGAAATCAGCGAATGGCTATTTTCGAGTGACAGTTTTATCCTGATAAAAGGTCTCTCGCTTGTACTTGTTCCTTATGTCGTTTTTACGTTAATAAGTGAATTTTTTAAGGCCTTTGAGCAAGTAGCATTATTCGCATTTTTCAGAAATGCCATGCTTCCTCTATTGGTTCTCCTTTTCTTACTTGTATCAATCAGCTATTCCGATATTCAAGCTAGCCCTGTGTATATTTTATATACCGCCATTATATGTGTATTTATAATGACAGGCTTATTCTTTTGGAGATTTTTACAAAGATCCGGTTTTAGCATATCTGAAGCAAAACTCCTTCAGAGTTCAAGATCAATATTGAATGCAGCCTACCCTATGCTTTTTGTTTCATCAAGCATCTTCTTGCTAAACTATCTAGACTATTACTTTATTAGCATTTTCCTGACGGAAGCAGAAGTAGGCCGTTACGCAGCTTGTGTACAACTATCAATGCTACTATCATTTCTACTGAACGCCACTAATAGTTATATAAGCCCTCAATTATCATTCGACTATATCAAAAGCAACTATCGACAGCTAAAAGAAGGATTTTGGAATGCGCTGAAACTCAATATTAGCATCGCTATCCCACTCTTCACTTTAATGGCTGTTAAACCATCCTTTTTTTTAGGCTTATTCGGAGAAGAATTTATTCAGTCAAATACGACGCTGATACTTGTCAGTGGTGGTTTTCTGATCAATGCGCTATGTGGTCCTGTCGGAACTTTCATGAATATGACTGATTCACAGCGTCAATTCATGCGAATAACCATCATTGCAGTTTTGACAAATCTTGGTCTCAATATTTGTCTGATTCCTGTCATGGGAATTAATGGAGCTGCAATTGCCACGCTTATTTCGACCTCCATCTGGAATGTCGCAGGATTTATCCATTTGAAATTTTTTAAGAAAATGATCTAATGGAAAAGGTGAATACATTGATAATTGGAGCTCAAAAGGCAGGAACAACCTCTTTGTATGAATACATGAGGCAGCACCCTGACATACACTTCTCCAAAGTAAAAGAGGTGACTTTTTTTGTGAAGGATCAGTACTACAGCAAAGGGGAAGATTACTATCATTCATTCTTTGACTCGAAATCTAAGGCTCCCATTAAAGCAAGCGCTTATGTTCATATGCTTCCTTGCTCAAAATGTCCAGCACGTGTAAAGGCCTACAACGAAGACATGAAGTTTATTGTGCTCCTTCGTGAGCCTTGGGATAGAGCATATTCATCATTTCGATATGCCGTTAAAAATGGTTGGGAAAAACAAGCCACAGATCTTGCAGACTCTGTAAGGTTTGAAAAAATGAGACTTGAAAATGAGGAGTATGACCTTACCTACCTAAGCAATGGTAAATACTTCGAGCATTTATCCAATTGGATGCGACAATTTGATCAGGAAAAATTCTTTCTCGCGACAAATGAAGAACTGCAAATAAATCCAGATCTACTGCTTAAAAGGTTATGCGAGTTTCTAGCCATTGATTCTTCCTTTGAATTTGATACGCAAACTCGTTATAACCAATCTGCTACTATAAAGTCTAAGCTTCTGCAAAGACTGCTATTGACAAAGGATAGCAAATTCATCCCTAAGATCGGTCGATTGCTCCCGGCTAAACTAAGGGTATTCATTAGGTCAGAGATCTTCTCCCGATTGCTGAAATGGAATGACAAGCCTGCCGTAAAACAAATTGAGCGTTCATGCGCTCCTCTACCTGGAATGACGGAGTTTTTCAAAGAAGATCAACGATTGCTTCAAGAAATGTTGAATAGCAAATGAAAAGCTTGGCATTTCCATATCAATTCCTATTGCATGCAACCATCAATCAAAAGCGCTTGATAATACTGATCTGTGTGATCTTACCCGTATTTGTCGATGCTGCATACGGATTCACAACCATGCTTGGCAAGGCAGTTCCATTCGGGGTTATCTATCGAGGCGCAATTTGGTTTTACGGGGTGATATTGATTCTTGTAGATTTCTACAATCGCAAATCTGTACATTGGCTCTTTCTCATTCTTATGAGTTATCCACTTTTCATGCTGATTTGGGCGCTTCAGTATGGTGAAGGATTTTCATTGAATATTGAGCTTATTTATGCGTTTAAGATCACATATGGATTTATTCTCTTCCACATTTTTCACCACTTTAAGTTACTACCAGCCGATATTCTAAAAGGTCTTGTTATTCATGCAATACTCATCGGAGCATTCTTCCTATTCTCCATCGTAACAGGTATCGGACTTGATACATATGGGGAGTATGCATTTGGTATTTCTTCGTTCTTCAGCGCTGGATATGAAATTGGAATCCTATTGCTTGGAATATTAGGTTTTCACATCTTTTTAAATCCTTTACAGCTAAGAAGAAGAAACCGAGTTGTAATTAGTATTCTTCTTTCAGTAAGTCTATTCTCCATTGGTTCCACCACGAGTGTTTTTGGCACCTTATTCATATTAATGCTTTATTCATTTTTGAGATTAACGCAGCTCAGAACCTATTATGTAATCTCATATTTCATTAAAGGCATCACAATTACTATAACACTCATACTTGTATGTCTTTCATTGATCTTCATTGTGCGTTTCATTCAAGAAAACCATTATCTCAGAAATAAATATGAAACTTTTTTGAAGGAGGGACCTAGATCGGAGCTTAGGAAAATGGCCTCTAAAACCCTAAATCAAGAAAAATTTTCTGAGAAATTGATTGGCCATGGTGTTTCCACATTCTATTACCGCTTTGGCGCGGACTTAGCAGCAAGGATTGGTCATCAATACAATAAAGACAAATACCGATCAGTAGAGATGGACTTCTTCGATATTCTAGGAAGAAGTTATCTACTCGGTGGACTATTCCTACTTATCTATGGGTATTTCTATTGGACAATTCTTAATCATACTATCAAGTACAAGACCACTGAAAATAAGACCTATCTACTTGTATTCAGTCTCCTACTCTTTCATTCGATGATTGCTGGACATGTTCTATTTACTCCAACTGTGCTTCAATTGGTGGCATACATTCTCTACAAAACCGACTTACAAAACCAAAAGCACATCCCTAGTAATATCCTATCATGAAAATCCTCCTAGTTACAAATATGTATCCCTCAAAATCCAGGTCATATGGTGGGTTGTTCGTAAAGAATCAATATGAAGAATTACTAAAATGGAAAAATGATACGGAGCAAATCGACTACTTCCATATGCCCCGGATCATCACATCCAAGTTCTTTTCCATTCTCAAATATGTCAATGCTTTTGTACTCTTTGTCCCTTTCTTGTTTAAGAAATACCACATCATTCATTTACACTATGTGTTTCCACTATTTATTCCGGTTATGCTTTACAAATTCTTTCACAGAAATGTAAAAGTCATTTTCACCTGGCATGGAAGTGATATTAACAATTTCTTTGATAGCACCTTTTCGAAGTGGTTCTACCACAAACTATGTGACAAAAAGATTGACCTGACCATTGCTGTCGGGGATGATCTAAAAGAACAGATTAAAGAAAAACTTAAACAGGAGGTCAATCTCGTCATGTGCGTTGGAGTGAATCATAACCTTTTCTATTATGACCCTTCCATCAAAAAGAAATATGACTTCCTATTTGTGGGCGATTTTATGGGGAGAAAAGGAATTCCTCAGCTTGTTGAAGCGATTAGAAAAATCAATCACGGAAGTTTTACATTTTGCTTTTGCGGACTAGGTGAACTGGAACAGGATATAAAATCCTTAAGCAGCAAACATGTAAGCATTGACCTCCAAAGAGATTTAAGTCAGGATGAGCTTAGGTACTACTATAATGCTTCAAGGTTTATGATCATCCCTTCTAATTATGAGCCATTCGGTTTGGTAGCTAGCGAAGCACTTTTTTGCGGCACGCCAACAATTGTGAGTCCAAATGGAGGACTACCCTCTCAAATTGAACATGAGAAGAATGGATTCATACTCAATGAAGTTTCGCCCAAATGCATCTACGACATGCTCATGAAAGCTGCCAATATCAAGAATTCGGACTATGCCCAACTGGCAGAATATGCGAAAAAATCAAACCATGAATTCAGATAGGATAAAGTCGCCAATAATACGCTCAAAATTTATAGAGAGATTCTGGGTGATTTCAACCCTAAAAAAGAAAAGAAAACAAGATTGAGCTCTGATAAACCCGAGCTCTTAAATATCGAGGGAGCGAGACAATCAACTCCTCGTCAGCCATACCATCATGAGACCTATTTCAGTAATCTACAAGGTTATTTTATTGATAACGGAAATGGGAATAAACATGACAAAACTCTTAAAAAAATGCAGCCTGGTAAATGGAATTAAAGTATATGGATTTAAGCAAAGATCTGAGCTCCATACCATCATCAGTGATGGAAAAAAGCCGATGATTTTGGTGGCTGTTAATGCTGAAAAAATCATTAACGCTAACTCCGAACTAAAGGAACTTATTAATTCAAATATTGGATATCCGGATGGTATTGGCGTTGTGAAAGCGCTTAAGAAAAAAGGAATTCAAACAATTAAGATCCCGGGTTGCGAACTTTGGCTTGACATCATTTCAAAACATCCGGATAAAAAGTTCTACATCGTTGGTGGAACTGAAGATGTTATCCAGTTAACACTTTTAAAACTAAATACAGAATATCCAGACGCCCAGATTGTTGGGTGGAGAAACGGCTATTTAAGAACAAATACAGAAGAAGAAAAGCTGATCGATCATATAAAATCATCTAAGCCAGATGTAGTCTTTGTAGCCATGGGTTCTCCAAAACAAGAAAAACTGATTAAGAAATTAATGAAAGAACATCCTGCCATCTATCAAGGGCTCGGTGGGAGTCTTGACGTCTATTGTGGTAAGCTTAAACGAGCCCCATTCTTATTCCAGCAGTATGGAATGGAATGGTTCTATAGCCTCATCAAAGAGCCTATACGAATAAAAAGATACTTTTTTCCGCTACTGCAATTCTTCTTTAAACTTCATTAGGGTAAGTTATGAACCTCACAATTGTAGTAGGAGCAAGACCTAACTTCATGAAGGTGGCTCCTATCCTCAAGGCTTTTAAAGAGAAGAACGAAACGCTTTCTTATCCAATTAATTGGGAGTTGGTTCATACAGGTCAACATTTTGATGAAAGAATGTCGCAAACATTTTTCCGTCAGCTGAATATTCCTGAACCTACCTTGAATCTCAACGCTGGTGGTGGTACTCAAGCCGAACAAACCGCCACCATTATGATGCGATTTGAAGAATACTTAGAAAAAAGACAAATCGATTTGGTCATAGTAGTTGGTGATGTGAATTCTACAATGGCATGTACAATTGCTGCTAAGAAAATGAGAACTAAAGTAGCGCATGTGGAGGCTGGAATAAGATCAGGTGATATCGGTATGCCTGAAGAAATCAATCGCATCGTGACAGATAGTATTTCAGACTATTTCTTTACTACCACAGCGGAAGCAGCCCTTAAGCTGAAATCAACCATCTCTGATTCGCAGAACATTTACTATGTGGGTAATACCATGATTGATACACTTGAACAAAACTTACCCCGACTGACTCAGCCAGAATTCTGGGAACGGTTAAAATTAAGTGGAACTCCTTATCTAGTCATGACTATGCATCGTCCTTCGAATGTGGATGAAACACAACATTTAGAGATGCTAATGAACCGGATTCTGCATGGCTGTGGCCAACACAAAATCATTTTTCCGATTCATCCCAGAACTAAAAAGAACTTAGATCTTTCAAACTTTGATACGTCGAAGGTATTCTTCTGTGATCCTCTGGGTTATCTAGAGTTCATTTATCTAGTTAAGCATGCGAAAGGTGTGATCACAGATTCAGGTGGAATTACGGAGGAGGCCTCCTATCTCAATATTCCTTGCATGACACTAAGAGAAAATACCGAACGACCAGAAACTACTACATTAGGAACAAATGAACTGGTCGGAAATGATCCGGATAAAATCGATTTCTACATTCAAAAAATGATCAATGGAGACTGGAAGGAAGGTAAGGTACCTAAGCTTTGGGATGGAAAAGCATCTCAAAGGATCGTAGATATAATCGTTCAATTAGATTAGAGAATTGCAATCAAAACGATTTTAAAGAGCCGCCTTTAAGCGGCTTTTTTTAATTTACATTCCATAAACAACATCATCCCATGATTGATAAAGTCGTTAAGAATGCCAAGGAGGCAATACAGGGTATTGAAAGTGATATGACCCTGATGCTGGGTGGTTTCGGACTCTGTGGAATCCCAGAAAATTGCATCGGTGCTTTGGTAGATTCCAATGTAACAGGTCTTACATGTATCTCCAACAATGCAGGTGTTGATGATTTCGGCTTGGGGCTATTACTGCAGAAAAAGCAAATCAAAAAGATGATCTCTTCATATGTTGGAGAGAATGCTGAATTCGAACGGCAAATGCTAAGCGGTGAATTAGAGGTTGATCTAATCCCACAAGGATCATTAGCAGAAAGATGCAGAGCAGGCGGAGCTGGAATACCTGCTTTTTTTACTCCGGCAGGATATGGTACGGAAGTAGCTGAAGGCAAAGAAGTAAGAGAATTTAATGGGAAACCACACATTTTAGAATCGGCACTGACTGCAGATTTTGCAATCGTCAAGGCCTGGAAGGGCGATCGGGCTGGCAACTTGGTCTTTAAAGGAACGGCGCGCAATTTTAATCCTCCTATGGCTATGGCAGGTAAAATCACCATTGCTGAGGTTTAAGAATTAGTAGAGCCGGGAGAACTTGATCCTAATTTTATTCATACACCTGGAATATTTGTTCAGCGAATTTTCCAGGGAGCGAAGTATGAAAAAAGAATCGAACAACGAACAACACGATGAGTCAATTTGAAGATGACTTAATTTGAAAATTTTTAAATGAGCTAATTAGCACAATGAGGAATGACAAAGAAAATCTGATTGTAGATCTTAGTTTTCAATTCGCTTTGAAGATCATCTCGCTTTCTGAAGAGCTCGAAGAAACCAGAAAGTTTGTCATTACAAAACAACTTTTAAAATGTGGCACTTCTATCGGAGCAAATGTAAAGGAAGCCCAGAATGCAGAAAGCAAGGCAGACTTCATTCATAAACTAAAAATAGCAGCAAAAGAGGCTGATGAAACAGAATATTGGCTATTGCTATGCCAGGAGTCTAATGGCTATCCTAACACCGTGAATTTGAGAAATGAACTTACTTCTATCATCAAAGTGCTCTCTAAAATCATTGGCTCATCTAAAAGGAATGCAACTCAAAAACTAATTAATCCTTCAAATCGTCAAATCAAAAAATCATCAAATCAATATGCTGGATAAAAACGGAATAGCGCAACGAATAGCACAAGAATTACGCGACAGATGGTATGTCAATTTGGGTATTGGGATTCCAACATTGGTGGCTAATTATATTCCTGAGGGAATAAGTGTAGAATTTCAATCAGAAAATGGATTACTGGGCATGGGGCCGTTCCCTTTTGAAGGAGAGGAAGATGCTGACCTGATCAATGCTGGTAAACAAACAGTCACCACACTACCAGGAGCCTCCATTTTCGATTCTGCTAACTCATTCGCAATGATACGAGGACAACACGTTCAACTGACCGTTTTAGGCGCTATGGAAGTCGCAGACAATGGAGACATTGCCAACTGGAAAATACCTGGCAAGATGGTTAAGGGCATGGGAGGAGCCATGGACCTGGTCGCTTCAGCCGAAAATATTATAGTTGCCATGATGCACACCAATCGTGCCGGAGAATCCAAGCTATTATCTGAATGTACTTTACCCATCACGGGCGTGCAATGCGTGAAAAAAGTGGTGACCAATTTAGCTGTACTTGATGTCACACCCGATGGATTTCGATTATTAGAAAGAGCTCCAGGTATTTCGGTTGATGAAATCAAAAATGCAACCGCAGGAAGGTTAGTCATTGAAGGCGAGATTCCTGAAATGAAGTTGTAAACTATCGGGTAAACTTCATCTACTTTTGCGCCATGCAAGTTGGTAGATACCATTTACTCACCGTAGATCGACTAACTCCACCCGGAGCTTACATGACTGATGGTGAAACAGACGTTTTGCTTCCTACTAAGTATATCCCGAGAGGAGCTAAAAAAGGTCAGAAAGTGAAAGTCTTTGTTTATCGCGATTCAGAAGATCGATTGATTTGCACGACTCAAACTCCATACGCCGAGGTTGCCCAATTTGCTGACTTGAAAGTATAAGATGATGGTAAGGTAGGTGACTTTGTTGAT